>Ga0272443_10003990_pt1 | contig 16666 bp, 15 predicted proteins | sample SSMAcet12_FD_193581 | JGI IMG/M metagenome (GOLD analysis project Ga0272443, IMG submission 193581) | Marine sediment archaeal communities from Little Sippewissett salt marsh, Falmouth, MA, United States - SSM-Acet-12 | ecosystem: Environmental > Aquatic > Marine > Wetlands > Sediment ... | reverse complement strand
GACAGGTCGTACCCCAGGAGACCGAACACGGCGCCGGTGGCCACGGCGTTTGCCATGACGGCGGAACCGCCCGTCTCCTTCGCGATCGCCGCGAGCGGAACGCACAGGCACCCGCCGGGGGCGTCGGCCGCGCCCGGGTCGGCGTCGAAGACGATGGCCCCGCCCTCGGCCACGTGCGGACGAAGCGTGTCGAGGGCCGCCGGCGTCAGGGCCACCAGCACGTCGGCGCTCTCCCGGCCGCCGTAGACCGTGGCGTTGCCGATGCGGACATCGAACCAGTTCAGGCCGCCGCGGATACGCGACAGGTAACTCTTGATGGCAAACACGTGCAGGCCCATCCGGGCCAGCGCCGCGACGAGCAGGTTGCCGGTCGTCTGGACGCCCTGCCCCGCCTCGCCGGCAACGCGAATCAGAAGGTCCGTTGTCATGACCCTTGGTCCTTGGTCCGTGGTCCTTGGCCTCTGATCCTTGGCCCGTTAGCTTCCGTCTGTTGGCTTGTGTCTGTTGCGTCCTGGCGTGCAGCCAGCGGCTCACGGCATCTGTCAGGCCGGCTCGAACTGGTCCTTGCCCACGCCGCAGTCCGGGCAGACCCAGTCATCGGGGAGGTCGGCGAAAGCCGTGCCGGGTTCGACGCCGTTATCGGGGTCGCCTTTTTCGGGATCGTAGATGTAACCGCACACTACGCATTCGTACCTCTGCATACTACGGCTCCTTTCCGGAAAGATGGTTTGCCGGGCCTCTCCCCAGCCAGGCACAGCCCGCCTTGCCTCAGCGGCCGCCACGGCAACCGGCGACCCGTTGCGTCAGCACGTGCGCTCTCGCTCAACCAACGCTTGGCCCACCTGCCGGCCCAGGCCCCGGCACCGGGCCAGGCCGTCTGCGTCCGGCACGTAAAGCAGGTTGACGCTATCGGCCACACGTTCGACGCCCATGCGGTCGAGCCATTCCTCGAGCGTGCCAACCGCCTTGCCGTTCCACCCGTACGAACCGAACGCCGCCCCGACGAGATGGCGCCGGTTCAGCCCCTCCAGATACGTCAGGACGTCGGCCACCGTCGGGAACACCATGTTGTTGATCGTCGGGGAGCCGACCAGCAGCGCCCCGGCCTCCAGGAGTTCGGTAGCCACGTCGCTCCGATGGGCGGAGGCGAGCGGCATGACCTTGACGCTCGTGGCGCCACCCTCGGCGAGACCCTCCGCCACCGCTTGGGCCATGCCTGCCGTGCTGTGCCACATCGTATCGTACACGACGACGGCCTTGCGCGTGGGCTTCTGCTCGGCCCAATGGGCCCAAGCCTCGACCGGTCCCATCGGGTCCTCTCGGAAGATCGGGCCGTGGTCCGGCGCGATCATGGCCAGCGGCAGGTTCATCGCGCGAAGCGAGGCCACGGCCTTCATCACGAGTTTCGAAAACGGCATGAGGATGTTGGCGTAGTACTTCGCGAGTTCGTGGCGGACCACGTCGGCCGGCAACTGGTCGGCAAACCGTTCGCTGGACGCCAGATGCATGCCGAACCCGTCCTGCGAGAACAGCACCTCTTCGCCCGACAGATACGTCATCATGCTATCGGGCCAATGCAGCATCTTCGTCTCAACGAACGTGGCCTCTGTAGCGCCCAAGCGAATCGTCTGGCCGTTGTCGACGGCTTCCAGCGCGCCGTCCAGATGAAAGTGGGCCTGAAGGGCCTTCACGCCATTCCGGGAGGCCAGGACGCGCGTGGCCCCGGTCGCATCGAGCACCTCCGGCAGGCACCCGGAGTGGTCCATCTCGGAGTGGTTCGAGATGAGGAGGTCCACCCGGGACGGGTCGACCACCGACGCCACCCGCGCCAGCATCTCGTCCTTGAAGTGGGCTTTGACCGTGTCGACGAGCGTCACGGTCTCGTCCATCACGAGGTAGGCGTTATACGTCGTGCCGCGGCTGGTGGCGTACCCGTGAAACTCGCGAATGCCCCAGTCAATGGCTCCAACCCAGTAAACACGGTCCGTCAGTTGTACGGCGTCGTAGACGTGCGCCATGGTGGCCGTCTCCCGGTGCATGACTCACCCACGGCTATCATAGGGAGGCGGCGAGCCCTTTTGCAACCACTCGCGAAAAAGGGCGCCCGTGCAAACGTTCGCCGCAGGCCGGCTATCGTGCAGCATCCGCCCTTCGAGGATCGAAGCGGGCCGCCTTCGGTCACGCCAGATGGGCGACCGACAACATGCCGATCTCGTCCGGGGCCTCCCAGAGGCGTCGCCACGGACCGCCCGCCGGCGGCCCGGCGTACAGTGTCCGGCCCACGGCGGCGTATCCCGTCCCGTCGGCGGTCACGGCGACGTGGCCGGTGTCGATATTCGCCCGGACAACCGACGGAAAGCCGTCGTCCACCTGGCTCCAGGTCTTGCCGGCGTCGGTGGTGCGGTACAACTGGCCGTGTACGTCGTCGCCGATGGGCCCGTCGCTGGCGCTGGCCAGGAGAACGTTGGGCCGTTGCGGATGGACGGCAATCGCCCGGCCGTAGCGACGGCCGAGCCCCTTGCCCCGGTCGTCCCACGATTGGCCGCGGTCGTAGCTCACGAACACGGCCCGGGCGGTGTTGGCGTAAACGCGGTCGGGCGCCGCCGGGCACGTCACCACCTGGTGCACGTCCTCCTCCACGTCGTTCCCCGCCGAATGCCAGGTGGCGCCGTCGTCGGGCGAGACGACGATACGGCCGACGTGGATGTTTGCGTACACGTATCGGCCTGCGGCGGCAAGGCTGCGGACGGCGGGCGGCCCGCCCCACGGCGTGTGCCACCCCGAGCGCATGTGAAGGGCGCCGAACGACCCGCACGGCCCGGCCTTGCCGGCCTCGGACAGGCGGTAGAGGTGAGGCGGCTCGGCGCCCACGAGCATCTCGACCGGGTCCTCGGCCAACATGAGCAGGGCCGTTATGTGTTCGCCCTCGGAAAGGTCCGGGTCCAGGAACCGGACCCGACCGGCTTCCAGGAGGGCCACGCGGCCGTTCCGGAAGGCCACGGCCGAGAGGCGCCGCCCCTCGGCCACGCACCGCACGCCCGGGCACTCCAGAAGCACATCGGGCGTGTTGCCGACCTCGTGGAGTTGATACACCGCCTCTTGGGTCGTTAGCAACATGGCATTTATCCCAACAGAATATCCATGGACATCATGACGACGAACCCGACCATCACGCCGAAGGTGGCCAAGCGTTCCGTCCCGCGGCGGTGCGTCTCGGGGATAATCTCATCGCTGATGACGAAGAGCATGGCGCCGGCGGCAAAGGCCATGCCCAGGGGCAGAATGGGCGCGAAGACACCCACCAGTCCCGCGCCCAGCACCCCGGCAATCGGCTCGACCAGGCCGGTGGCGGCGGCAATCCACAGGGCCTTGCCCCGGCTATACCCCTCGCGGACAAGCGGCAGGAACACCGCCAACCCCTCCGGGATGTTCTGCAGGCCGATGCCCATGGCCAGCGTCGTGCCCTGGGCAATGGCCTCGTCGGTCCCGCCGCCGAAGCCGACCCCCACGGCCAGGCCCTCCGGGAAGTTGTGCAGCGTAATGGCCAGCACAAAGAGCCACGTCTTGCGCAGGCTGGACGACGGCCCCTCGTGCCCCTTGACGAAGTGATCGTGCGGAATCCACCTGTCGAGCCGGTCCAGGCACAACGCCCCGAACAGGATGCCGCCCGCCATCACAAGTACGGCCCAGTGGGCCGCGCCGTAGATCCTTTCGCCGTACGCAACGCCCGGCACGATGAGGCTGAAAGCCGTGGCCGCCAGCATCACCCCCGCCGCAAAGCCCAGCAGCGTGTTCAGCACCTTCTGCGATAAGCCTTTGAATAGAAGTCCGGGCAACGCGCCGACGCCGGTGGCCAACCCCGCCGCCGTACTGGCCACAGCACCGTAGAAGATCGTTTCGCCTATGGTGAGCGTTTCGGCGTGCACGGCGTCCCCCTTGCCAGGTGCCCTACGGATTCTCCCAGAGGTCATTCAGAGTTGGTAGCGCCCACGAGAGCCGGCCTGCGGCGCTGCACGGAACAGCCTTCCTGTATTTTGACGAGGCGCCGTATCGCATACAATAGCCTTTGGAGATTCATTACGAGATGCACCGGTGACGGCCGGCCGGGTTATGCGAAGCCGGCGTCGCCCACTACGTGCCTGCCCGGCGTCGGACGAGCATCCAGTTGCGGCCATCCTCCTGGATGAGGCGGTCGCCAGCCTCCGGCCCCCAGGTGCCGGCGGGGTACGTCGGCAGGCACCCCGCTCCGCACGCGGCGCACCCGTCGAGAATCGGCTGGACGAACTGCCACGCCGCCTCCACCTCGTCGCTGCGCGTGAAGCGCGTCGGGTTGCCGAGGGCGGCGTCCAGGATAAGCCGCTCGTACGCCTCCGGCGACCCGATGCGAAACGCTTGGGCGTAACCGAAGTCCATCTGGTACGGCTCCAGGCGCATGGCGGCGCCCGGCACCTTGACCATGAAACGCATCGTGATGCCGTCGTTGGGCTGGATGCGGATGGCCAGCACGTTCGGCAAAAGCGGCCCGTGCGGCGGCGCGCCGAATAGAACCTGCGGAATCGGCTTGAAGTGGACCGAGATTTCCGTGATCCGGACCGGCATCCGTTTGCCGGTCCGCAGGTAAAACGGTACGCCGCTCCATCGCCAGTTATCGATGAAGCATTTCAAGGCGACGAACGTCTCGGTGCGTGAGTCCTTCGGCACGCCCGGTTCCTCGGGGTACCCCGGCGTCGGCTCGCCGCCGACCGTGCCGGCCGCATACTGGGCCCGGACGACGCGGCCGGAAGCGCAGTCGGCCGGTATCGGCCGAAGCGCGCGCAGCACCTTGACCTTCTCGTCGCGGATGGCATCGGCGTCGAGCGAGAGGGGCGGCTCCATCGCCACCAGGCTCACGAGGTGCAGCATGTGGTTCTGAACCATGTCGCGCAAGGCGCCCGACGCATCGTAGTACCGGCCGCGGACGCCCACCCCGTCGCGTTCGGCCACCGTAACCTGGACGTGGTCCACGTACTTCTGGTTCCACAGAGGGTCGAAGACGGCGTTGGCGAACCGCAGGACCAGGATGTTCTGGACGGTTTCCTTGCCCAGGTAGTGGTCGATGCGAAAGACCTGGTCCTCGGCGAAGGCCCGGCGGACCGTGGCGGCGAGGGCCCGGGCGTCGGCCAGGTCGTGGCCGAACGGCTTCTCGATGATGATGCGCGCCCACGGCGCCCCGTCGGCATGGGGCCGGGCGAGGCCCGACGCGCTCAGGCTGCCGATGATGGGCCCGAACGTGTCCGGCGGCGTGGCCAGGTAGAAGAGCCGGTTGGCGGCCAGCCGGCCGGCGGCCGTTCCGTCCTCCAAGTGCCGCCGGAGCATGCCAAAGCCTTCCGGGTCGTCGTAGCCGCCCTGGAGGTACACCAGCCGCGAGGCGAACTCGGCCCAAGCGGCCTCGTCGGCGGCGGCCCGCGAGTACGTCTCGACACCTTGCCGAAGGGCCTCGCGCCAGGCCGCGTCCGCCATCGACGTCCGCGCGTACCCGACGACCGCAAAGCGACCCGGCAGGCGCCCGTCGCACCACAGGTCGAAGACCGACGGAATGATCTTGCGCCGCGTCAGGTCGCCCGAGGCGCCGAAGATGACCAGCGTAAACGGCTCCGGCGGCGGTGGCGCAGCCGGGGTGGCGGACGGGTCGGCGGAGGCCTCGGTCATGTCAGCCTTCCTGCGTCGATGAGAGCCCGGGGCTGTGACCGGCGAGGAACACGTCCACCGGTTCGGCCGGCGCGACGGCGTCGACGTCGGCGAGGGCGGCGCCAAGCCGGCAGGCCTCGCCGAGGGTTACCGGGTCGTTGCGGGCCGCTCCGGCGTTGTCCATGCACCGCACGAACAGGTTGGCGACGTGGGCCATCTCGAGGGTGTCGAACCAGTACTGTGTAACGAGGCGGATGCCCTCGAACATCCGCTCGACGCGCGACCCGCCCACCGCAATGACCAAGGCTCGCCGGTCGCGCGGGCCGGCCGCATACAGCGGCTCGCGCAGCCGGTACTTCCGCGACCACAGGCTCTGGCACCGGTCGATGAGGGCCTTGCCCTGGGCGGCCACGCCCATGAAATGAACCGGTGTGGCAAAGACGAGGCGGTCGGCCTCCAGGAGTGTGTCGCGTAGGGCCTGGAAATCGTCGCGGACAACGCACTCGCCGGTCGTTGCGCACGCCCCGCACGCCCGGCACGGTCGGATGGCCAGGTCCGACAGGCGGACGTGTTCGGTGTCGGCCCCGTCGGTGGCGGCGCCGCGGAGAGCCTCTTCGAGCAGCGCGCTCGAGTTGCTGTTCTTCCGCGGGCTGGCCGAGATCCCGAGGACGTGCAAGGTCATGGGCGCCTCCTGCGGGCCGCACCGTTTATCGCGGCGGGCACGCGTGGCGTTGAAGCACTACCGCGCGACCGGGGCCGTCTTCACCGGGCGAGTCTTCCCGCCGCACCCGGTCGAAACCCAACCGTCACGCCAGGTCGCGGGCGGCCGCCAGAACCGGCGTGTAATCCGGTTCCTCGGTCACTTCCGTGACGAGTTGCCTATACCGGAGAACGCCGTCGGCGTCCACCACGAAAACGGCCCGCGCAAGCAGACGCAGTTCCTTGATCAGGACACCCCAACCCTCGCCGAGGGCGGCGTCGCGATGGTCGCTGGCGGTGGTGACGGCGTCAATGCCCTCGGCCCCGCACCAGCGGGCCTGGGCAAACGGCAGGTCCATGCTGACCGTCAGAATCCGGACGGCGTCGCCCAGGCCGGCCGCCTCCTCGTTGAAACGGCGGGTCTCGGTGGCACAGACCGGGGTGTCGAGCGACGGGACGGTGGCCAGAATGAGCACCCGGCCCCGGAACGACGAGACCCGCATCTCCGCCAGGTCGTTTCCGACAAGAACGGCGTCGGGGACGGCCTGGCCAACCTCGGGCAGGTCGCCGACAAGCGTTAGCGGGTTGCCCTGGAACGTGGTGGCGCCTTCGTGCTCGCTCATACGGTTCTCCTTGCGTTACGTGCCTCCCGGACCGCCCGGCGGACGCCCGAAATGAGCCGGACGCTCACGCTGACGGTCTCGAACCCAAGGTCGATCAGCCGGGTCACGTGGGCCGGCTCGGCCGCCAGTTCCCCGCACAGGCTTAGCGGCACGCCGGCCTCCCGGGCCGCACGCACCAGCGTCGCCAGAACCTCCCAGAAAACGGGCCGGTCGGGCTCGTAGTCGCCGGCTACGTGCGCGTTGTTGCGGTCCACGGCAAAGAGGTACTGAAGCAGGTCGTTGGAGCCTATCGAGGCGAAGTCGGCCTCGGCCAACAGGCCCGGGGCATCGAGAACGGCCGACGGCACCTCGAACATCGGCCCGTGCTCCAGGCGACCGGCCTCAACGCCGCGCACCGCCTCCTCCACAATCGTTCGGGCCTGCCGAAACTGCGCCAGGCCCGTCACCATCGGGTACATCACCTGGACAGGCCCCTCGCGCGACGCCCGGGCCAGCGCCCGGGCCTGGGTGCGCAGAAGGTCCGGATGGGCCAGCAGGTACCGCAGGCCGCGAAGGCCCAGCGCCGGGTTGTCCTCCTCCGGAAAGGCAAAGAGCGGCGAGGGCTTGTCGCCGCCAAGGTCCAAGAGACGCAGCGCCACCGGCCGGCCCTCCATCGCCCGAACCACGCGGGTGTACCGCTCGGCCTGCTCGGCCTCCGAGAGCAGCCGTCCGGCGGCGAAAAACTCCATCTCCGTCCGGTACAGGCCCACGCCCTCGGCCAGTTGCCGGCGAGCGATATCGACGTCCTCGGCAACGCTGATGTTCGCGAGCACGCGGAGGCCCTCGACGGGCTCGGCCGGGCCGGTCACGCGCGCCGCCGCGCGGGTGGGGACACCGGCCCGCGTCTCCGGGCTGGGCCAGAGGACGACGTCGCCGGTGCGGCCGTCGAGCAGGACCTCCGTGCCGCAGGCCACCAGGTCGTGCACGTTCGGAATGCCGCTGACCGCCGGGATACCGAGGCCCCGGGCGAGGATGGCGGCGTGCGAGGTGGGGCCGCCGCGCTCCGTGACGATGCCGAGGATGTCGTCCGTATCGAGTTCCAGGGCGAGCGAGGGGGTGAGTTCCTCGGTCACGACGATGCGTCCCTTGCCTCGCTGGCAATACGGCTCGTTCTGGCAAATGAAGGCGGAGGTGGTTTCGGTCAGTTCGCCGAGGAGCCGCCGCTTGAGTTCGCCCAGGTCGCCCGCCCGCTCGCTCTGGTACCCGTTACTGAATTCGCGCATGCGGGCTTCGTAGGCCTCGAAGGTGCTCTGGACGGCGGTCTCGGCGTTTCGGCCCTGGCCGATGGCGTCGGTGAGTTGGGTTTCAAGGGCGGGGTCTTCCAGAATCAGGCGCTGGACGGAGAAGATCTCGGCCTCGGCGGGGCCGACGCGCTGGCGGACGACGTCGCGAAGGCTTTCGAGGCGTTTCACGACAGCCGCCACCGCCTGCCGGAGCCGCTCGCGTTCCTGCTCGCGGGCCTCGCCGGTCACGTGGTAGTCGGGCACGTCCCCGTGCATCGCCTGCCTGAACAGGCACACCCGTGCCACGACCTGTCCGGGGCTGATGGGCAGTCCCTTGAAGCGTCTCTCAGCGCTGCCTCGGTCCGGCATGGTGCAGAGCCCTTCAATGGCGCGGAGCGGTGCGCCGACCCGTCCGTGGTGATACCTATAGGAGGCCCACCCCAGGAACGACGGGCGTCTGCCCCCACATATCCTCGCCGAATAGGGCGTCGGATGCCACGATTCGGCCGCCGGGAATCCGGTATCCCACACCTGCCATCATAGGCCCCCTGCGCGCAAACGGTCAAGAGCGGTTACGGTGGGTGAAACGGGTGGGGGCCGGCGGCCGGAGGAAGGCGCGTGCGGGCCGCGCCGTGCATGCCGCAAACCGGAAACCCTATCCCGCCGCCCAGAGGTCCTTGAGAAGTGTTAGAATCTGAGGAACAAACAGGATGGCGCCAACGGCAAACGCGCCGATGGCGGCCAAGAGGACGGCGGCCGCCGCCACGTCCTTCGCGATTTTGATGACCGGATGCCGCTCCGGCTCGATGCCGTCGGCCAGCACCTCCAGACCCGTGTTGAACGTTTCGGCCACCCAGACCACGAGAATCGCCAGAACCAGATCCGCCCATTCACCGGCGCCGAACGGCCGCACCGTAACGTGCAACACGGCCGCCAAGGCAACGGCCAAGACCGTGGCCACGGCGTGCAGCCAGGCGTTGTGCTGGCTCCACAGCACGAACCACATGCCCCGGCCCGCGTGCCGGAGACTCTTGATCCGCCCCACCACCGTAAACGGCGAGGCATACCGCACGTCGGTATCGACGCGCCGAGTGACCCGGCGAGGCACCGGCGACGGGTCCGGCGGCGGGTTGGTTGGGGAATTGGTCACGCCTCGGCGCCCTCCTCGGTCCGGGTCAGTTCCTCCAGGCGGCGCTCCAGCACCGCGCGTTTCTCCTCGGGCAGGTCGTCCTCGGCCAAGAGGCGCCGCACGCCGTCGGCGAACATCGGCCGCGCGAACTCGCTCGTGAAGGTCCGGTCCGGCCGGGCCTCGACCATTTTCAGGAACCCCTCGAACTCGCTGAAATAGGACCCGTAGATGTGAAAACTGTCGGCCACGTGGACGTAGTCGCCGGGCGCCACACCCACCTCGGCCGCCACCTGACGCTGGAGTTCCGTAAACGCGTGCATATTCATAAACGCCGCTTTGAACGCGTCGTTCGAGCGGATGTGAATGGCCAGATTCAGCCGGGCCCTGCCGCCCTCCGGCGAGGGTTCCTCCACGCGGAACCACATCCGCTGCAGGCACGCCGGATCGCCGATGCCCAGGTCCTGCCACGCCTGCCACGTCACCGCCTGGGCCCGGCGGGTATGGGGCGTGTCGCGCAGCATCCGGACGACCTCGGCCACCTGGTCAATCGGCTCTGCCGCGCCCGGCACCCGGTACGCCCGCAGCCGCTCGTGGTACGTGTACTCCCACTTGCCCTCGTCGGGGGCGATCCAGTGGTCGTGGACGCCCAGGAGCACCTCCGCCCGATACACCTCCAGGTCCTCCAGGCCCCCGGGGAACGCCTTGTGAATACGCGGCTCGGCAAACGGTTCCGTCACGTGAAGCAGGCAGGCCACGTCGCGGCTCTCGGGGTCGCCCGGCTTGTCGTACTGGGTCTTGAACCGGGCGCCCTCGTCCCAGCAACGGCGGACGGCGGTTTCCCACACCTCCGGCAACGTGCGGCCGACAACGTGAATCGAATGCATAGTCCCTCATGCGGATACAGGTTCGGGGAAACGGGCCACCCGGGTTCCCCCCTGGGGTGGGCCCGATTGTAGACCGGCCCGCGCACAGGGGCAAGACGAATCGCAACGGGGGGCGTCACGCGATGGGTGCAAGGCGGGGCTCCGCACCCGTCGCGCCGATCGTGAACCAACGACGCACGCGCGGTGGGTGCGAAGACCCGCCGCGCAACGCCTTCACTCCGCGCCCTTCCCTGCCCGACCCGGAAATGCCTTGCCCACCTCCCGCCGCGTGGCATAATCAGGCCCGTGAGGCCATCGGCCCCCAATGAATCCCCGCCCCCGCGTCGACCTTCGGTCGACGGCTCAACGGGCGGGCTCGGTGCCCGTGCTGTCAACGCGTCGAGGAAATGCCTTGCCCACCCTGCCCCGCGGTGCATAATCGACGACACGGTTTCCAGCGGAACAACGCTATGCCGGAACGCTCCAGTACGCCGCGCCCAGCGGACGAGCCCTCCGGAGGACGGAGCGCTCACGACTTGGCCGTTGGCAGCTTGGCCTGTGGCATATTGGGCGTTTTCACGTGCGGGATTTCCTCGCTCATCGGCCTGGTGCTCGGCGTTAAGGCCCTCAACAGAACCAGCCGCCTTGATCGGTGTCGTGCTGACCGGGACATGGCTATTGTGTGCATTATCCTATGCAGTATAGTGACATGGATGATGCTCTCGGGGATTCTCATTTTCTTCAAGCCGCAGATTAGAGAGTTCACCGAGTACCTCGGAGGGCAGTGAACCCTTTCGCCGCCACTCAATAAGGAGCCTGTCATGGCCCAAGCCCCACCACCTCTGTATCCGGAAATGCCCGGCCCGGCCGGCAAACCGCCCGGCAAGGGCCTCGCCGTAACCAGCCTGGTCCTCGGCATCCTCGGGCCGTGCACCGTGGGGCTCGGGAGCCTCGTGGGCATCATCCTCGGAATCGTGGCGCTCGTGAAGATCAGCAAGGGCGCGGCCACCGGCAAGGGCTTGGCGGTTGCCGGCATCGTTGTTTCGGGCCTCGGGATCGTGCTGCTTCCGACGCTGGGGCTCCTGGCCGCACTCCTGATGCCAGCCGTCAGCAGCGCGCGCGGCGAAGCCTACCGAGCCGTGTTCCTGAGTTCCATGAAGCAGTTGTACGTGGCCACCGCCACGTACGCGGTGGAAAACGATGGCCGCCTGCCCTCGGCCGACGCGTGGCCCAAGGAACTGGGCGAGTACGTCGGGGGCAACATCGACGAGATGACGGCCGCCCCCTCGGATCGCGACGCCGGCCGGGCCGTCGCTATAAACGCCGCCCTCGCCGGACGCGGGGTCGCCGAGATCCAGAACCCGTCTCGCACGGTCCTCTTCTACGAATGCGCCCCCGGGGCGCCGACCGCCGGAGGACCGGACCTCCTGCCCCCTGAACCGCGGTACCAGCGCGGGTATGTCATCGCCTTCGTGGACGGGCACGTCGAGACCGTCCGGCCGGAGCGTGTGGGCGACCTCGTCTGGACCTCGTCTCCGCGGGCACCCAACCCGTAGGGGTTGGTGCCCCGCTACGACCCGGCCGGTTGGGGGTTTCACCTGAATTCGCTTGACAGCCGTGGCCGACGGGCCAGAATAGCCCTGCAAATAGGGTTCGTGGCCACACGGGAAGCGGATCGGAATCAACCCGGTTTTGTAGAGAACATGCACAAAGGAGCCTGACATGAGCGACGCCCCTCCCCCTCCCCCGCCGCCCGCAGCCGGTGGTGGCAAGACGAACGGTCTGGCGATTGCCAGCCTCATCATGGGCATCCTGGCGCTGATTTGCGTGGGGCCGCTCGCCGGCATCCCCGGCGTCATCTGCGGCCACATGGCACTGGGCAGGATCAAGCTGTCCGGCCAGGGCGGCCGCGGCATGGCCATTGCCGGCCTCGTGATGGGCTACATTGGCATCATCGGATTCATCATCTTCATGCTCTTGGGCGGCCTGGCTGTTATCTTCGGCAGCGCCGAGATGGTCGAGATGACTCCGCCCAGCATGTAGCCTGCGCTCTGACGCATCATTGGGTCGCACGTGGTGGCCTTCCCACGCCACCACGTGCGAGCCTGCTGCGTGAACCGTGGCGGCCTGCGAGGGTCGCGCCACGCGACCACAGAGCTGAAACCGTTTCTCGGCCGGGCGCGTGCCCGGCCCATCCTCTTTGCCTACTGGTTGGCCCAGCCCATGTTCGCCATTGACTTTGACGGCGTCATCGCCGACACGAGCCGCCTGAAATCCGAGTGGCTCCGCAAGAACCTCGGGCGCGACATCCCGCCCTGGCAGTGCGACCACACGACCCTGGCCGGCCTCATTGGCGAGGAAACGTACCAGCGGATGTCGCCGGACGTCTACGGCGGCCAGGCCACCCACGGGGTGGGCCTCGTGGACGGGGCCGCCGACGCTCTGCGGACGCTCGCCCGGGCGGGTCGCATCATCGTCCTGACGGCCCGGACCGAGGAGCAGGCCGCCTTCACGCGCCGGTACCTGGCGGACCACGATCTGGCCGACGCCGTCGCCGAGGTGGTGTCGTCGGCCGAGTCGACGAAGATTGCCCAGGTCCGTGCCCTGGGGTGCCGGGTGCTCATCGACGACGACGGCCGGCACCTTCTGGGCGAGGGGGCCGAGGCCCTGACGCGGCTTCACCTGCGTCCCGGGGCCGAGAACCCGCCCGCCTCGGGCCCGGGCATCGTGGTGTGCACGACGTGGCCGGAGGCCGTGACCGCGGCGCTGGAAGCGGTCGAGAGCCTATCCGAATAACCCGCGGGCGGCGCCGGAAAACAGTTGAGGCCAAGCCGCCCGGCCGTTAGGCTTCGCGACCATGAGTGACCGGTTGCTCCTGGGGTTTGACATCGGCGGGACGAAGTCGGCCGCCATCGTCGGCGACGCGGCGGGCAACGCCCTGGCCCGCGAGGCGTTTCATACCGCCGGCCCCGACGACACGATTCGCCGGCTCATCGACGTGGGCAGGGCCCTGGCAGGCGGCGACCCGGCGGCGTGCGGCATATCGTGCGGCGGACCGCTCTCGAGCCGCCAAGGCCTCATCCTTTCGCCGCCGAACCTCCCTGGCTGGGACCGCGTGCCCGTCGTCCGGATGGTCGGCGACGCCCTCGGCGTGCCCGCCGGCCTTGAGAACAACGCCAACGCCTCCGCCGTCGCCGAGTGGCGATGGGGCCTCGGCCGCCAACTCGACGACCTCGTTTTCCTGACGTGCGGCACGGGCATGGGCGCCGGCCTCATTCTGGGCGGCCGGCTGCTGCGCGGCAAGCAGGACCTGGCCGGCGAAATCGGCCACGTCCGCCTACTCGAGGACGGGCCCGTCGGGTACTGGAAGGCCGGCAGCGTGGAGGGCCTGACCTCGGGCCGGGCCCTGGCAGAACTCACGCGCCGGCGCCTCGCCCAGCCGCACGACGCCTCGCACCTCGACCGGTTCGACCCCGAAACCCTCGAAGACAAGGCCGTGACCGGAGCCGCCATCGACGGCGACCCGCTGGCGGTCGAAATCGCGGGCATGCTCGGCGAATACATTGGCCGCACGTGCGCCATGCTCATCGACATTCTGAACCCGCAACGGATCAGCCTGGGCGACAACGCCCGGCGGCTGGGGGCGCTCTTGATCGAGCCGGCCCGCGACGCCGCCCGCCGCGAGGCCCTGCCGGCGGCCTTCGAGGCATGCACGATTGACCAGGCGGAACTGGGCGAGTCGATTCACGACCTGGCGGCCCTGGCCATCGCACACGATGCGATGGAGCGCGAGGCGGCCAACCACGAAGCGGAGTGAAAGACGGCCCGCCCGGTGCGCACGGAAACCCACCGCGCCGCAATTCAACCCGTGAACCCGTCACACGTCTACAGCGCCCGCATGAAAGCCACCAGGGCGGCCTTTTCCTCGGCGGTCAGTTTCAACTGCTGAATCAGGTTGAAGAACTCGACCGTATCTTCCAGCGTTAGCAGCCGGCCGTCGTGCATGTACGGCGGCGAATCCTTGATGCCCCGCAGGGGGAACGTCTTGATGGGCCCATCGCTGGCGGCCATGCGGCCGTTAATCATCTGCGGCTTGAAGAAGCGTTCGGCCCGCAGGTTGTGCATCAGGTTGTCGGTGTAATACGGGGCGGCGTGGCAGACGGCACACTTGGCCTTGCCGAAGAAAACCTCCTCGCCCTTGAGTTCCTCGGGGGTGGCCTTGGCCGGGTCGAGCCGGCCGTAGAGGTCCAGTTTCGGCGCGGGCGGAAAATCGAGGAGGGCCATGACCTCGGCCATGAAGTGGACCTGGCTGGCCCGTTCCAGCACGTTAACGCCCTTCTTGGTGGCGATGACGGGGTCGCCGTCGAAGTAGGCGGCCCGCTGCTCGAACTCCGTGAAGTCCTCGATGCTCTTCAGGGCCCGCTGCGACCCGAACAGCCGCTGCACGTTCACGCCGCGGAGCGTCGGCGTATCCAGCCGATGGCGGAACGGCTGCGGTCGGATGTCGCCCACCAGGTGTGTGGTGCCGTTCGTGTGCCCGTTGACGTGGCAGTCGAAGCACGTGACGCCCAGGCTGGGCCGGGCGCTGCGGCGGTCTTCGGTGGCGTTGAACTGTTGCTGCGGGAACGGCGTCACCAGCAACCGCACGCCCTCCAGTTGCTTCGGGTTCACGATGCCGTTGAAGAGGGCGTAGTAGTTGTCGGTGGTCACGACCTTGCCCTGGGAAACGTCGCCCAGGTCGGGCCGGGTCGTCAGGTAGATGGCCGGCGGGAAGTCCGCCAGGAAGTGGTCCGGCAGGTCGAAATCCAGGTCGAACCGCGTCAGGTCGCGGTCCGTCTGCTTCCTGATCTCGTCGATGTGAAACTGCGGAAAGACCATGCCGCCCTCCGGATGGTTCGGGTGCGGCAATGGCAGAAAGCCCTTGGGCCAGAGGCCCTTCTCGCGGATCTGGTCCGGCGTCATGCCGGCGAGTTGGGTCCACGTAACGCCGTCGGGCAACCGCACGCGGACACCCGCCTGTACGGCCTTGCCGCGCGACATCGCGACGCCCTTGGCGGGGCGGTCCGAGAGGTCGTACCGCTGCTGCAGCAACGCCATGTGCTTCCTCATGACGGCCGGCTTGGCGTCGGCCATGCGCTGCATGGTCGTCTGGAAGTCCTCGGTAACGGCCACGGGCGCGTAACTCGTCTTGCCCCGGCCGGGCTCCTGGGCACACGCCACAGCGACGACGACCAGCGTCACGACACCCACCAGCGGCGCCAACCCGCTGGCGTACCTTGTCAGTGCTCGCATCGTCAGCCCCTTTCCATGATTGCCTTCATCAGTCCCGCCGGGCGGTCGCCGGCGAGCTCCGCCTCGGCCATGGTTCCATGCTAGGTTTGCCGGCGCGCGGCGCACAAGGGGTAGCCGAAATTCCCCCGACTCGTCGGGCCGGGGCGTTGCCGGCATCAACCCGCATCCCGCAATCCCCAACCCGAAATCACGTTACCTTACCTTGACGCCCCCGCCCCGGCGGAGTATGCTTAGTGTTTCGTATCCTGGAGAGTCTCTGTCCATGGGCCGCGTGATTCGCCTGCAAGGCGCCCGCACGCACAACCTCAAGGGCATCACCGTCACGGTGCCGCACCGGACGCTGACGGTGGTGACGGGCGTGTCGGGTTCCGGCAAGTCGAGCCTGGCGTTCGATACCCTCTACGCTGAGGGGCAGATGCGGTACGTCGAGAGCCTCTCGGCCTACAGTCGGCAGTTCCTGGAACAGATGGAGCGGCCGCCCGTGGACGCCATCACCGGCCTGCCTCCCGCCATCGCCCTGGAGCAGAAGAATACCGTCAAGAATGCCCGGTCCACGGTCGGTACCGCGACCGAGGTGGCCGACTACCTGAGGCTCCTGTTCGCCGCCGTCGGCGAAACCACGTGTCCGGACTGCGGCGTGCGAGTCCGGAAACACACCGTCGACGGGGCCGTGGACCAGGTACTGGCGCTTGGGCCGCGGACGCGGCTGCTGGTCATCGCCCCCGTCCCTTGCGACGGACGGCCGTGGAACAGCCTGCGGCGGGAACTCGAACGGCAAGGCTTCCGCCGGCTGTGGCTGGCCGGCCGGATGGTCGACGTGGCCGACGTCGACGAGGCCACCGCCCCCGACGCGCTGGCCGTGGTCATCGACCGCATCCTCGTGGCCCAGGAGCCCCGAGACACCCGCAGCCGCGTGGCCGAGGCCCTGGAGGCCGCGTTCAAGGCCGGCCACGGACGGGCCGCCGTCCTCGTCATGGAACGCAAGCGCCCCACGGCGGAAGCCGGGGGTCGCCCCGGTGACGCCAACCAGCCCCCGGCGGAAGCCGGGGGTCGCCCCGGTGACGCCAACCAGCCCTCGGCCGAAGCCGGGGGTCGCCCCGGTGACGCCAACCAGCCCACGGCGGAAGCCGG
>Ga0272443_10003988_pt1 | contig 16671 bp, 13 predicted proteins | sample SSMAcet12_FD_193581 | JGI IMG/M metagenome (GOLD analysis project Ga0272443, IMG submission 193581) | Marine sediment archaeal communities from Little Sippewissett salt marsh, Falmouth, MA, United States - SSM-Acet-12 | ecosystem: Environmental > Aquatic > Marine > Wetlands > Sediment ... | reverse complement strand
TTATGGCCGAGGCAATTCTCTGGTAGTTTTTGTTATAAACCGGGAAATGAACAAGACCGATATAAAAACGCATAAAACCGACGAATTTAGGTTGAACAAAAGCTGACGGCTTCGTAAAAAGTCCAACTGCTGCGTTACGCTTCATCTTTCGTCATTGCAGCGTACTTTAAGTACGCCTCTTTCCTCAAGATTCGCAGGCCTTACATTTGGCGCTTTTTACTTTGCCGTCTAAATAATGACTTTTTAAGAGCTCATCAAGGCTCATCGGGTTAAAATCCAACATCGATTTAATTCCTAAATTTTCCTTTTTAATCTTGCCAGAATAGCCCTGTCCTCGGGGTTCAATCTGGCCTGCTGAAGCAAATCAGGCCGCCGCTCGAGTGTTCGCCTTAACGATTCGGTCCTTCGCCAAAGGCGAATTTTTTCATGGTCACCGGATAACAGAACAGGCGGGACCTCTTGTCCTTGAAAAACATTAGGACGTGTATACTGTGGGTATTCAAGCAGTCCGTCTTCAAATGAATCCTCCAGATTCGATCTCTCCCCTCCCAATACACCAGGGATCAGCCGGCTTACGGCATCCATGACCACCAAGGCAGCCAGTTCTCCTCCAGTTAAGACGTAATCTCCAATGGATAATTCTCTTTCGATACAGGTGAGCCTGATTCTTTCATCTACGCCCTCGTAACGACCACAGATCAAAATAATCCGGTCCCGGTTAGACAATTCCCATGCGGTTTTTTGATCAAACCGTTCGCCCTGGGGACTGAGAAGGATTACAGGGCTTCGGCCCTTGACCCGGTCAATGGATTCCAGGGCGCGAGTTATGGGCCCCGGTTTCATCACCATACCATCTCCTCCCCCGTAAGGGCGGTCGTCCGTGGTCCTGTGGGCCCCCCTTGCAAAATTGCGGATGTTTACAAGTCTCACCGTCACGATCCCCCTTTTGACCGCCCGTCCCAAAATCCCCTCGCGGAGACTGGCGGAAACCATTTCGGGAAATATCGTGAGGACATCAAACTTCATTCAACTCCAGCAATCCCTCCAAGGCTGAAATGACCATCTTTCTGTTTGCAACGTCAACGGCCCTGACAACTTCGTATATGGCGGGGATGCAGACCTCCTTGTCCCCGTCCCTTACCACGTAAATGTCATGGGCATTTGTGGGTATAATCTCCGATAGGGTGCCCACATATTGCCCTGTATCCAGATAAACATTAAGCCCCAGAAGCTCGTACCAGAAATATTCATCGTCACTGCGGTCAAGGGCCGCTTTGTTGATAAAAATGTCAGCATCCCTGTATTCTTCTGCCTCATCTATCGACTGCACGCCTTCCAGTTTCATCAAAAAGGTATTTTTATGAGGTCTTATATGGGTCACTGTATATTCACGGGTCTCGCCTGAAACAGACCGCAGCATCACAGACCTCGCATTCAGGAAAGAGGCATTAGACCCTGCAAAGGCCCAGATCCGCAAAAGACCGCTCAACCCATGAGGACCCATTACCTTACCAACAAGGAGCAAACCGCCTGACAAAATCTGGGCCAAGGTTATTCAATGATCTCCAGAACCGATCGCTTTCTTATCTTGGTGGAGGCTGCACTCAGAATCGTTCTCATAGCCCTTGCCGTGCGGCCTTGCTTCCCGATGACCTTTCCTAGATCTTCCTTGGCCACTTTTAGTTCAATAACAGAGGTTTGTTCTCCCTCTATTTCTGTGACGTCCACTTCCTCTGGCTTATCCACCAGCGCTTTGGCGATATATGCGATTAGATCCCTCATTTCGTGTCACCTCCGTATTTGGTTGCGCCACCACGTCACCTCAATCCGCTGTTTAAAAAACCCCTACAGTCCTTGCTTTTTCAAAATGGCCCTGGCGGACTCTGAAACGAGTGCCCCTTTTCCCAACCAATAATTGACTTTTTTCTGATGCACCTTGACCTCTGCAGGATCTTTCATAGGGTCATAAAAGCCTAATATGTCGAGGAATTTCCCATCGCGTGGTGCCTTAGAATCAGCAGCCACAAATCGATAAAAAGGTTTCTTTTTTGCTCCCATTCTTGTTAACCTAATTGTAACAGCCATTTTACTCTATCACCCCTTCCAAGATAAGTTGTTTTTTCCATTTTTAGCCGAATAATGACGGCATATTTGCAGTGCCTTGTTTTGTAAAGCGTTCCACCATTTTTTTTGTTTGTGCAAAGTTCTTTAACAGACGATTCACATCCTGAACAGTTGTTCCGCTGCCCCTTGCGATTCTACGCCTTCTGCTGCCGTTTATGATCTTATGTTGACGTCTCTCCCCCTTGGTCATGGAATTAATGATGGCTTCAACTTTCACCAGCTCCTTTTCGTCGGGTTTAACCTGTTTTAGTTTCTTGAGCTGCCCCATTCCCGGCAACATGCCGAGAATCTGCTCAAAAGATCCTAGTTTTTTCATCTGCCGTAACTGCGCCTGAAAATCTTCAAGGTCAAATTGGCTTTTTTTGAGCTTTTTCTCAAGCTTTAAGGCCTCTTTTTCATCGAATTCAGATTGGGCCTTTTCTATGAGAGAAAGCACATCTCCCATTCCCAAAATTTGAGAGGCCATCCTTTCCGGGTGAAAAGGCTCAAGGGCATCAATTTTTTCTCCAACACCGATAAACTTGACGGGTTTGTGGGTGACTGCCCTAATGGACAGAGCAGCACCGCCCCGTGCATCACCTTCCATCTTGGACAGAACAATACCGGTAACACCCAGGTCTACATCGAATTGTTTCGCCACATTGACGGCATCTTGCCCCGTCATGGCATCCGCAATCAGAAGGATTTCAGCGGGATTGACTTTTTCCTTTATCCTGATCAATTCGGCCATCAGGGGCTTATCAATGTGAAGACGACCGGCAGTATCTATAACCAAAACATCGGCACCTTCCCTACCGGCCTTAGATAATGCATTCAGGCAGATCTCTTCCGGCTTCTGGCCGGGATCTGTTGGGTAGACCGGCACCCCAATTTGAGACCCCAGCTTTTTCAGCTGGTCAATGGCGGCTGGCCTGTAAATATCCGCTGGAACAAGATAAGGATGTCGTCCCTGATCACGGAGGTAATTGGCAAGCTTTGCAGCTGTTGTGGTCTTACCCGATCCCTGAAGCCCCACAAGCATCACTGAATGAGGCGTTCGCCCCACCAATTCCAGCCCCTGATTGGCCTCACCCATCAACCGGGTCAGTTCCTGATTGACAATCTTGACGAGCTGTTGGCCGGGGGTCAAACTCTCAAGGACTTCCTGCCCCACAGCGCGCTGACGAATGTCCTCCACAAGCCTTTTGACCACCTTGTAGTTAACATCCGCCTCCAGGAGAGCCAATCGCACCTCCTTTAAGGCATCCTGGATATTGGCCTCGCTTAATCTGCCACGTCCTGTTACTTTTTTGAATACGCGATCTAATTTTTCGGTAAGGCTCTCAAACATGTGTAAACAACCGTTTAAAATCAAATCCTATAATTTAATTCAGATATGAATATTATGTCAATAAAAATCGTATGATTGGCTCTAAATCGGGTGACCTCTCAAAAAGTTAACTTATCCTTTCAATTTCTGTGGGGTCACAGGGTCTCCCGTTTAGATGCTATCATATATTGATTTTTTTTCCATCAAAATATTTGTAAAACAGGACCTTGACATCCGGACTCATCCGGGTCACTTATTTTGAAGTTGCCAAAGCGGACGATTGTGTTTAATATCTCAACAATAGACTGACACCTCTCAACCGACACTTTTAAAAAAACAGAGACCTCTATTGGATACCGGCTCCACAAATTATGATATGAAAAAAAGAGCAGAAGACATTCGTTTCAATACCCAGCCCCAGGGGGTCTTTCCTGTGGTCAACCACCGTCTTCCCATGCTTCACCTCGAGAATGGCTACCATGAACAAGATGTTACAGATTTTGATGAAAGGACTAAAAAATCTGTTGGAGATGACACCTCAATTGATTATACGGTTGAACCTGAAATAGATGGGCTGGCAGTGGCGCTGGTCTATGAAAAAGGGGGCCTTTCAGTTGCCTCTACAAGAGGGGATGGCCTCGTGGGGGAAAATGTGACCGCAAACATCAGGACCCTTCTCTCTGTGCCATTAACCCTGATGGAATCTGCAGATGGAAAACCCATCCCTGATTTTTTTGAGGTGAGGGCTGAAGTCTACATGGAGACAGATAAATTTGAGGACTTAAATCGGGTTAGGATTGAAAAAGGCTTACCAGCCTATACAAATGCCCGAAACGCGGCAGTGGATTCCTTAAGACAGCTTGACCCCAGAATCACTGCGAAGAGATCGCTCAATCTGTTCTGTTTTGGTATCGGGGAGATGAGCGGACCCCCATTCAGCACCCAGTATGAACTGATGGTTGCCCTGCAGCAGTGGGGATTTCGGGTTGACAGACCCCATATTCGGGTATGCGCCACGATCAGTGAGATCACAGATTACTATCACCATCTCGAGGAGATAAGGGATCAATTTCCTTTTGAAATCCGTGGTGTCGTGATAAAGATCAATTCACTCGTTTTGCAGGCTAAACTCGGACAGACATCCAACTGCCCGAGATGGGCCTTTGCATTCAGGTTTAAAAAAAACTGAAAGGGAAATCCCATGGATGACATCCGGATACACCTTATTATAGAAGGCCGGGTTCAGGGGGTATGGTTCAGAGACTCGACACGCAGAGAGGCCGTCTCTTTGGGGGTTCTCGGTTGGGTCAGAAACCGGTCTGATGGCACAGTGGAGGTCCTGGCAGAAGGCCCGGAAGACAAAGTAAGGGAATTGATAACATGGTGTCATCACGGGCCACCAGCAGCAGGTGTGTCCCGGGTCCAAGAAAGTCAGGAGAAATGGCAGGGAGAGTTCAATTCCTTTGATATCGTATTCTAACGCTTGGATAGAGGTATAGCGTGAAAAAACAGTCTGTTGTTCTTTTAGGTGTAATTCTCTTTTCACTCCTGTTTTGTGCACTTTTAAGTTGCAGCACCCCAAAGACGGTGGTTGACAAAATAGTCACCCGTACACCCGATCTCAAAAAACGGGTCATGATCGCACCCCTGGTCGATCAGGCAGAATTCGGGAGCGAGAGAACGACACAAATCGGGAAAAACTTTGTTGAACGTCTACGGAAATCCCCCCATCTCCTCCTTTATCAGGATTCCCAGGGCATACACTCAGGTCGTGACAGCAAATCACCTGAATATGGCATCGTCATCCCCCCTGAACTCGTTAAGAGGGCCCAGGATTTGGGAATGAATGCGCTTATCATCGCGGTTCTGAATCCTTTAGAGGCAACCTCAAGAAAGACCGGTATCTGGCCTTTCCGCGAGATGTCCCGCATTATTGAGATATCCATGACCGTTAATATCGTTGATACGGTCAGCGGGTGTCTCTATCTAACCCAACTCGATTCAGAAGAAATGGACTTCTTGATAGATGAGCTACCCGGTCGGGATGAAAATGAGGTCATCGATCAAATTATTGAAGCAAAGATGCCCCGTATTCTGAAACGCCAGTCTTCGGCTGCCATTAAAAATCTCATAAAACAACCCTGGACCGGGCAAATCCTTTCCGTAGAAAACGGTATGATCAAAATTAATGGAGGAAAAGATGTGGGTATTCGCCCTGATCAATCATTTGCCGTCTTTGCTCGGGGTGAATCAATTACCTGCAGCGCCGGCAGATCGTTTGACATAATTGGAAAAAAAATTGGCAAAATAAAGACAACCGCCATCATGGAAAACCATTCCCTGGCAGAACCCGTGGGAGAAGGCTTATTCCTGGCCGGGCAGACCATAAGGCCTAATGATTGAGCGTTAGCTATTGACTATTTTCGATTGACTATTGGCTATTGGGCCGAAATGGACAATAGTCAATTGAAAAACGTCAATCCTCAATTCCCCAACATTTCCCTGGCATGGGCCACCGCACGCTCAGTTATTTCCTTCCCCCCCAAAAGGCGGGCAATTTCCCGGACCCTTTCTTCGGGTTCTAACCCTGAAATGTTGGTTTGGGTCCGTCCGTTAAGCACCTCTTTACTGACCAAAAAATGATTCTGCCCCTGGCTTGCGATCTGAGGCAGGTGGGTAATACATAATATTTGGTGATACGCTGCCAGGGATGAAAGTTTTTCTCCAATAACCTCCGCTGTGGCACCACTGATTCCGGAGTCAACTTCGTCAAAAATCACTGTTTCCACAGAACCGGTTCTTGCAAGAATCGTTTTGAGTGCCAGCATAATCCTGGAAAGTTCACCTCCTGAAGCAATCCTTGCAAGTGGCCTCAAATCTTCCCCAATGTTTGGGGAAATCATGAATTCAACCTGGTCAAGACCATCTAATCGCACGTCATTACCTTTGATATCCTCCAATTCTCTTTGTTCGCCACATTCCTCTTCAAACTTCACCTTGAATTTTGTCTCAGCCATGTGAAGGTCTTTAAGCTCCTTCTCAACTGCCTTTTCCAATCCCTTGGCCGCCTTTTGTCGCTTCTTTGAAAGTGCTGCGGCGTGAGACATCAAATCCGTTGCCAGGTCCTGGCAATCCCTTTCGAGCTTGTCCCGTTTTTCTTTTTTTTCATCCAAGTCGAATATCACGGCGGTCATCTTAATCTTGTATTTCAGGACATCTTCCAGGGTTGGGCCATACTTTCGCTTGAGGTCATTTAATCGTTCAAGTCTCTCCTCCAGCTCTTCCAGTCTCTTGGGGTCCAACTGTACGGTTTTTTCATAGTCTCTGAGGGCAAGAGACGTGTCTTCAAGCTTTATTTCAATCTCAGAAAGAGATTCCCTGAAAGGCGCAAGTCCAGGGTCGATCTCAGCCCCCTTGTCCAGCCGCCTAATACACTGAGAGATTGAGGAAAGAACAGAATCATTCCGCTCATAAAGACGCTGATACCCCTCTGTGACGATCTCCAATAACTCTTTCGCATGCTGAAGACGTCTTTTTTCTTCAGCCACCCTGACGTCCTCCCCCGGGCTGATCTCAGCCGTTTCGATCTCCTGAATCTGGAATTGGGTTAAATCGTGTCTTTCCCCTGCATCGGTAATCTCCCTTTTCAGGTGATTAATCTCGTCCTTCAATAATTGGTAGGCATTAAACAATTTGTTCAGATCAAGCCTCTCATCCGACAGATTGCCAAAATCATCTAACAAATAGAGGTGATTATCCGGTCTGAGGAGAAGCTGGTGTTCATGCTGCCCGGATATGCTGATCAAAATGGACCCTAATCGGGACAGCATGTGCAGCGTTGCCATGGAACCGTTAATCAGGATTCTATTTCTTCCCTCACGGAAAATGCTCCTCTTGATCAAAAGCTCCCCTTTAAAGGAAAACCCAAGGTTGGATAACATGTCAGTCAACAACCGATTCTCCGGGAACTCGAAAAGGGCCTCTACACTGGCTTCGTTGCAACCGCTGCGGATGAGCTCTGCGGATGCCCGGCCCCCAAGAATCAAATTCATGGCATTAATAATAATTGATTTTCCCGCACCGGTCTCTCCCGACAGGATATTGAGCCCTGACTTCATGGAGAACTCAAGTTGTTTGATAATCGCAAAATTGGAGATGCTCAGATGAAGAAGCATGATGCGTACAGGTTGGGGGTTAAAGTTGTTCCCATGTAACCCTTAGGACCTCCTGGTAAGTTGTTTCCCCCTCAAGGAGCTTTTTGATGGCATTTTCCCTGAGTGTCACCATCCCCTCTTTCAGGGCCTGATCGCGAAGGGTTTGTAAATTGGTTTCAGCGGTTGTGATCTTCTTAATGGGCTCTGTAAATGGCAGCACCTCATAGATTCCGATTCTCCCCAAATATCCGGTCCCCCTGCACTTGTTACAGCCCACGCCACGGTAGAGTTTGATTGGGCCGTCTTTTCCGAAGTCTAACCCCCGGGCACTCAGCTCAATGCTGTCTATCTCAAAGGATTCCTTGCAATGGACGCATATTTTCCGGACCAACCGCTGGCTAAGCACACCGATTACTGTTGATTGGATCAGAAACGGCGGTATTCCTAAATCCAACAGCCGGGTGATGGCCGAAGGGGCATCATTGGTATGTAAGGTGGTGAGGACCAGATGCCCGGTCAATGCCGCCTGTATGGCATTTTCGGCGGTTTCAATGTCCCGCATCTCGCCGATCATAATAATATCCGGGTCCTGTCGGAGTATATTTCTTAAAATGGATCCAAAGGTTATCCCCAACACCGGCTGAACGGCGATCTGGTTGAAGTCTTCGTGCACCATCTCTACAGGGTCTTCGACGGTCGTAATATTGATTTCAGGCGTTGACAGATACCGGAGCGTCGAATAAAGGGTGGTTGATTTCCCGCTTCCAGTGGGGCCGCAAACGAGCACGATACCGTTGGGCATGTTAATAAACTGATGATATCGCATCAGGTCTCCGGGTGTAAATCCCAGCCTTTCATGATCCTGAAAAAGGATATCGGGGTCCATAATTCTCATGACCACTTTTTCTCCAAAAGCGACGGGAATCGTAGACACCCTTATCTCGGCTTCCGACTCTCCTTTATCTGTCTTAATCCGTCCATCCTGAGGTCTTCTTTTCTCGGCCATATCCAACCGTGAAAGGTTTTTTATACGACTCAGGATAGCCGCATGCACATTCTTTGGAAGACTGTAAACCGTATGTAAGACACCGTCAATCCGCATTCTCACAAGGCTGACGTCTCGCTTGGGTTCGATATGGACATCGCTTGCCCTTTGCTGAAAGGCATACGTCAATAAATGATTTACAGCGTTCACGATGTGCTGATCATCGGAGGGTAGTTCGTCTGCAGATTTCAACCGAACATACTGTTCCAGATTGCCCAGGTCTACAGAAGGACCGGAAAACTGATGCTCTGCTGCTGCGATGGACCGTTTGAAGCCAAAGAACTCATTCATCAGCCGGAGGATGTCCGTCTTGGTGCTGACAACTGGCTTTACCTTCATGTGGCTGACACGCGCAATATCTTCCATTGCTTCCACATTGAAAGGGTTTGGTGTTGCAACGGCCATGTATCCATCTTCAATGGCGACCGGAAGGACCAGGTGTTTCATGGCGAATGACCTGGGAATCGTATCGGTCACCAGGTCTAAATCCAACTGCAAAGGGTCTATTTTTTTAAATGGAATTTTCCATTCCTGGGCAAGCACCTGGTAGATGACCTCCTCATCAAGTGCCTTACCGGAAGTGTCTGCCCTCTCCAGATCCAGCGATGCGATCACATCGATGATCGTGATGGTGGTGGAAATCCTGCTCTTTGAGGGCAAGGACGCCTCAGCCATGGCTCGCGCCTTTATCAGTTTTCTTCGAATGTTCTTTTCCTTTCTCAGGATTTCCCGTCCCTGCACGGCCGTTATGAGCCCCCTTTTAAAGAGCGTCTTACACACACTTTCTGAAGAAAACAGGTTTTTAGAATTTTTTGCCATTTCTCACGTCACTTCCAATGCGCTTTAAACTTGTGTAACCGTTTAGCGCTTTGAAAAAACCATTCGTCAATTACAGGGCCACGGGGGTCTCTTTTACCATTATTTTCAAATAGCTAAACGGCTACTAACTTTTAACCTATTATTTTATCATCATCTATCATCCCATCAAAGCCTTTTTTGCGGTGGCAAACAAAGAATTCTATTCGTTTTTTTGTTTGTTTCACAACTTATGGTATAATTGATTTTATATACGTCAAAAGGAAAGAACCTTTTTATGGATTTTAAAAAACAAATTAAGACATTCTATCTGGAACATACCCCTAACGCAAAGGTTGAGGGAAATCTTCTCAAGGCGCCTTGCCCCTTTTGTTCATCCGGGAAAAATGACACACCTGCAATGATGGTTGTTTGTCTTAACCCAGAAAGCCCCTTTTTTGGCTATTTCAGATGCCTGAATAGATGCCTACCCGGCGGATTTTCCCCGTATTTTGCGAGAATCATGGGCATAGAGCCTCAAAAGGTGCCCGGGTACGATCCGGATCAGGAGCCTTTTATACAGGACATCATTTATCCTGCCAAAAATCTCAACGCTGAGATCAAAAAATTCACATCCTTAATGGGGGATGAGCAGTATGCCCATTTCCAGTCGTTTGGTGTATCCAACTCCGTCGTAGACGGGATGAAAATTGGCTATAACGGGCGCTATCTGGTGTATCCCTACTTTTTAGAGGACGGGAATTGCCATGCTGCCAGATGTGTTCTGCCTGAACGTCCCGAAGACAGTTTCTGGTATGGGGATGAAACGTTTTTTTCAGAGGAATTCAGGCTCTATAACGTCCTGGAGATAGACCGGTGTGAGGCAGGGACCCTGTTCATCACGGATGGGGAGAATAATCTTCTGACCCTTAAGGAGCTTGGCTACCCCGGGATTGCTGTTCCGGCTGCTGCCGACCTGGAAACCCTCAGCCCTGAGAGACTGGCCCTTGTTAACACCATTTTCCTTGGGATGACAAATACCCCTGAGCCACAGGTTGCGGCCCGCTCCCTTGCTACCCGGTTAGGGTTTAAGGCCAGAATTATCAAATGGCCATCTCACCTCTATCGCGACTACAGCCTGTGTAACCTGGCCAGAGACAAAGGAAAAGACTTCAAGACAGCCGTTTCCGCCATGATAAAGGCATCAAGATCTTTTTCTCCCTTTTCTTCACCTGAAAAAGAACACCGCCGTCTTTTCGATTTACTTGAACAGGAAAAAGAGAAAGAGCTTCTTGGATTTCGTTCGGGTTTCCAAAAGATGGATGATGCCCTTAATGGAATCAGTGGTATAAGTATCATGGGAGGCCCCCCCAAGGCCGGAAAGTCCTGTTTCTTCATGCAGATTTCCACAGAAATGGCAAAAAGAAAGACCCCGGTCATCTACTACGATTTCGAGAACGGTCGCCAGAAGATCTATATGAGGACCCTGTGCCGGCTCAGCCGGCTCTCAGAAAAAGAAATCAGGCTGAATCATCGAGATGAAGACACATCAAAAAAACTTGAAACGGCCCACCAGGAGATCAGGGACATATTCCATTCCTTTCGGGTGGTTACAGACAGGAAATTAACCCCGGACATCATGAGACGCCAAATTGATTTCTTGCAACACGAAACCCATACGGATTCCACCCTTGTGGTCCTTGACAGTCTCCATAAGCTTCCATTTAAAAATCTCACTGAACGGCGCACCGGTATCGATGCATGGCTCCGCCACATGGAAGCCATACGGGATGAACAAAACGTTTCCTTTCTCGTCGTTTCTGAACTATCGCGTGGAGAGGGAGGCAGTTACAGCAAAAAGCCGGATTTGGCCTCGTTTAAAGAATCGGGCGATATTGAATACAGCGCAGACAACGCAATGATTCTTGTACCGGACTGGGATCCCCTGGACCCCATTTCTACGCAAGAACGAAAAAGCACCCTGTGGATGGTGGCCAGCCGTGAAAACAGCCCGGGAAAAATTGCCGTTTATGTGATGGAATATCCCTACTGGGGCTTTAGAGAGGAATAGGGGGTTTAAACGGCTTTTGACAGGATGGACAGCATTGATGCGCTTTTTTACCTACCTTGTATATCCTGCTCATCCAGTCTAACCATTTAAGGATTAGCATTATTCAATCAACCACAAAGAGACGATCTCACGTCTTGAATTGGTGATATAACCAACGAATTGGCCTTCCTTAAACCAGGCGCTTGACGCGTTCTCTACGGACGGGGTGTGGTATTCAACATCGGGCGAAAACTTGAACAGACAATCATTGATAACCACCTCATCCAGTTCTATCCGGTCAACACGGCCGATTTGTTCAAACTTATTTGGGTAGTGCTCCGGTAAAGCACTGCCCTCTTTAAATCCCTGGAATGCCTGGGTAACACCTGGCAGCAGCACCATGCCCGCCAGGAACAGGACCCCGCACACAAAAATGGCGATACGCGTTATATGCCTAATCGATGTCTTATTATTTTCTTTCATAAACCTAATGCCTCCTTCAATTGACTCATTAAAACTTTTAGTCACCGTTGGCCTCAAAGATATTATCTTTGAAATCCCCCTCAATCCCCCTTTGCAAAGGGGGAGGCTAAAACGCCCTTTTTTTTTAGCAGAAGGGGTAGCACTTTACCGTCCCTCTTTTGTAAAGAGGGGGATTGGGTGATTTTTACTCAAACTCTCTCCAATGGCTGATACCCAGCAGGGGCGGCTTCTCAGTCACCGTTTCAATGTCCCCGGAGGAAGAGCTGAAATACTTGATCTCGATACCCCTCTCCGGGTCGATCAGGATAGCGGGCGGCTGAAGCTGACCCGCCTTACTCAGACCCGTCGGCGCCACCCAGATGGGATCGGCATCAGTTCCAATATTGATCATATCATTATTATCAATCACACCGTCGCCATTGATATCAAACTGCGGTAGCGTCAGCCTTGCCCCGCTTACCGCACTCATTTCATGAATGATAGAGTCTCCACCATAGCCACAGGGGCTGTCTTCAGGGACAAAAGAAATGGCAATGAGAACGCCCCCCCTGATCATCATGTCAACGTTTCCCCTCTCGCCGCTCAACGGGAGATCAAAATACCATCCGGCATGATTGTCAATGGTATCCGATAGGTCAGGCAGGAATTCGGGCGGGCTCTGAATCGCATCCGGATCATCCATTGTTTCCCACACGATTTCATGGTCCGTGGTCAGTCGCAGCAACAGGTCATATTCATCCGGCTGTCCTTCATTCAGGGTGACTGTCCAGAAATCCGGCGCATTGGGATCCGGTGCCTCTGACGGGATGACCTCCTGGGCCAGCAACGTCACCGTGGTTGGCTGGTTTGAAAGTTCGTGGTCAAATCCCCGGTTAAAGGATCCTAAATACTCCCTGTCATCTGCGTCATCCCCATAGTCCCATATCCCATAGAAGGACTGGGCCGTCGTCACTTGGATATCGGTTTCTCCCAGATACTGCCCGGTGCTGAAAAAGACCATGTATCCGTGTTCTTTGGGGTGGTACATCACATCGGGCTTTGCCGTTATGGGTTGCGTCGTTCCGCCAGACCCCTGGGCCTGAATCAGTGGCTGATCGGCCACCCCGTCATTAAAGGCCACCTCCCAGTTATTATAGTCCGTATCGGTCAGATCAAATTTCCACATATTCCCCCTCAGATCACCGACATACACATAATCTACCTTGTTATCGTAGTTAACATCAATGGGGACAGGGGTTGAAAGCCCGTTACATCCATCAACCTGGGTGTCTATTTTCTTGATAACCGTACCTGTCTCCGGATTCAGGATATATAACACCGCATGACCATTCTGACTGTTATACCCATTTCCGAAGATCACAATCCAGCCCACCGTGGCGTCATTGCATTCAACGATTGCAGGCTTGCTGAAGGAATACCCCATATCATCATCCGTGACAGACGCCTTCGGGTATTCCCACATGACGATGTCGTCAATGGCGCCTTCAGACGTCCAGCTTGCTGGATCCGTAACATCCAGGCCATAGTAGCCTCTGCCGCCCTTCCCTAATCCGCCAACGAGCACTGTCTTGCTAACACCCGATATGTCCACGCCGGCTTTCACGGTCGGTGTGAGATCCACAAAATACTTGTGTGTATAGGTTGGATCGGCGAGCTGGCTGAGGTTTTCAAATACAAAATTGGGGACATAGGCAAAAAGCTCCTCACCGCCCACTGCACCCGCATACGGTTCGTCATCGGCTGCGGCAAAGGCATGGAGCATACCGTCATTTCCACCGGCATACAGCACGCCATTTTCAAATGTGGGAGACGAATGGACCATGTCACCCAGTTTGGCAAAGCGATCCCGGAACGTTCCTCCGTTTGCCACCTCATGGGTGGAATCGCCCCTCACATAATCCAGCAGGGTTGAATCATTATTCAGGAAACCCTTTTGGGTGGCCGTCAGATCCCCCCATCTGAAAGGGGTCCCGGCATTTGTCCCGTTATAGGTCACTATCTTCCTGCCCGTATTCCAGTTAATGCTCGCCAGTTCCTCGTTTGCAGACCACATATAGGGACTCCTTATAATATCACCGATACTCTTGCCCGCGCAATTTCCGGTCAACGCTGTACACACCTGATAGGCCTTTACATCTCCTGTCCAGTCTTCGGTGTCGTAGCTGGACTGAAACATAAGTATGTCCCCGCCGCCACTGAGTTTGGTGTAGAGTTCATCCCCGTTTACAGAGACCGATGAAGCGGATCCTTCCCGTTCTTCAATATTTTTCATAATCTCCAGTAATGAATTTACCAGCTCATTGGGGTTTGAAGCGCTCAGGAAAAACCCCCGCCCATTCACAGAGGCGTGCCACAAATCATCAATTTTTTGCTTGTCCCCATCGGTTGGATTGGGCCACACCACATAATCGTGGGGTGCCGCCTTTGCTTTGAAATCACTGTCATAATCATCCGGATCCAGTGTTCCCGTAACACCAAAGGATACACCGTAGGTCACCATATGCTGTTGTGGATTGTCATCCCATGGATTTGTCGGAACCTCAGGGCCCAATGTTGATGACAGGTCATTCTCATAGTAATACATGGCCACGTCCGCGAGGGTGTCGTCATAACCGTCCCCATGAGGTTCATCTCCATGGGGTGCTGCGCCGTCATAGGCACTGCTCCCGTCTCCATCATTATTTGCAATGGCAGAGGTATATGGTGCGCTACCGTTCCAGTATCCATCCGTCATGACGATAGCAAAGACCTGTTGACATTCGCCGCCGTCAGCCACACTTGCATAGGGACACGCCCCGATCCCACCGTCATGGCCGTCATTCTGATGGAAATATCTTCCAACGGACTCAAGCCCTCTCCGCAACGGCGTGCCGTACGCCTGATTATCAAAACTGTACAATTTATTGAGCAATGTACTTGTTTCATCCACTCCGCCAACCTTAATTTTATGAACCGGTTGTATTAGATCGCTGTCGTATCCATTAATTCCCCGCAAACCAATCTGTACACCCTGCATACTGTGTATCACATTGGCAACCGCGGCTGTGGCCGTCAGTTCACGCTTCCTGTAAAAGGAGTACCAGTTTGCAAAATTCTGCCGCTCCTCTGTGTAAGACCTGCCCGTTACCACATCAGCCGGGGGCGATGCTGTCACGCTTAATTCACTGTTATCGACAAAATCATCACCATTACCCCCATGAGCGGTGGGGTCATTCACCGCATAATACGTAATACTCCCACCATCGATGTTCACAAGATACGGTTTACTATCCGTTGCTGACCACACATAATAATGGGCGTTTCTAATAATGACGCTGGTTCCGCTCGACATGTTTACAAATTTTACCGCGTCTGCACTTGTCGAACCTCCATTGCCACGGGTCAGTTTTACATACCCCGAGGTACCCGCTGCGAAATTGAACGTTCCCATGGAATTCCACTTTCCATAGTTCACCCGCTGGTCCCTGACAAATACATGATCTCCAATCGTGTCATGTATCGTATACTCCGCAGATGCATCCCGATCCCAATCATGACTGGAAGCCCAGTAAATAAAGACCTCATATGTCCCTGCAACCGGAAGGTTGGGTGTCCATACGGCGGTTGCGCCTGCATTACCCGAAAAGTAAGAGCTTCCGTTGTATTCTGGAGATGCCCCGGACTCGCCCCAGCCTCCGGAGGGGGTGGTGAAGGTCGGCGCCCCGTCCATGTTGTCAACATCTATGCCACCCCGAATCTCATATATACCGGACAAATTCAACGTGTCACCGGCATGCATCGGATGCGACCGAGGCAAATCCGGATTGGCAGCCGAAAGGGTCGGCCAGGGATTATAATCCACATTGGGGTCATAATACATCCTGTTGTAACCCGACCATTGAGACTTCCACTTAAATCGGTCATCCCCTCCACCCAATATCTCTGTATCCGAATAAAGATTGTCACCGGGATTATTAAAAACATAATACATATGATCAAACAAACCATCAGGTTCGTCTGTTATAAACTCCCAGTCCATGCTGCCCGAGTCGTCCAGGACAAACATAATATTGGCCGGCGCGGACCGTGACAGTGCATTCAATGGGGTATCGGAAATATCCATACACGAAAGCGGGGGTCTCTTGAATTTTGCCACAATATAGTGCACACAGGGATCCGTATGATCATCATCTTTTTTGATGTTGGTCCAGTTGTAGGTGTATGTGGTGATTCCACTGCCAATCGGCAGAGCCACGCCATCCACCAGGACTTCATCAATCTCATTGCCCATGCCCGCGGATACGGTAAACGACTGACTGCTGCCGCAAGGGACAGTCATCGATCCTGACGGGCTTATGGATCCACCACGCTCTGCCGTAGCTGTAATCGTACAGTCATAGTGATAGAACTGGACATCAATGGTATGATCTGCGGTAACATTGATGAACGTGTATTCCCTTATTTCGCCACCTTCCGAAATTCCATCCACCAGCACTTCATCAACTTCATAGCATGTGTCTGGATTAAAAAGAAATGTCTGGTCAGTCCCATAGTCCACGATCACCGCCCCAGAGGGTGAGATGGTCCCGTTTGCACCAGCCGTAGTAGTTATGGTGTATATCGCAATAAAATTGGCAGTTATGACCATGTCAGACATGACATTGGTAATGGTCAGCGGGTTTGTGGTCCCGTTATAATCCCCTGTCCATTCAACAAAGCGATAACCGGCGTT
>Ga0272443_10003987_pt1 | contig 16675 bp, 13 predicted proteins | sample SSMAcet12_FD_193581 | JGI IMG/M metagenome (GOLD analysis project Ga0272443, IMG submission 193581) | Marine sediment archaeal communities from Little Sippewissett salt marsh, Falmouth, MA, United States - SSM-Acet-12 | ecosystem: Environmental > Aquatic > Marine > Wetlands > Sediment ... | reverse complement strand
CCTTATGCTAAGAGAGGATATTGTGAAAGCTATTAAGGAAAATAAATTTCATCTATATTCAGTAAAAACTATTGACCAGGGAATTGAAATACTGACCGGAAGAAAAGCTGGAAAAAAACTTGAAAACGGTAAGTTTGAAAAAAACTCTGTTAATCATTTGGTTAACCAAAAACTTTTAGAATTTGCTATTAAATTAAAAGAATTCAGTGAAGAAAAAGAGGAAGGGCAACAACAGAATCCTAAATAGACGAAAAATAATATGAAAGAGCTCTTTTATCTTTTAAAAGATAGCTAAGAGATCAAAAGAAAAGAGCAGAGAAAAAACTGTCTAATAAAAACTTAAGCCTCTTTTAGAGGCTTTTTAAAGCCAACCGTTATGTGGGTGCGATATTTACTGTTATTTGGATTTTTTAGAAATTTTTATTCTTATTCTTAAAAATATTTAGGGGGATATTTGTAATGAAAATCACAGGAACAAAAGGAATCATGTCAATATTTCTTCTCTTTCTTATCATTCTTCTATCAAGTTTTTCTGTTTTAGCAAGTACAGGTAACAATGTCCAGTTAGAAGAACTTCTGCAATCCATTATAGAAGAAAAAACGACTATACCAGATGCCTACACCTATATTAATATAGGAAATTTCTTTATGAATCAGGAACTATATCAACCAGCCCAGGAAGAATATAAAAAAGTATTAGAAATTGATTCCTCCAATACCATGGCATTGGTAAATCGAAGTTATGCTCTGTTCAAGGTAGAAGAGTATGACCAGGTCTTAAATATTTTAGATCAGCTGACTGCCAATGATAAAGCTAATGCGTATGCCTATTATATCAAAGGTTTGGTATATAAAGAACAGAGAGAATTGGAGAAAGCTATTGAACAATACGAAAAAGTAGTTGAATTGATTCCTAATCACCAACAATTAAATGCCGAATTAGGACAGCTTTATCTTGATGACCACCAATTAATTAAGGCCAATGAAAGATTCGTTAAAATGGGGTATTCTCAACCTCGTCCTCAGATCATGGATAAACTTCTTGCTTATCAAGTGGATGCTTATTGCTATCTGCACTTAGGTAACTATTATCATAATAATAATTAATTAGAAAAAGCCCAACAAGCTTATCAAAAAGCAACACAATTTGAAGATGATAAAAGGTCAATTGCCCTGGCCTATTTCTATCAAGGAGAAATTAATCTAAAAAATCATCAGTACGATCGTGCAATTATTGAAAAAAAATTAGCCCAGAAAATATATCCTCTGGGAGACCATAACTTTACCTTTGATACCTTCGCGGAAGCCTGTATTGAAATAGGTGATCTATATTATCATGAAGGCAACCTCCCTGAAGCCTTTAAACACTATGAACTAGCCAGCAATATGGCAAATGCTCGGGATATTTTAGCTCAAGCTCATTACAAGAAAGGCCTGACTTATTATCGAAATCAGGATTACAAAAATGCACTAAGAGAAGCAGAAACTGCATTATCACTCAACCCTGATTATCTATCCGATAGACAAAGATTAATTGACTTGCTAATCGCTAACAGTTGGTCAAAAATAACTAAAAAATAATAAACAATTTAATTGATTATTTTAATATAAATCCCCTTAACAAATTTAGAGAGGAGATCTAAAAATGAATGGAACACAATTTCTTAAAGGTTTAGCAATTATTCTAATCGGCGTTATCCTTTTACTAAACAATCTTAATATACTGGAATGGTCTGTCTGGTATAACATCTTTAGACTTTGGCCATTACTCCTGGTCAGTCTCGGAATTAGCTTAATCTTTAGAAGAAGACTTTCCTGGCTTGCTCCCCTGGTTATAGTAGCAGGAATTATCATCGGGGTTAGTGCCGGTTATATGGGTGTTGACCTCCACTTGGAAGGCAGGATAGTTACTGAAGTTGAAACATTTCAAAGGGAGGTTGAACTGGTCCCTGTAATCAAGGAAGTTGAACAGGAGCCTGAAGAAGACAATGCTACGGAAGAAATTAAAACAGAATCTGGAACTGTATCAACAGATGAAGAACCCGATGTCGATGAAGAGGAAGCTGTTGGAGAAGAAACAGAAATGGTGCCCAGCGTAGAGAAAGTTAATCTCCACTTGAGTTATGATATCGGAGCTTTTGATCTTGAATTCCCAACTCCCCTGGTTTACCAATGTCAGGTAAGCTACCGCTACCCGCAATTTAAACCAATCGAAGATTATTCAATTTCAGACCATGAAGCCAATATTCACATATACCACAATTTTCTATCAGAACCAGGCAAACAATTTCGTAACCCTAAAAATCATATCGACTTAAAACTTAACAAAGAAATAATTTATGATATTTTTATTGAAACCGGCGCCACAACGATTGATTATGATTTATCCAAATTTAAAGTAGAGCAATTTACCATTAAAAGCGGGGCATCTGATATCAATATTATTGCTCCGCAATATAATGGAGATATCAATATTAATTCCGGGGTATCTAAAATTGATATAACCATTCCAGCTAACGTAGGGGTTATCCTTCGTTTAGACACCGGAATAAGCATGAAAGAATTGGATAAAGACTTTCAAATACAGGAAAACAATACATATATTTCAAAAAATTATAATGACTCAGAATACCAACTAAATATTAATGTCGATTCCGGTCTTTCTCAAATTAGTATCGATTACCTGTAGTTAATCTTTTTATGTCTGCCGCCAATATAAATAAGCAAGTGTTATGCTATTAGCCAGTATATAGCACAATAACATAACGCTTGCTTTTATTGTTTAATGATTCTATCTATTTTACTTAGATAATCATTCGATAACCTATTACTACTATTCTTTCTCTTTTTTAATCATTAGTTTTCTAAAAAAAATTATCTAGTCTATCTTTTGAAATACTATTTCCTTTTTATTTTCATCAAATTCAACTTGGACACTATCCTTTTCTTTAATCTTTCCTTCCAGCATTTGTAATGCCAGCGGGTCCTGAACATATCGCTGGATGGTTCTTTTTAAAGGTCTGGCACCATATTGTGGATCAAACCCTCTCTCTGCAAGTACCTCTTTTGCTTCTGAAGTTACTTTTAACTTAATTTTCTTTTCTTCTAAGCGATTTTTAAGAATTTCCAGTTGGATATCAACAATTTGGATAATCTGTTCTTTATTCAATCGATTAAAAGTAACAATTTCATCAACGCGGTTTAAGAATTCGGGCTTGAAATGATCTCTTAAAACCTGATTGATTTGCCTGGTTATTTCTTCCTTGTTGGCTGAATTCATTTGATAACTATATTCGCTACCAATATTAGATGTCATGATCAGAATAGCATTCTTAAAATTAACAACTCTACCCTGCCCATCAGTTAATCTTCCATCATCCATAATCTGCAGCAATATATTAAATACATCATTATGTGCCTTTTCAATCTCATCAAATAGGATTACCGAATAAGGCCGGCGTCTTACTACTTCTGTTAATTGTCCACCTTCCTCATAACCAACATAACCAGGAGGTGCACCAATTAATCTTGCCACGCTGTGTTTTTCCATATATTCAGACATATCAATTCTTACTAATGCATTCTCATCATTAAAGAGAAATGCCGCCAGACTACGAGCTAGTTCAGTCTTGCCTACTCCCGTGGGACCCATAAATATAAAAGAACCTACCGGCCGATTAGGATCAGAAATTCCTACCCTGGAACGCCTTATGGCATTCGAAACAAGACTTACCGCCTCATCTTGACCTACAACTCTTTTCTTTAACTCTTCTTCCATGTGAATTAATTTTTCAGTTTCCCCTTCCATTAAACGACCTACGGGGATATGGGTCCATTTAGAGACAATTAGGGCAATATCCTCTTCACTAATTTCCTCCTTAAGCATTCGAGAACTTTTCTGCAAAGAGGCAATTTTTGTATTATTTTCTTCTAATTGTTTTTCTAATTCCGGTATTCTACCATATTTTATTTCTGCGGCAAGATTTAAATCACCGCTTCTTTCCGCCTGTTCAGTTTCGGTTCTGGCTTTTTCCAGATCACTTTTGATTTGATTAATCCTTTGAATAATTTCTTTTTCGTGATTCCACCTGGACATTAGACTATTTTTTTGTTCTTTAAGATTACCTAAGGTCTGATCAATATTTTTTATTTTATCCCTGGCAACACTATCATTATCTTTTTTCAAAGCCTGCTTCTCAATCTGAAGTTGCATAATTTTTCTTTCGATTTCATCGATCTCAATAGGCATACTATCTATTTCCATACGTAACCCTGAAGCTGCTTCGTCAACTAGATCAATTGCTTTATCTGGTAGAAAACGATCGGTAATATAACGATTGGATAGTGCTGCTGCTGCGATTAATGCAGAATCCATTATTTTTACACCATGATGTACTTCATAACGTTCTTTTAATCCTCTTAATATAGCAATAGTATCCTCAACAGCTGGTTCTTTCACCAGTACCATCTGAAATCTTCTCTCTAAAGCTGCATCTTTTTCAATATGCTTGCGATATTCTTTTAATGTTGTAGCTCCGATACAATGCAATTCTCCCCTTGCTAGAGCAGGCTTTAACATATTGGAAGCATCCACAGCACCCTCGGCAGCACCGGCACCAACCAGTGTATGCATCTCATCAATAAATAAAATAATAGATCCTTCTGCCTTTTCTACTTCCTTTAAAACAGCCTTTAGTCGATCTTCAAATTCTCCTCTAAACTTTGCGCCAGCAACTAAAGCACTAATATCCAGGGCAATTACTTTCTTATTTTTTAACCCTTCTGGTACATCTCCACTTATTATTCTACGTGCTAAGCCTTCAACGATTGCTGTTTTCCCTACTCCTGGCTCTCCAATCAATACCGGATTATTTTTTGTTCTTCGAGATAACACCTGCATCACTCGTCTTATTTCATCATCTCTTCCAATAACCGGATCCAATTTCCCCTGCCTGGCTAATTGAGTTAGGTCACGAGAATATTTTTCCAGAGCCTGGTACTTGTCTTCTGGATTCTGATCTGTTATCCTTTGATTTCCTCTGATATTCATCAATGATTGATAGATATTGTCCCGATTAATGCCTTTTTCTTTGAAATATTGAGAAAAAGAACTTCCCTCCAGCTCGATTAAGGCCAGGAATAAATGTTCCGTACTAATATATTCATCTTTTAGTTTAGCGGCTTCCTGAGTCGCTCTATTAAAAACTACATTTAATTCATTCCCGACATATTGGTTTGTCCCACCACCAGAGACACTGGGGAGTTGTTTTAATTGATTCTCTAGGAATGATTCTAAATCAGTAAGATCAATTTCTAGTTTGTTTAAAACTGATGGTATAATACCTTCCTTTTGATGAATCAAAGCCATGAGCAAATGTTCGCTCTTGATTTCCTGTTGACTGTACTGTAAAGCCAATTGCTGTGCCTGTCCAATGGCTTCCTGCGCTTTAACGGTAAATTTATCAAATTGCATGATTTTTTATCTCCTTTCTATTGCAATATTCCCATAATCTTATTATACTGCTAGTGTCAATTATCCAAATATCGTAATAATATAATATAAAAATTTTTTTGATTTTTATCCTTAAAATTATACAAAAGAAGATAAAATCATTCAGATAAGATTATTTCCTGGTGATTTATAGTTAACAAATCTGTTGTTAAATTTGCATTACAGTGAATTTTCAGTAATTCTGCCAGTTCATCTCTTGCTTCACCAATAATTGATTGGGGAATTCCGTTAATGCCATCAATATTTATAATAATCTCCTGAGATTCAGTCGTTATCTTAGAAAATTCCGCATTTCGCCAATTCCATCTTCGGCACATAATCTGATTACTCTGGTCATCATAATAAATGACTTCTCCCCTAGCCGGGTGTTCAATTTCTTTACTTCCTAAACCGGTAAACAACTCATTACCGGTGGCAAAATCTAAACAAAGATTACCCATAATCTTATTTAAATCATCTCCTCCACAAGGAACTAGGTGTTTAATGGAAATATAATTAAATAGGGTAACAACTGAATTGATAGAAGGCAAACCACCGCCACCCATCACCCTGGATAATAGCGCTTTAATAGAAGGCAGATATTGCTCAGGGTCAGATCCAAATTTAATATGTGCCTCATTCCATGCTTTTAGATAGGGATGTTCATTATAATCCACTTTTTCAGACTGCCTTTGCTCTATAATCCTATTCAGGGGTTTTTTTATTCTTTTATTTTTTTCAATAATTCGAATGTCTTTCACCAAAATAATGCCACGTTTAAATTGTGGAAACTTTTTAAAAATTTCCTGACTAATTTTGATTTTCCTTTTTTGCAATTCTACCTCCTGAATAAAACCTTCGATTGTTTAAATGGCTACTTACAAATGCAACAGCTATTACACCCTCTTGAACAATATTTAAATGAATGTATTAATAAATATATAAACAACTAGTTTAAGTAGGTCTAAGCGGTGGAATATTTTTCATCTTTTCCATTTTTTTAATCTCATCCCTTAACTCTGCTGCCTTTTCATAATTTTCCTTATCAACTTCATTCTGTAATTCATTTTTAAGTTGGGCTAAGCGCATTGACACCTCTTCTTCCTTGGAGGAATGAGATATAGAGGCTTTTTTCATAACTTCATCAGCAATAAAAATGGGTGACTCAAGCCTTAAAGCCACGGCAATGGCATCACTCGGTCTGGCATCAACCAATAACTGTTTTTCCCCCTTTTTTAACCATATTGTTGCATAATAGGTGTTGTTTTTGATATCAGAAATAACAATTTTTTCAACTCCCAGTGCGGCAGATTCTATAATATTCTTGATTAGATCGGGAGAAAAAGGACGATTGGGTATTGATTTTTCCAATGCCATAGAAATCATTTTAGCCTCATAAGGACCTATCCATATCGGTAGCCATTTTTTTTCATCATGATCTTTTAAAATCACCACAAAACCTTTGGTTACAGGATCCACTGCTACTCCAAAAACTTTTACAAGTATCATTACCTTCTCCTCCTTTCTGTATGATCAGAGCAATATTTTGTATTCCCGATATTATTATAACATATTCCGCTTTTGATAAAAAATACTGTAATTCTCAATAATGAAAGTTTAAATGATTATATTATCTTAAATTCCTCAAATGCGTTCATTATTCTATCTATATACTATATAATCACTTTCGCTTAAACTTTTTCAATGGATAAATTTGATTAAGATTGCGGTTTGTTCATTTTAAATCACTGCATGTTTTATTTGTAAGCGAGGTTTAAAATATTCATTTATTGAACCTGGCTAAATTAAATGCATCCAAAGTGATGCTACTTTCCCCTTTTAGAACTAATTCGGAGATTAGTTTCCCGGTAATGGGGGCAAGGGCAACTCCATCACCTTCATGGCCTGCTGCCATGATAAAACCTTTTACACTTTCCACTCTACCTAAAATGGGAAGACCATCGTCTGTATAAGGCCTTAACCCTGCAAAGTATCTAATGGTAGAAACATTTTTAAATCCAGGCACTAAAGATATAAGGTTCCTGGCAATACATTGTATTCCATCATGAGTAACTTTTGAATTGAATCCCACAAATTCTCGCGTAGCACCAATCAGATAATTCCCATTACCTGTTCGCTCTATAGTGAGTCCCGCATTATCATTACTACTACTGATTCTAGAATCATATTTACAGGCAATATAGTTTGAAGTGCAAAGAACGCCCTTTATTATATTGGGAATTTCTTCTGTAACTAAAATTTGTCCTCTTCTTGGTTTGATGGGAATACTCAAGTTAACCATAGAACCAATTTGTGGTGCATAAATACCTGCTGCATTAATCACAAAATTTGTTTTTATGCTTCCTTTGTCTGTTATTACTTCTTCAATATACTGGCCCCTGTTAGTAATTGCAACAACATTGGTATGGGTAAAAAATCTTGCATTTCTGTATCTTATTGCGGCTTCAACAAAACCGTGGGCAAGTAGAATAGGATTAACCTGAGCATCATAAGAACAAAAAGTAGAACCTGCTATTCTTTCAGATAAAGCAGGTTCTCTATTCCAGGCTTCCTGTACATTTAATAGTTTTACATCAAGACCAGTTTTATTTTGTTCCTGGACAAACTTTGCCATAGCATTGTATTGTATCTTATCTGGTATGATTACCATAGCCCCGTTTGAAATATATTCAATTTTATAATTTAATTCTTCTTCCAGGCTTGTAAAAATTTCGGCACTTTTTATTGCCATTTCAAGATGAATTCCCGGCTTTTTAGTCTGAAGAAATATAATTCCCTCACAAGCACCTGAAGTACCACTGGCAATAGAATTTCTCTCTAACAAAATAACATCAACCTTATTTTTCGCAAGATGATAAAAGATAGAAGTCCCGATTACCCCTCCACCAATGATAACTGCTTCTGCTTTTTGAGCACGCATAAAGCCCAGTCCTCCGCATTTCTATGAAAATATTTACTTAGTAAAAAATTTCTTTCTTCAAACCTGAATAAACCCAATTCATTAAAGAACATATATCAAATACAGGTAAGTTTGTAATTTCTTGAACATCATGAGCATATGGAGACATGTTTGTACATTCTAGTAAAATAGCCCCAATTTCATCATGATGAAGATTGATTACATCAATTGCTGTTTCGATGATTTCATTTTTTATTCTCTCTATATTGAAATTAACTAGTTGATTGGAAACGAAAACTTTCTGAAAATATTCTTTATTTTCCATTCCTGTCACTATTAAAGGAATGTTTCTTATACCTACACAGGATAATATTTCTCCTGTTAAAGTTTTTGAGTTCGCAGTTATAATAGCAATCTCTTTCTCTTGATTTAACATCTGGTATATCATTGGTATCTGAAGCAAGCTGGAAGTAAAGACAGGCACAGTGACATTGTTGCTAATCTCTTTTTGATATTTGGCCAGAAAACCGCAAGTTGTAGTTATGGCATCAACACCTACTTCCTCCAACTCCCTGGCTGTCCTTATCACCATTGCCATGATTGATTTTTCTGAATCTTTTTGATTAACTATCCTGTCTGGATATATCTCTTTCATCAAACGATAAATCACAGGAAATTTCCAGGTCCGGGAGTTACCTATATCTCCTAATATACGTTGAAATTTGGTGTCTAATTTGATGATACCGATATATGGTTTTTTGTAATTATCTTTGGAAGGTAGAATCATATCCTGTATCCTGTTTAGCTGAATAATTTATCTTTAATACTTCTTATCCAATAATACTTCTTGTCTATTCTTCTCGCTAAGATTGAACTTTTTTAAGGTCCAATTTACTAAAGAAGCAATAACCAATAGAGCAGCTAAGATTGTATCATAAAAAGAGGGAACGATATTTACAAATATTAAAAATATCCCTAAAAAGATAACCGCTAGCCGTTGCCAGAATAGCAAACGATGAATGAAAAAATTTGACAAACCCGCAGCCAAAAAATAAGTTGAAAACAATAATAATATGAACAAAGTTACTATTTCTATAGCCGATCCTTGCATTAACGATGCACTGTTATAGATAAAAAGATAAGGAACCAAAAAGCCAACTAAGGCCAATTTTAATGCTTCGTAACCTGTTTTTAATGGTTCTGAGCCCGCAATTGCTGCTCCACAATATGCTGCAATACATACCGGCGGAGTTACGCTGGCAAGAATAGCAAAGTAAAATACAAATAAGTGTGAAGCCAATAAATCACATCCCATGGCTTGTAATGCCGGTCCACCAATAGTAATTGCAATAATATAAGCTGGCGTACAAGGTAGACCCATGCCTAACACTAAAGAGGTAACCATAATTAACAATAATGCAGGAAATAAAAATCCCCCCGACCAATTAGTAATAACCGCAGCAATCCCCAAACCTAAACCGGTATGAGTTACAATCGATACAACCATTCCTGCACCTGCACATGCCAGAGCTATCATAATCATATTTTTGCCGGCTAATCTCAAGGTTTCCCAAAGTCTGCGTGGAGTCATCATGGTTTCTCTTTTAAAAAAACTAATAAAGAAAGAAATTAATATAGCCATAGCTGCTGCCATAAACGGGGAATATCCTGTTAATAACATATAAACCAATCCTGCTAATGGAATCAATAAGTAAGAATCTTTTATTAAATCCTTAACTGACAGGAGCTGGTCTTTGCTTAAACCACTCAAATTATCCCGAACCGCAGTGAAATGTACACGCATACCTATACTGATATAATATAATATTGCTCCTAAAGAAGCAGCTATAATGATTTTTAAATATGAAATACCGGTAATCTCTGCCATGACAAATGCACCTGCACCCATAACAGGAGGCATAAGCATACCTCCTGTTGAAGCAGCTGCTTCAACAGCTCCGGCAAACCTATCCTTGTAACCCATCTTTTTCATTAAAGGTATAGTGAAAGTTCCGGTAGCATAGACATTCGCGGCGGCAACTCCACTAATGGAACCAAAAAGGCCGCTACTTATTACGGCTATCTTTGCCGGTCCTCCCGGACTTGTTCCTGAAACTTTACAGGCAAGATTGGTAAAAAATTCACCGGTACGAGTTTGTTCCATAAAAGCACCGAAAATAACAAAAAGCGCCACAAAAGTAGCAGATACTCCAGTTATCGAGCCATATATCCCTTCCTCCGTAATCAAATACTGCATTTCTACGATTTCAGTTAAAGCCATTGGTTTATTGAAAAAAACACCACCGAGATTCGGTGCAATAAATAAATAAATAAAAAATAGTCCAACAAGAGCAGACATTGCCGGGACTACTGCGCGTCGAATAGCTTCTAATAACAGGATAATATTCAATAAACCCAAAATAAGCTCAACGGTCAGTACGGGTTCAATAAATTGAAGCCGGTAAGTTAGTCTTTCATCGGAAAGCATAATAAACAATGGTGGCAAAATAGCTAAAAAGGCAAACAGACCATCAAAAATAGTCATTCTATCTTTTGGAGATTTTGAATTGGCCGGAAAAAGAATAAAGGCAATTGGCAAAAGAAACAACAAATGAATCCCTCTTTGAAAACGAGGCTGCATAATTCCTAAAAAAGCGGTATATAATTGAAAAACCGCAATCGTGACCAACCATCCTCCGATAAGCCAATTCTGCCATCCCTTTAATTCTCTCAATTTTGCCCCTCTTTCTATACCTACCTTAATAGCCAACTAACAACTCATTAATACATGGCTTTTACCTTCTTATTTGTAAAAGCCATGTATTAAATAATGATTCGTTAAAGATTTAGTTAAACTTTATATCTAATTCTTTAACTTAATCCATATAACCTGTTTCTTGATAATACTTTTCAGCACCCGGATGCAAAGGAACTGCAACATTCTTCCAGCCATCTTCAGGTACAAAATGTCTATTTGTCTTATCAATTTGATATACCTGCTCAATATTCTCATCAAAAATCTTTAGAATATTATATACAACTTCTTCAGGCACATCCTTATTAACCAATAATTCACCAGCAGTAACAACGGCAGGAGCATCTTTTTCTTGTCCTTTATAAGTTCCAGCCGGAATGATGCATAATCCTGATTCTCTTGCAACCGTACCTAGCTCTTGATGACAATAGTCTATCAATTCATCCGAAGCTGCTAGTATCGTGGTATTCCTGCCAACTGCCATCTCAGTAACCGCAGCAGCAGGTATTGATAAGTGGGTAAACACCAAATCTACATGACGATCTTTGTATAAGCTAATCATATCTGCATAGACTGCATGGAATACCTTACCGCCTGCTTCTTCAACATCACCCAGAGAAAGACCATAAAAACCAAAAATTGTTTCAATAATAGGTAAATCTGAGGTCCCTTTCATTGGAGCAGCAACCTTAACAGCTTGTCCGTCTTTAACCTTTTGCATTAATTCGTCAATCGTTTCAATATCCTGGTTTTCTGCTGCAACAAAATGAATATTATATATACCAAAAATTGCCCCTATAGATCTAACATCAGGATATTCTTCTTCATATAAAGGAGTCTTCCCTTCAAAAGCAGATCTATCAACAAAGGTAATTCCCCATCCCAGATCATCTTTGCCGGTTGCAACTCTTACAGGATTAACCAGACCACCACCGGGAACCACCTTTATAGTAATTTTGGGTTCATTTTCATTGATTAATTGTGCCAATCCTCCTGCCTGGGTATACCATCCACCTCCGACTCCTCCAGCAACCCAGGTCAGAGTAACTGGATCAAATTCCATACTCGTATTGTCTGCTACCACTGATGCACTACTAAAAGCCATTATTATTAATATTAGAAGTGCTAAAAAAAGCTTATTTATAAATTTAACCATTATTCTAAATTTCCTCCTTTTTTAAAGATTATAGAAATGATATCCTGAAAATTTTATATCTTACCCTCCTTTCTTTTATCTATATTTAGTAATATCGTCATTTATCCATGCTTATGAATAATCAACAAAACTAGCTTTATAAGTTCAATACCTCTTTCATTGAAAAGAGGCCTTTCTGTTGATTTAGAATATAATGAACTGCTTTAACTGCTCCTTCAGCAAATGCATCCCTGCTGTAAGCTTTATGGGTTAGTTCCAATCTTTCCCCTAAGGAATTAAAAATAATCGTATGTTCTCCGCTTATGTTTCCTGCTCTAATAGCATGAATACCAATTTCACCCTTATTCCTCGCACCAATATTTCCAGAACGGCTATAAACTGCTTTTTCATCCAATTTTATATTTCTTTCCCGGGCAATTATCTCAGCAATTTTCTTTGCCGTACCGCTTGGTGCATCTTTTTTATAACGATGATGGGTTTCTACAACTTCAATATCATATTCATCATCTAATACACTTGATACTTTTTTTACCAAATCAAATAACAAATTTACACCTAATGCCATATTGGGTGAAAACACTATTGGAATTATTTTGGACATTTTTTCTATTTCAGGCACTTGTGATTCGTTTAGTCCGGTTGTTCCAATAACCATTGCTTTTTTATTCTGAGAACAAATTTTTAAATGCTCCATCGTTGCTTCCGGATTAGTAAAATCTACAACAACATCACAATTATAAATAATGCTCTCTAATTCTGTCTCTATTTTGACATTTGTTTTACCACTTCCAGTTGCAATTCCCCAATCTTCACCAACAGAAGGATGTTTTGGGGACTCGATAATTCCAACAAGTTCAAGATCTTGCACATTATAAATTTGCCTGGCAATCAATGAAGCCATTTTGCCGCATCCTCCACAAACAATAACCCGATTCATCATTTAACCCTCCAATAAACCAAATCGTTCTAAATCGTTTTTTAACTGTCTAAAGTGATTATCGTCCAGATCAACCATGGGTAAACGCAAACTTCCTGCCGGTAACCCCATTAAACGGGCAGCTGTTTTAACCGGAATTGGGTTAGTTTCATAGAACATTGCTCGGCTTAAGGGATAGATTGTTTTCATAAAAATATCTTGAGCTTCATGAAAATGATCTCCTTGGAATTCTTTTACCATTAAAGAAACTTCTTTCGGAATAATATTAGCAACGACTGATATAACACCTTTGCCACCTATGGACAGAACAGGAAGTAAAATCTTATCATCTCCGGATAAAAGTGTAATTTTTTTACCGCATAAATACATGATCTCAGTCATCTGTTCAAGATTACCGCTTGCTTCTTTCACTGCTACAATATTTTTTAATTCAGCCAATTCTGCCAGCGTAGAAGGTAATAAATTAACACCTGAGCGACCCGGAACATTATATACCACTGCTGGGATATTTACTTTATCTACAATAGTCTTAAAATGCATATAAAGACCTTTTTGAGTAGGTTTATTATAATAGGGCATTACCAGCAAAACACCATCAGCCCCTATATCCTTAGCAGTAGAGGTTAGGTCAATAGCTTCTTCAGTAGAATTTGACCCGGTTCCCGCTACTACCGGCACTCTCCCGCCAACTGCTTTCACAGTTAATTCTATTACTTTCTTATGCTCTTCATGGCTTAGAGTTGGAGATTCTCCCGTAGTCCCACAGGGGACAATACCATCAGTCCCGTTTTTTATATGAAATTCAACCAGTTTCTTTATTCCTTGTTCATCAATTTGATTATTTTCATCAAAAGGCGTAATTAAAGCCACAAGTGATCCATTAAACATTTTACAATCCTCCTATTAAAATTTTTCTAATTTCTTATTCCAATCACCATTTATTAACATATTATCAAGTGGTAATACCTATTTCACTAAGAGAATGACTAACCAATTGATAGACAATATCTTTATTGCACCAGGAAACAAATATCAATATATCAGTTTTTATAGTCGTCATTTCCAGAATGTTAATATTATTCTCCGCCAAGGGACGAGTAATTCTCTCTATAATCCCTGGTGTTTCAATAAAATGTCTACTGCTAACTACGATCAGGGCAATATCTTTCTTAGATGTAACTGATTTTAATTTTTCATTTTTTAATACAGAATAATGCACTAAATCATAAGCTTTTTGACCATACTTTTCAGATACATAAATACCAATATACTGAAGCCCCATGGCTATACTTTGTATACTAATCTCATATTTTGACAATGGCGTAATGATTTCCTTTAAAATACCAGGGGTTTCTAATATCTGTTCTCCTATGATAGTCAATAAACAGAGTTTTTCTTGAAAAATATTTACTTTACTTGAGTAACTGCCTTCTATTTCTGTCCCGGGAGAGTCCAAATCTCCATTTTGGAAATGAATTATTTTTGCTTTCATTTTACTTTTTTTATATTTTAATGCCCTGGGATGCAATACCTTTGCACCGCCTTCCGCTAAAATTCCCATCTCTTCCACGCTTATTCTTGGAAGTGTTTCTACTTTTTTAATTATCCGTGGATCAGCAGAAGATACACCAAGAGCATCTGTAACAATAATAACTTCATCAGCATGAATAAAATTAGCCAGGGCAAAGGCTGTAACATCACTTCCTCCTCTACCCAATGAAGTGATTTGTCCATCCTGGTTATTCCTGCCTAAGAAACCACAAACAACCGGAATAACCCGTTGTTCCAAAAGTGGTTCTAAATATTGCCTACATTGCTTTTTACTCTGTTTAGAGAGAATACCCGCCTCCAGGTAATCCGAATCAGTAATGATGGGAAATTCTTCCTTTGAAGGATCAAAAGCCACTGCTTTCATACCATTTGCTTTTAAGGAAGAAGCGAACAATTGGGCACTCATTCTTTCGCCAAAAGATATAAAATCAGCATAATCTTTTTGCTCAAAGCTGGATTTCGTTGAATCAGAAAGCAAAGAAATGAGACGGTCCGTCGTATCACCCATTGCTGAAACAACCACTATAATTTCAATACCTTCATTTATTTTCTTAGCAATCGATTGAACTGCCTCATTGATTCTTTCCGAATTTTGAATACTTGTTCCACCAAATTTAACTACAATTCTAATTACAATCACCCCTAATCAATACAATTTAGTTAAGACTATTTTATTTATTTGTCATTTCTTTTCCATTTTTCAGTAAATATCATACCCGCATAGCGGGTGGCTTTAAGAACCTCTAAAAGAGGTTTAACTTTTTACTCTTTTTCATTCGGTTTTTTATTTAACCTTTAGCTATCATATTTCTTAAGCAATAGTACTTCCAAATTTGGACTCCAGGTAGCAAAATTGTCATCTGGCTACTCTTACTCTTTTTATATACAACCCATTCATTTAACCATTTCCACCTTCTTAGAAGGTGGTTTTTTTATGGTTAAATAAAATACATTTTAATAGCTTGCTATCATAAAATTATACTTTGTTATGATTAAAAATTTCTGATTTCTTCAGCCTGCTAATTGCTTCTTCTAGCCTTGGCACATCAACGGTCAAAGCAATTCGCACATATCCCTCACCATATTGGCCATAACCAATGCCAGGAGTAACAATAATACCGGTTTTATCTAAAATCTGGTTCGAAAAATCAATCGCATTCATACGATTGGGCGTGGGAACCCAAACATAAAAAGTTGCTTTAGGCGGCTTAATATTCCAGCCTAATTGATTCAATCCATCTACTACAACATTACGTCTCTCGGTATACATATTAATTAATCTGGGAATATGGTCCTGAGAACCAGACAAAGCGGTAATTCCGGCTTCCTGGATTGCCTTAAAAATACCTGAATCAACATTGGTTTTTATAATAGAAAGAGCTGATACCGCCTCAGAACTCCCAACAGCAAAGCCAATTCTCCAACCGGTCATATTGTAAGTTTTTGATAGTGAGTGGAACTCCAAACAAACATCTCTAGCCCCATCTATCTCTAAAAAACTGGGTGCCTGGTATCCATCATAAGCTAACTCTGAATAAGCAAAGTCATGACAGATTAAAAGATCATATGTCTTGGCAAAATCTACAACTTCTTTAAAATATTCCTTGTTGGCAATAGCCCCAGTCGGGTTGTTCGGATAATTTAAAAAGATTAATTTCGCTTTCCTGGCTATTTTTTCATCTATTTTATCTAAATCAGGAAGATAACCATTTTCTTCCAATAAAGGCATATAATATGGCTCTCCATTGGCAAATAATGTCCCTGTTTTATAAACCGGATAAGCAGGGTCAGGTATGAGACTAATATCACCGGGATCAATAAAAGCCAGAAATACATGAGCAATTCCTTCTTTTGATCCTATTAAA
>Ga0272443_10003986_pt1 | contig 16679 bp, 10 predicted proteins | sample SSMAcet12_FD_193581 | JGI IMG/M metagenome (GOLD analysis project Ga0272443, IMG submission 193581) | Marine sediment archaeal communities from Little Sippewissett salt marsh, Falmouth, MA, United States - SSM-Acet-12 | ecosystem: Environmental > Aquatic > Marine > Wetlands > Sediment ... | reverse complement strand
GTACTGGCTCCCCTTTTGCTCATCGCTGCCACGAAATCCCGGACCGCCGTGCTTCAAAACGCGCGAATGAGTAACTATATCCTCATCTCGGCTGAAACATGCCGGAATAGATGCCTGTTGCAGTAAGTGCAGAAGCAAGACGACGAACACAAATGATACTGCCCGGTGCGTTGACAGGTGAAGCGACGGTAGTAAATGCCGAAACAGTCAGGGAGAGCGCAGTTTCAAGTCTGTAGGGACAGGAGCATAATTCATCGTACCATTGATAGCTGTGGATAACTCTCGGGAAATCGCTCTAAGTCGCGCTTTGCCTTGACATTTCGCGGACTCGTGGTATATTTTATGAGGCTGAGTTTCCTACCTGTGAGGATTATGTCTGTGACAGTGGATATTGGTTCTAAACGCTTGATTTCCGTCATAGTAACGCTGCTTCTTCTGGTGTCAGCGACTATTGCAGAAGCCGACTCGCGGCCCAGTAGCGCGAATCAGCTCCTTCTATCTGATTATCAGGACGGGAAAATAGACAGGGAAGAGTACTACTTCCGGTTGCTGCAGACAATATACGAGCCGGAGATGCTACCCGTCGAGTACACCTCATCGAAAGCTGAGCCGGTAAAGTGCGCAACACCGATCATCATGGAGATCAGGCAGCAGTGGGATGATCTCTCGGCAGAGTTCAAATCGACTGCAGCGCGATTCGATATAAGGCCGGACACCGAGTTGGAATATGTTTCGCCGGATGGATTTTTCAGGCTTCATTATGATACAGCGTTCGGCGGCGCAACTCCACCCGTTCCGCTCGATGACCTTGATTCATCATTGGTCCCTGACTTCGTCGAACTGATGGCATCCTATGCGGACTCGGCATGGAGGCAGATTGTGCTGAATTTCGGGTATGAACGTCCTCCTTCTGACGGCACCCTTGGCGGAGACAGCCTGTACGATCTTTACTTCGATCAGTTTCAGTACTACGGTCTCACAAGTGGAGATTTCTTCGTTTCATCGCCGTGTGACAATTCTTACTCTTCGCACATTACTCTACACCACACTTTCCTTTCATTTCCCCCGAATCAGGACCCGGATGGGAATCAGAAGGGATCGATGAAGGTGGCCATCGCGCATGAGTTGTATCATGCGGTTCAATTCTACTACGACGCATATCTGGACACCTGGTGGGCCGAACAGACTGCAGTTTGGATGGAAGATGAAGTGTACCCGATCGTGCACGACAACTACAATTACTTCGATGAGTTCTGGCCGTTTCCCGAGATGTCTTTGCTCGAAGAAGGCGAGTGGTTGCATCCTTATGGTTCTTTCGTCTGGCCGAAGTACCTGGCCGAGAACTATGGATTGGACTTGATTCAGGATATCCTGTTCAGCTCCTGTCAGCAGACCTCGTTGATAAGCATATTCCACTCGGAACTTGCGGAGAGAAGTACGACATTCTACGATGAATTCCGGGAGTTCCTGTTCTGGAACTACATGACCGGAGAGCGGGATGACGGATTGCACTATGTCGACGCCTCGAACTACCCGGAAATCGAAATCATGCGGCAGCACAGTGCCATTCCTGCTCCCGAACAGCTCAGTAATGCTACTCCGTACAATCTCGGTGCAAACTACATCGAAATAACCAATGACTCGGCCTACGTCGGAATCCTGACATTCTCTATCGACACGGCCTACACCGCACCGTGGGATATATCCTATATCACCGTCGACTCCGCCGGTGTTTACGACTATGTTGTCGGTGACCTTGGTGTGAATGGAACAGGCAATCAGTATATTGAACGCTTCGAGGACTATCAGCGCGTCGTGTTCATTCCGTATGTCAAAGGAACCGCGTACGGTGGGCCGTACGGCTACGTTTACAGTGTCTACTTCAGACCCATCGGTGATGCCAACAACTCCGGCTTCATCGACATAGATGACATTACGTGGGTCATCGCATACATCTTCTCAGGCGGACCTCCATCTGATCCACTCAGGGCCATGGATGCGGACTGCTCCGGCTCTACCGATATTGACGATGTCGTGTATCTGATATCGTATGTCTTTGCCGGTGGTCCAGCGCCGTGTGGTGAGGGACAACAATAAGAGACATCCTTCTCCTGTCCTGGTACGATTAACGAGGAGCATAAGCATGTTCAGAATCCAATGTCGATTCCTGATTGTCTTGTGCCTTTCGGTTGGATTGCTCCATCCATTGGAGGCGCATGGAGAAAATTCTCTCGAACTCATAGAAAACGCATATCTGGCGGGCCGAATTGACACGGGCGAGCGGCTGATCTACAGGCTCATGACGGTGAGGGATCAGGTAAATCTGCCGGTCGAGTTTCGCAGTGACGCGAAGCTGCTCGGCAAAGATGCTACTGAGATATTTCTGGAAGCCACGTATTATATCGATTCGCTTCCAGCAAACCGCCGCGCCGCACTGGAGAAGTACCTTGCGAGACCCTCTCAGTCTTACTCATTCGATTCACCCGACGGACACTACAAGATACACTACGACAAGTCCGGCTCGAATGCTGTACCCCTGACCGATGGCAACGGCAATGGTGTTCCCGACTACGTTGAGTGGCTTGCGAATTACGCTGATTCAGCCTGGAGATGCACGCACACTCATCTGGGCTATGATGTTCCTCCCGTGGACAACGGTGCGGGAGGTGACAACCGTTATGACATATACACCGAGGAAATGCCATACTACGGCTACACACAACCCGAGGGAAGCGGTACCAGCCGCTACAGCTACGCATCCGTGCATCGGAACTTCTACGGTTTTCCTGCCAACGATGACCCGGAGGGGGACCAGAAGGGCGCCATGAAGGTCACCACCGCTCACGAGTACTTCCATGCCGTGCAGTTGGGTATCTACGCATACGCGGACCTCTGGTACATGGAGGTGTCCTCTACGTGGATGGAAGAAATATGCTACCCTGCGGTTAATGATAATTGCAACTACTTCGGCGACTTCTTCAACTATCCTCATTACTCCCTGAATTCTACTTCCGGTCTTCATCTTTATGGAGCTTTTGTCTGGAACAGATTTATCGATCAGTACTTCGACACGCTCACAGTCAGGCAAGTCTGGGAACGAATGAGAAGCACGATGAACGGTAACGCTTACACGAGCCTCAACAGCATCTTTGTATCGCACGGATCATCGCTCAACGATGCTTTCGTTGACTTCACCGAGTGGAACTACATCTGCAGCGGTAGAGATGACGGGAATCACTATGAGGACGGATTCGACTATCCGTACATCAAGATAATGCGAACTCATTCGGCGTCCTCGTATCCCTTGAGCACACAGAGCCCGATAACCAGTCAGAGACCATCCCAGATGAGCTGCAATTATGTGCTGCTGTATGCTCCGTCTGATCCGGGGGATTTTGTGGTTCAGTTCGATGGTCAGAACGGCTACAACTGGGTTGTGCAGCTGATAAAAAAGGAAAAGGGCGTCAACGTATTCGATGTCATCCCGATGGAACTCAACGTCGCCAAAGCCGGATCGACTGTCGTCTACGGTACGGATGACTATGACTACTTCGTCCTTGTGCCGAGTGTGGCGCAAACGTCCGGTTCAAGCTTGAGTTATACTTACTCAGCCTACGTCTTCGATTCTTCGATAGGGGTTGATGTCATCGCGGGTGGTCCGGGGCAGGTGTACTCGAACACTGAGAGGGAGGTTCAGTTCGTTGTCGAAAATACGGGGCAGATTACCGATGATTTCCTGATCGATGTCACGGGCAATCTTGGGTGGGCTCTTGCTGCCTCGCAGTCGGTTGTATACTTGACTCCGGGTGAGATTGATACGGTCATCGTAACAGCAACCTGCCCGGCAGGCTGTGCCGGGGGGCTTACAAATACTATCACTCTTACCGCAACCTCGTACACCCAGCCGCAGAGTTTCGACCGCGATACTCTCTCGTTAGAGACTTTAATCATGTTCGGGGACGCCAATAACAGCGGTGAGATAGACATAGACGATGTCGTGTATCTAATCGCTTACATTTTCTCCGGCGGTCCGCCTCCGATCCCTGATGATTCAGCGGGCGACGCGAACTGCGTTGATTGCGATGGCCCTTATGCCGTCGACATCGATGACGCCGTATTTTTGATCGCCTACATCTTTTCTGGCGGGCCTGCTCCACCCTGTAATCCGTTTTGATTGCGTAAACATGCAGAGGCTGCTCATTCCAGCCTCTTTTTTGTTGACGTAGCAGCGTGTCCACTTTTATATGGCTCAAGGTAAATTTATGTCTGAAGGAAGGATAGGGAAATACGAGATCCTCGCTAAGCGAGGAGACGGCGGATTCGGTGTCGTGTACAAGGCTATGGACACGATGATTGAACGTGTTGTCGCCATCAAAGTGCTGCACCAGCAGTACGCAGAGGATGAAAAGCTGGCGACCCGGTTCAGGACCGAGGCCAAAGCAATGGCGCGCCTCAATCATCCGAACATAGTCACCATTCATGGATTCGACATCGTCGGGGACCGGACCTTCATAGTCATGGAGTATGTTGATGGTCAGGATCTCGACGACGTTCTCAAGGATAAGGGTGCGATGCCGATGGCATCGTTGATCCAGATCGCACGGCAGATGACGAGTGCTTTCGGATACGCTCACGAGAACGGGATCATCCACCGCGATATCAAACCTTCTAACGTGATGGTTGACGCTTCCCTGAACGCAAAGATCACCGACTTCGGAATAGCGAAAATACTCGGTGACACCAAGCTCACCAAGACCGGATCGGGCATGGGAAGCCTGCACTATATGTCGCCCGAGCAGATCGAGGGTAAACCGATAGATGCCCGAACCGATATCTACTCTCTTGGAATAACCTTCTACCAGATGATAACCGGTCGCGTGCCATTCAACGATGAGTCTGAATTCGTAATCATGCGCGCTCATCTGGATCAGCAACCTGAACCCCCGTCCAGTTTGCGCTCAGACATTCCCCCTGAGCTTGAAGGAATCATTCTCAGGATGCTCGAGAAGAACCCGGACGACAGATACGCTTCTATGAAAGCGATTTCGGCGGACCTCGATAAGCTCGTCGGACCGCAGAAAGTTGACACCCCGGCAGTAAGCTCTGAGCCGACGCGTCAGGAAACACCAGCGCCACAGCCTCAGCCGGACGGGGATACGACCATCCCGTATTCTACTGGGGAGCACGACAAGCCTAAAGGAAAGGGAGGCGCGGTCAAGTACATCGGCATCGTAGCCGCTGTCGTGGTAGCTTTCGTGCTTATTTATACTCTGGTCATTAAAGACAACGGCGATGAGGGATTGATGACCGAAGGCGCTGACACGATTGGAGCAGTATCCGATGAAATAGTGACTCCGGAAAGCACGTCAATAGACTCTGCTGCAGCTTCCCGGCACGATAGTGTGCCGATTGCATCAGTCACGCCATCCGAACCAGCGAAAGAAGTGTATAAGGGGAAACTGGTATTACAGATCTCGCCGTTCGACTACGTGAATCCACCGAAGGTCATGTTGTCCGGCAAGACTTACGAGGTCGACGAGGTCCCATTCGAGATTTCCGGGATAAAAGATGGTTGGCATAAACTGCGGGTGAGTTTCAAAGACAAGACCTTCGTTGATCGCGTACGCTTCGACGGAGAAGCCGAAACCCGTACATTCAAATTCAATGGCCCCAGCGGGCGAGTTTCTATCGGGGCAGAATTCATAGGACAGGATACTCAACCATGGGCGGAAATACTTATCGACGGTAGCCCAATAGCGCAGGGTACTCCCGCCGCCATAGAACTCATAGAAGGTCCTCACGAAGTTATGGTAAGGAAGGATGGCTACGAAACCATCGGAGGCTCGAAAATTGTGTGGGTGAAATCTGGCGAGAATGCTCAGGCGAATTTCAAATTAAAGCGCAAATAGCTTCGCTATTCCGTTGATACATAAGATTTTTATGTTGCGCGAAATTACGGGTGATTATAACATTATAATACAAGGTCATTGCGGGAGGGTTGGATATGAAGAGACTGAGTCTTTTCCTTACAATGGTGTCTTTGGCTCTGTTACTGTCTGCAAGTATGGTCTATGCGCAGGCTCCTGTGGACGATGAGCTTGAGGGCGCATACCGGCTGTATCGCAAAGCTCACTTCGAAGATGCCATCATTAAAACGACGGACTTGCTTACTGCCGGAGGGCTGGACAAGAACCAGGAAGTGAGAGCCCTGCAGATATTGAGCCTTTCGTCTGTCGGGAGGGGCTATGTCGATCAGGCGCAGGCATATCTCGAGAAGCTGATCGACCTGGATCCGGCCATTGATCTTGATCCCGATGTATACCCCCCGCAGATAATGGCGCTTTGGTACAAAGTCAGGGAAGCCAAACCTATCCAGACTCAGGCGGGCGGCGCAACCCCGATGCAGACTATTGCCGTGATGTACTTCGACAACAACTCTATCGTCGATCACGAACAGCTCGATGCCCTGTCCAAGGGACTTGCCTCGATGATGATATACGAGGTCAGCAAAGTGTCGAGCCTCAAGGTCGTAGAGAGAGATAGAATCAACTTCCTCGTTGATGAACTCAAGTTGCAGCAAAGTGATCTGGTCGACAAAAGCACCGCTGTCCGGATCGGCAAACTTGTCGGGGCGCACACACTCCTGATGGGGGGCTTCATGAAGCTTTCCAAGAACCAGTTCCGCATTGACGGGAGGCTTGTCAAAGTTGAGACGGGTGAAATTGTCAAGGCGGAATTTGTCGAAGGTAAGCCCGACGAAATCATGAAACTCGAAAAAGATTTAGTGTTCAAAATTCTTGCCGAGCTTGACGTAGAAACTACGGAAGCCGAGAAGAAAGACATAATGCAGGGTCGCGACACGAGCTTCGAAGCTTTGTATCATTACTCCCGCGGTCTGGCCTATGAAGACAAAAAAGACTACATAGCAGCGTTCCAGCAGTATCAGAAGGCGCTGTCAATGGCGCCCGGATACGTCGAAGCCGAGAAGAAGATGTCTCGACTGGAACCCTTTGCTAGTCAGGGATGAGGTAGCGTTTATTGAACAAGCTGTTACTGTCTCTCTCTATTACATCTTTGCTTCTGATCATGGGGTGTAGTACGAGCCTCTACCACAAGGGTAAAGTGGCATACGATCACCGCGATTACGAAGAAGCGATAAGCCTTCTTGAGCAGGCCGCCGAGGCTGAGCCGGACAAGGCTGTTATATGGCAACGTCTCGGGCTCGCTTACTACAAGGCGGAGATGTATGAGAACGCCATTGATGCGTTCAAACAGGCTGCTTTGATTGACCCCGATGATGGGGTGTCAGTCCTGCATCTTGGACTCTCTCACGAGATACTCGGGAATGAAGCTGAAGCCGTTCAGGTTTACAGAACATTCCTTGACTCAAATCCTGACTCGGACATGTATAGCAGGATTCGCAGGCGCGTGCAGTTCATTACGGATAAGATGGTAAGAGAGGAAGTGCAGGCGATAATTGCCAACGAGAGCCAGATTGATGCAAGTAAGATACCCTCTAATACTGTTGGTGTCCTCGGGTTCGATGCCAGCAGTCTCGAACCGGGATATGCCGTACTCGGAAGAGGACTTTCTGAAATGGTGACGACTGACTTAACCAAGATTGAAGAACTGAGACTCGTTGAGAGGTTGAGACTCAATGAGATTCAGAAGGAGTTGAGCCTTTCGCAGTCAGACATCGTCGACAAGACCGGTGCGCCAAGGCTCGGAATGCTCGTTGGGGCCGCGACTGTCGTCACTGGACAACTGACCCAGCCGGAAAAGAAAACGTTTGCTGCTGCTGCGAACCTGATCAGCACGGAGCAGGGTATCGCAACCTACCCGGATGAGGCCAGCGGGGAACTCGAGAAGTTCCTCGAGATGGAAAAACAGCTCGTGTACAACATCCTCGATGAGATGGGATATACTCCCACCCCCGAGGAGAAGGCTCGTCTCGACAGCATACCGACGACTTCTTTCCTTGCTTTTCTGGCTTACTCGCGTGGATTGACCTATGCGGATCAGGGTGAGTATCGTCTTGCTGAAGCCGAATATGAGGCTGCCCTTGCGGAGGATCCGCAGTTCAGCGAGGCTTCTGAAGCACGGCAGGATGTACAGGGGCTTAGTGGCTACACAGGAAATGTCGAACCGGTCGGGAGTCTCGAACCCGACATTCTGGGGCTTGCGGGAGAGTCCGTACCCTCCCCGGAAACCGGGTCTGCGTTGCATGTAACAAGGGATGTGCTCGGATTTCAGGTAGAGCAGAGTACACCCGAAGAGGGAGATAATCCGAGAGTTCCGCCGCATGTTGAAGGAAAAGTTACCGTAACTGGAACGTTCTCACCGGATGAGTGAGTAGGGATCGAATCATGAAACGTTTTCTCGTATGTCTGGCTGTGATACTGCTTTTCGTAGCAGGTTTCGACACGGCCTGCGCTCAGGTTGTCTTTGGCGAACCGCCTTCGGGACATCTAAGATTCGTTTACCAGTCGTGGAGTATCGACAGCGATGTGACCGGCGAGGAATACGATCTCTCGCAATGGTATATGCCGATCTATGGTTTTATCCCGGTTAGTGAAAATTGGGAGATTCACTTCCAATCGGCGAGCGCGGGCTCGAACGTCGATTCTTCAGGTGGGGACGCGTCGATCACGGGTTTGAATGACACGCGGGTTTCTGTTCTCCATTCCCTCCTTGAGGATCGGCTCTTGCTTGGCCTTGGACTGAACCTTCCGACTGGAAAGGCAACTCTTGACCCCGACCAGACAGGGCTTGCCCAGCTTCTGGCCGAAGAATTCCTGAGCTTCCCGTCAAAAAGCTATGGTGAAGGTTTCGGGCTGTATCTTGAGACAGTCTACGCGCGATCTGTCGGGCGGCTCACATATGGCGCGGGGATCGGCTACCTGATCAATACGTCCTACTCTCCGATCAGGGATGTGGACAGCTACAACCCCGGCAACAAGCTCACGATTGGCGCGAATGCCGTGTTGCGCCACGATTACGGGAGCGCGTACTCCTACATCAGGCACAACATCTATGGTACATCCACGCAGGATGATATTGATGTGTATGAAGTCGGTCCGATAACTGAGTTTGCGCTGGGATCATCGTTTATATCGGGTCAATTCGAGGCCGATGCAGGCATCAGGCTGTTGCTAAGGCAGGCGGACTCAAGGCTTGTGTCGGGCGTACTCGAAGAGTATGAAGAGAACAATTATGGCAACGATTTCAGGTTCTACTCTGATCTCGGATACAGATTGCGAAATATAGGTAAAGGCTCCATCCTAATTGACTACAAACATGTTAGCGCGAACGGTTTCAGTGAGAACCACGACCTGTATGTCGGAAAGTCGGACTTGTTCGGGATAGGCATTGGTTTTCTGAGGGCAATCACCAATCAGGTGGAGGCCTATGGAAGCATTAAGACAATGTCCGGTTCTGCTGACGACGAGAATCTTGATCTGTCAGGATTCGAACTCTCGATGTTTCTGAGGGTGACGATATGACCCGTCTATTGATATACATATTGGCTGCAGCAGCTGTCCTGTCATTGTGTTTGTCCTGCTCGAAGTCTACATCAGGGAATGGTGCCAATGTGCCTGTCGAGATCGCCATGTCAGTGAATGAGAACGCGGTGGGCGACTTTCAGGTGGAGGTTGTTCAGCTCTACGTTCATGCTGATGATATGTCAGATATCCTGCTTGACCTGCCGGTTGTGGAAGGCAAGGTCTCCGCGGTCCTCGATGTTCCCCCCGGGCCGAACAGGATATTCGAGATGGAGGCAACGGACGGTCGCGAAAGAGTGATATACGCGGGAACGACTACAGTCGATATAGGTCAGGGTTTGGATCAGGACGTCAACATTGTGCTTCACCCGGTTGGATTGATGTTAAGGACCAGCCCGATGTATCAGGAACTCAGCGCAGGCACTACAGGACAGTTGGAAGTATATGTGTTCAATGTCGACTCGCTGTTCGGTGCAGGATTCCGAATCTACTACGATCCTGCAATATTAGAGATAAGCGGATCGTCCGCTGGTGACTTCCTTGGAACAGGAGAGGACATCATATACTTCGCTCGCGGGGAGGAAGGCGAAAGAGAATACTACGCAATTGCCGTCACCCGCCTGCGACCTGAGGAAGGCACGTCGGTTGGAATCTCAGGCAGCGGAAAACTCGCCACGGTTGATTTTACCACTCTCGTTCCGGGCACAACTGAGATATCCATTGGCATTGAAGCTGATTACGCATTGAACAAACCGGACGGTTTTGCGGTCGATCGTATTGAAGAGCTCGTCCTGGATGGTTCAACCATAGTTGTTAGAGGAGCTGCCAGATGAAAGATCTGGCTAAAGAACGCCTGGGGATGGGGGTGCTGAGATGGTATCCACTCATCCTGCTTGTGCTTGTATTAGTACTACTCGGATTCAACACCAGTCACGGCCAGTCAACAGGCGCCAACAAAAGCGTCTGGGTGTCGGTGGATGGTAATGATGAAACGGGCACCGGGACATTCGCTGACCCGTTCGAGACGATTAACTTCGGGATTCTGCAGGCAAACTCATGGGATACCGTTGTGGTTATGCCCGGTGAGTACCAGGAGTTCCTCAACTTCGATTACTATGGTCGGGAAGTGCACCTCGTCAGTTACAAGGGCTCTGAAGTCACCATTATTAATGCAATTGGTGAAGCTCCCGCCCTGAACTACACAGGCTTTACCGGACTGGCCCCAATCCTTCTTGAAGGATTCACAATCAAGAATGGATACCCACACGGAATACAGATACAGACGTGGGATGTTATCATCCGGAACTGTATTATTGAAGCATGCAGTACTGCTTCGGGGGAATTCTCAATAGATGGGGGTGCTATCTACGTCTCCTATTCCCTCGGTGAGATTGATCATTGTACATTCCGAAATAACTGGGCAGCAAGGCACGGTGGCGCTATTTATTCGAGTTTTTCGGCAGTCAAGATCTTCGACTGTCTCTTCGAACAGAATTCCGCTGAGGGTGGCAACGGCGGTGCCATCGCATTTAACTCGATGTATGACGGCGACCATGTCCCGATAGTGGCCAATAACGTCATTCGAGGGAACAGCGCGCCTAAGGGCATAGGTGGCGGTGTTTCTGTTTCAGGGTATGATTATGTGCACAATAACCTGATAATCGAAAATGCGGCAGGTGCGGGTGGTGGAGTCGGATTTACCGAAGGGAACTTCTGCCAGCTGTACAATAATATCATCATGAACAATGGCGGCGGCGGTCTTTACTGCTTCGTATCGGTCGACGGTTTCGCCGGTAACAACTGTTTCTTCGGTAACACGGGCTACGACTTGGCCGAGATCTGCAATGATGATGGTGGTAATATTTTCGCCGATCCGCTCTTCGTCGACTATGCCGGAGGTGACTATCATCTCAGTGATCAGTCTCCCTGTATCAATGCAGGAAGGAATATTGACAGCCTCATTGATGTAGACTTCGACAATCAAAAGAGAATAATCCAGAACACGGTTGATATCGGTCCTGATGAATTCGCTGACTGCAATCTTGTGTCTGATTTCTCGGCAAATCCAACCACGGGTTGCCAGTTCATGCTCGTGACGTTTGACGCCCAGGTTGAAGGCCGGTATGACAGCCTCTACTGGGATTTCGGGGATGGCACGTTTGCGGTCAATGCACCGAAAATCTACAAATCCTATGACAGCCTCGGTACATTCACAGTGACTCTTCATGCGAGTACTCCATGCACTACCGTCATCGCTGCGAAAGAAGACCTGATCGTGGTTGCGGACTATCCGAATGCGAATTTCTCGGCGAGTGTTGACTCCGGATGCGCGCCGCTCAGTGTTCAGTTCAACGATCTATCGACAGGTGGGGCGGAAGAATGGCACTGGGACTTCGGTGATGGTGCGACCTCGACAGAACCCGATCCTGTCCACGAGTACACTGAAGGCGGCTTGTACACTGTCACAATGAGCGTCGGCAATGAGTGCCGGTCGGACACGATCATCGTGCGAGACTTTATAAACGTACAGCCGAATGCGGTAGCGGACTTCACCGCCGATCCATCCTTTGGCCCGGCACCGTTGGTCGTAAACTTCGTCAACAACTCCCTGAATGATCCGCTCGAATTTCTGTGGGATTTCGGCGACGGTACATCTTCAACGGAAGAAGAACCGACCCATGAGTATACGGCTCCCGGAGTTTATGACGTTTGGCTGGCGGCTGTCAATCATTGTGAAACCTGGGATACGCTGCTGATACAGGACTGCATCAAGGTCGCGGGATTCAATGTCAATCTTGTCGACTCCACCCACGAACGTTTCTCGAAGAACTTCAGGTTCAGCATTGACACATTATTCGGTTCGTTTGACAAAGCAGTATCTCTCCGAACAGTTAAGCGCACCCAGCCCGAAAGAGGCTCGTATACGATACAACTCGACAATACGACCATGAACACAGGTGATACGTCAAACGTGAATGTGTCGTTGACCAAAGATCTCTCCGGTGGAACCTATGAATTCGCACTTATAGCGAAGTCTATAGAGCAGGAAGGCGAAAGTGTCCTCGATACGCTGCTTCTCGACTTCTACTCTTCTCCGATGCAGTTGATTGCAATCAGTGTCGATTCGATCGTGTTCGACTCAACACAGGTTGACAGCACCGCCGAGTACAGGTTAAGGATTCAGAACACCAGCGCTCTTGCGGATCAGATGGAACTTGCCATCGAGAGTATTACCATCGAAGGCGCAACGGTGTTCAACGCGTCACCGACCTCGATTGTCGTTCCGCCGGGGCCATCATCGGTGGAGATAAGGGTAACATTCGCGCCCGTGGACACCACTCGATATGATGCAACAATGACCATCTACTCGGATGATCCTGTATCACCGGAGAACATCGTGTACTTGACAGGTCTCGGCATACCTGAAAGGGTTTTGCCATACGTGACTTACACTGAGCCGGAGGGTGGTACGCAGGCCGTGCTCATTTCTTCGACTATCGACATTTATCTGAGTGAAGGCATAGATACTCTGAATTCACCGATCCCGCCTGTGTCAGTGATTAGCGGTGTACAACCGGAAGGTGTCCCGGGATCAATCGAATACATCACATCGCTGCCTCATGGGTGGATTGTCAGGTTCACTCCTGATGACGTGTTCCCACCGTTGTCCGCCATCTCAGCGACAGTCAGCGGGGATGTAGTTGATGCGGCGGGGAATAACCTGGATGGAGATCGTGACGGCATAGCCGAAGGCTCACCGGATGACGATTTCGTATTCGGTTTCACGACCGGCCCCGGAGTATTTCCCGGTGATGCCAACAACGACGGTGTCGTGAACGAGATTGACGTGCTTCCTCTCGGTGTGTTCTGGATGATGACCGGACCGGAGCGCGCCGATGGTTTCGAGTGGATGATGCATCCCGCGTATGCTTGGGATGAAATCGCGGCTACTTATGCCGACTGCAACGGCGATAGTACGATCAACGAACTCGATCTGCAGGTGATAGGTATGAACTGGGGAAGAACTCATTCATGGGGCTCTCCGACATTCCAGCTTGAAGACTACGACATGCGTCAGCATCGAGGGGCGTTCGAGTCGATATACTTCGCCCTTGGCTCGAATCCGGACAATGAATTTGCACAGAAGGTCATGGAAGTCATCTTGAAGTATGTCTCGATTGAAGCGGGGCCGGATCAGTTCTTGCTCTCGCAGAACTTCCCGAATCCCTTCAATCCGAATACTTATATCCAGTACAATCTCCCGAGTGACTGCCACGTGACATTAAGCATTCATAACATACTTGGTCAAACCGTTGCTACTCTTCTTGATGAAAATCAATCTGCAGGATCAAGGAGGGTCATGTGGGATGGGCGGAGTGACGCAGGGGATGTCCTGCCTTCCGGCATATACTTCTACAGGCTCAACGCCTGTGGTTTCTCGCAAGTGAAAAAGATGATTATGCTAAGATAGAGTCTTGGTCGTACCTTAGCGGAGAGGGCTGCTGTACAACCAGCCTTGATAGTAGCTGAAAGCGGAATGTTGGATGGCATTCTATCGCGTTTGCGCGCTGGAATTGTCTGTCCGCTGTATAGTTCGTATCTGACAACGACGAAGTTGACAAATAGTAGCGTGATGACAGAACGCCAAACCAAAGGAGTAAACAAGAGTAAGAGTATGATTAAGAGTCTTTAGTTTCTGATACGGGGGGATAGAGATGGAATTCGAACCTCTTCAGAACAAAATACTCATTTGTGTAGACTGCGGCGAAGAATTCGTATTCACCGTCGCAGCCCAGCAGTATTTTCTGGAGAAAGGGTTCACGGAAGAACCCAAACGGTGTAAGCACTGTTACACAGCGCTTAAGAAGAAGAAACGGCAAGAACAGAAAGAGGCAAAGCGAAAGGCCGAAGTCTACAAGTAGCCCTCGGCCCGCAGGTTTTTGTGATCTGTTGATGATAAGAAGGGTCTGGACCCCTCGGAAGGGTTCCATTACTTCAGATACAGCATTTTCTTCACGCTGTTCTGACTGCCTGCCTTCAATCTGTAAAAGTACACGCCCGCAGGTAACTCGTTACCTTGCGCATCCGTGGCATCCCAGTCAATAAAATGGGAACCGGGTGAGACTTCTTCGCTTGTGCACCAGACTGTCTGGCCGAGCAGGTTGTAAATATCGAGCTCAACTTCGCTCGAAGCCGAAACGGTGAACTGTATCCTCGTGGTTCCATTAAACGGATTCGGGTAGTTCTGCTGAACGTCGAATGCCGCTGGAAGCGACCACTCATCAGGATCATCGTCTTCGCTTCCGGCTGCGAATGACACAACGAAATCGGCCGTCATCGTGTCGCCCGATGCCGAGATGTCGCTTACGGCTACCAGTGTATTCGCACCGCTGTAGCTGTCCGAGTTCGGTGTCGTGAGCGGTGTGAATTCCGTGTTATTCGAACTGCCGGGGTATGGGTCTCCGGCATCGCCGTGACTCAGTGCCTTCTCAAGGGACCAGTTTCCATCCGCTTGTACCAGTGCCACGCCGTAGTGACCGTATGTCGTGTGCCCTGGGTACCACTCATTGTCGTTGCCATTGACATTGTCGTCAACATGCCAGATCAGGAGTCCGTTTCCCGGGAGGGCGGAATCATATCCCGTCTTCTGCCGGTTCTCGACAAGGAAATGCTCATCGCTCGCCGTTCCATTTGTCCACAATCGGAAAATCGTACCGGAGTTCTCGACACTCGGTATGTCAGTGCCATAGGATGTCGTTGTGATATTCGTGTAAGCGGTGAAACCCAGTTGCAGACGACACCACGCATCGAAATGTGCAGGCGAATCACCGAGATAACCATTCCATGACCCTGCGGCCATTATGCTCCATTTACCTATCCCGTTTGACGAGTAATCCGTGTCATAGAGATCGGGAAGCCCGAACACATGACCCAGTTCGTGGCAGAACACCCCGATTGTCATATCGCTGGCGCTGTACCAGTATTCGGGCATCATGCTGTACGTGAAAACGTACTTGCCGTCCCTGTATCTGGGAGAGATGGCCCACTTGTGGGACCAGATATCACCGCTGCTGTGACTTAGCTCGGCGCCGCGACCAGCGTGGACAACCATCAGTCCATCCACATAACCGTCGCTGTCGTTATCGTAATCTGCGAAGTTGACCACTGGATCTACCAGGTCAACGGCTTCTTCGACGAGCTTCTGGCAGTTGTTCGGATAGGCCCCGGTGCCGTAGTCGGACCCGACGTAGTACGAGTAGTTGTTGGATACGGTCACCCATCCGAGGTCAGATGGCATTTCAACCGTCACGATATCGAGTTGATCGAACGAAACCTCGTTGTAGTAATGCCTGACCGATGGCCCTGTCGAGCTGTAAGCGAGTGTATCGAAGAATGCCGCGTCTGTTATGTTCGCCTTGTCGGGAAACTTGACAAGGATACAAAGAATATTCTTGGACGTGCTCGCGGTCGAGCCTAACCAGCTCTTGAAGTCGATGTCTGCCGGTTGATCGACTCCTCGCTCTATCCATCTCCCCTGAAGCTCGGCATAGGTCTCGTTTATCGAGTTGACCTTGCTCAAGCTCATTGAGTGATCGTTATCACCTGTGAATGGCGGCATTGCGGATACATCGCCCGCAACGAATGCCGAGAGCAACAGGGCTGCGGCGAAGATCGAAATCAGTGTTATGTTTCTCTCGATTACTGGCATATTATTGCCCCCAATTTTAGAACTTCAGTCCTGATGAAATCGCGAGCGCGCCTCCGCGACCCAGGGTCGGAAGCAGTGTGCCCGACGATGCCCATGCAAAGTCAATAAAGAATGACGAGAACTTCAGTCCGCTGCCGAGTCCCAGCGATGCACCGTGGAGTCCGCCGAACGCGAAACCGCCGCGGAGAGGCAGAAATCCCATGCCAGTGTACTCCGTGCCGAATGATAACTCAGGTGTTGTGGTCACTCCGGCGCGCTTAGCGAGGCCGAATTTGACATCCGATGCGAACAGGAAATCACCCTTCTCGTAGGATGCGCCGAGGTTGAGCTGTGGTGCAAGACTTGTTGAGAAAGACCCGATAGATCTCTCTATCTCGTCAGAAACCACCGTTGAGTCGTCGTCAGCATTCTCAGCTGTCAATGAAATCAGGTTGTAAGTATACTCGTTTTCCTCGGTCTCTTCGGTC
>Ga0272443_10003985_pt1 | contig 16679 bp, 16 predicted proteins | sample SSMAcet12_FD_193581 | JGI IMG/M metagenome (GOLD analysis project Ga0272443, IMG submission 193581) | Marine sediment archaeal communities from Little Sippewissett salt marsh, Falmouth, MA, United States - SSM-Acet-12 | ecosystem: Environmental > Aquatic > Marine > Wetlands > Sediment ... | reverse complement strand
TCTTACCGGTATGTGGTCCTCGAGGATCACGCTGACCTCATATTGCTGGCAAACCCGGTTGGCGAGATAGGTCAACATCACCTCGTCGCGATACTCCTCGTCCGCCAGGTGGGGTTCGTGGTGGTAACGGATCATAGCTGCGAGCTGGGGGGGGAGATTCCACTTTTTTGCGAGTATTTCACCTACTTCCGGGTGAGAAATGCCGTAAACATTCTGTTCAACCTTGCGCAGTTCTTCGCCGCTTTCGACCACAAGGTTGACAACATTCACGAACTCCTCGACAAAGAAGGAGGCGAGTACGAGCAGACCCATATCATGCAACAAACCGCCGGTGGCAAGTTCGCTCAAATCGTTCCGGTTCAAACGGTTGCCAAAACCGCGGGCTACTTCGGAGACTGAGATGTTGTGAAGCCAGTATCTGTTATAGTCAAACCTGGAGTTTGCCAGGTAGGAGGGGAACGCCTGAAGGAAAGTGAATGCTCGGGAAAGACGAACGGTCTCGTCCAGACCGAGCATCACAAGGGCCATTTTCAGTGAGGAGACCTGACTTCTGAGGCCGTAATAGGCAGAATTAGCGGTGCGCAGTATTTTCGCCGTCAGCGAGGCATCCCTGCTGATAATCTCGTGGAAATCCTCGATCTCCACTTCCGGGCTGTTTGAGATCTTCAGGATTTGAAGTGCCACCTCCGGGAGCGTGGGCAGACTCTCGAGATTCTGGAGAAGGACTGGGATGGAAAGCTGTGATGTCAAAATGTTCTCCAGTGCATGCTTTTTGCAGGCAGTTGGCCTGTTTGACCATCGCGAAGTAGTTCCAGGAAACGATACTCGAACTTCGAATTATACATACAGATAGACTCGTACGGCAACAATTACCCTTTGTTGGTCCGCGTCCAGTTCTCTCCGTGAGTGTCTGCCCCCGGGGTCTCCAAATCCAGCTTGACTTTCCCGGGCGAGAGGCCTACTTTTTCCGCCTGTTAGCAGTACCAGCACCTGTCCTTGCCGACTTAGCTCAGTTGGTAGAGCAACGGACTGAAAATCCGTGTGTCCCCAGTTCGACTCTGGGAGTCGGCACCCTCAAATGTGGACTTGGCGTAGACAGCCGAGTCCACGTTTTTTATTCAGCGAAAGCTGGAGAGCCTGCCAGCGAGAACCCCCCACGAAGTTCTTGACGTAACCCGGCCCGATTACCTCCGGCACTAATATAGGTCCAGCGGATGAATGGGAAATAGTTGAATTTTAGTATTTTATTAATGACGCTGTATTTTGCAGAATTTCGCTATTCTTCCATAATAGTTCTTCAAATCCAGCTCGCATTTTTATGTGTTTCGTAAGTATTTTCATGTTACCCTCTCCTTAATAGCATTTTAATTAAGAGGTTACAAGTAAGTTGATAAGGGTTCTCGTGAGCACACATTATTTAAACTAAAAGTGATTTTTCTATTGATACTGATGAGTCGATGCTTTATTTTAGAGCCGTATATCCACTTTGAGGAGACTATGGATCTCAGTGAAAAAGAACTTCTGTCAACCTTTGAGGTTGCAAAAATTGTCGGAGTACATCATCAGACGGTTAACTCCTGGGTTCGCAAGGGGTGGCTTCCTGCTGCCCGGACACCGGGTGGGCATCGCCGCATCCACCGGGAGGATCTAGCGCGGTTTCTGCGGAAGCATCAGCAAAGAATGAATCCCTATTCTGGCGCGGAAGTCCAGCAGAAGAGACTGCTGATTGTAGAGGATGACGAGACGACACGTGAAGCGCTGATCATGGGAATTCGTGATGCATTCCCGGCGATCGAAGTGAACTACGCCGTGGATGGTTACGATGCTGGCCGCAAATTGAGCCGGGCTATTCCGTTCCTCGTGCTGCTTGACCTGATGATGCCCGGCCTTGACGGATTCCACGTTCTTCGTGACATTCGTAGCGACAGCCGCCTTCGCGGTTGCCGTGTGGTTGTTATCACGGGGCATCACACTCGTGAAAATGCTGAAGCTGCACTGCGCAGTGGTGCGGATGTCGTTTTGACAAAACCCGTACAAATGAAGTTGATTCACGAGATAGTCCAGCACCTTGTGGTGGAAGAGAAGCCGCCGCAGACGTTGAAAGTACCGATGGACAACGTTGCGCCTTTCTTCGAATCCTGAGAAGTACAGCGGGCAGGATGAGGTCTCCAGGGCTGAGTTCTGTATCTGATAGAGGCTCCAAACGCGTTTCCGCACATTGCGGAAAGACGACCTGAAGCCTATATTCACGACGCTTTCGGACCGTTCGAATTTCGGGACGGTCCGCTTTTTGAAAGTCGGATGCCACCTTAGCTCAGTTGGTAGAGCAGCGCATTCGTAATGCGCAGGTCTCCGGTTCGAGTCCGGAAGGTGGCTCGCTTTGATAGCCGCGGGAAATCCCGTGGCTATTTGTGTTTCAGAGAGTATCGCCTCGATCTGCTCCGACGGGTGGCCCGGACGGGCGGGTGGCCCGACTTGCTCGTCAAGTCGGGTTTCTCTTCATTGTCTGGCTTGTACGCCTTAGGCGACGGGTGGACGGGTGGCCCGGGACTTCAGTCCCGGGTTTCATATGGGCTTTAAAGAGCCGTCATTGTATAGACAAAAAGACCCTGTCGGACGAACCAACAGGGTCAATTATTTATGTCATCACCAGCTCGCCGCAGGCGGGAGTGGGTGATTTCCCAGATACTACGAGATTGCTTCGGATTCTGACGAATCCTCGCAATGACAGACTTTTACGCTGGTGCGCGAAGCTTTGCACCAGCACTGCGTCAAACGTCAGGTTTAGCGGGATTCCAACCAGCGTTCTGCGTCTATCGCCGCCTGGCAACCGGAACCCGCTGCAGTGATCGCCTGCCGATATACCTTGTCACGGACATCACCAGCCGCAAAAACACCTTCGATCTTGGTCTTGCTGGAGCCGGGTTCGGCGATCAGGTAGCCGGTTTCATCCATCTCGAGCTGGCCTTTGAACAGGGATGTGTTGGGAGTATGGCCGATGGCGAGGAAAAGGCCGCTCACTGGAAGTTCGCTGAACTCACCGGTAACCGTATCCTTCAGTTTCAGTCCGGTCACTCCGGTCGTTTTATCGCCGAGAACCTCTTCTACAACCGTATTCCAGTGAATCACGATATTTTCGTTTTCCATTGCGCGGTTCTGCATGATCTTGCTTGCGCGGAATTCGTCACGGCGGTGCAGAACATGCACTTTTGTTGCGAAGCGGGTGAGGAACAGGGCTTCTTCCAATGCTGTGTCTCCGCCACCGACGACCGCAATCTCCTTGCCGGTGAAAAAGAACCCATCGCAGGTAGCGCATGCGGAGACGCCATAGCCTTTCAACGCCTGTTCGCTCTCGATTCCAAGCCAGCGTGCCGTTGCGCCGGTAGCGATGATAACCGCATCCGCGGAGTATTCGTCGCTGTCGGTGTTCACCGTGAAGGGTGAACCGTTCACAAGGTCGACCTTGGTCGCATCGACCGTAATCATCTCGGCGCCAAACCGTTCGGCCTGTTTTCTGAGCTGGTCCATCATCTCCGGGCCGGTTATTCCGTCCGGGAAACCGGGATAGTTCTCGACATCGGTCGTAATCATCAACTGACCGCCTGCTGCCAGCCCTTCAAGAACCAGCACCTTAAGATTCGCCCGTGCGGCGTAAATCGCAGCGGTGTACCCGGCGGGTCCGCTACCGATTATAATCACTTGATAATGCTTCTCTTGCGACATGTTTTTTCCGTTAGTTTGCCAGTTCGTCAGAAACGTTGTAAAGGATTATGTTTGGGTTGTCGGGGGATTATTCAAGGGGCAGCGTTACCTGTGCAACAGCGAGGGCAGCTGCCGTTTCAGCACGAAGCCTGCGAGCGCCGAGCCGTACTTTCCTGAATCCCTTTTCAACAAAGAACTCGATCTCTTCGTCCGCAAACCCACCCTCCGGACCGACAGCGAGTGCCACAACCTGATCCTCTTCGATCACCGGAAAGGCTTCACCGTCCGGGTCAAGGATCAGCTTGTGATCCGCGGACGACTGTTGGATGCACCATTCTTCGTAGGGTTGTGCATCCTTGAGAGACGGGACCAGGCCACGTCCACACTGCTTTGAGGCGGTGAGTGCTATGCGTTCACAACGGGCGCAACGGTAGTCCGCCCACTTGGCGACAACGTAGCGGGTTTTGAGGGGAGTGATGGCGTTAACCCCCGCCTGAACGGCGAGGTTCACCGCTGCCTCGAATCCATCCGATTTCAGAATTCCCAGTCCAAGCTGGACCTCGACCTTCGGCTCACGCCAGTTGTCGAACCGCTCAAGCAGTTCTACAATCACCTCCTGGCTGTCGATGGAGAGGACCCTGGCGCTCCATGCGGAGCCTATCCCGTTGATGACCATAACGAGATCACCGGGCCTGCTTCGACGGACTCGGGCGAGATGGTGCGCCTCCTGGTCAACGATTCGGGCGCGCTTGTTACCGAAGTCGAATTCCTTCGGTGTTGTGAAATAGACCTCAATTTGTGCCATAGCCTGAAAGTAGCACCTGAAAAGTGTAAAAAGCACGTTACTGGGGAAAATCACTTAAGGCACTAAGAGAAATACGTTTGAATTTGCTAAAATCTGCATTCATGCGTACCTTTGCAGGTTCAAATGACTCCGGTGCGTTTGGTGCCGGTGATAATGGGAGCGAATGAACTTATTTCGCCCACGGAGGATAGCCCTTTGACGGGGAACAGAGAAGCGGAAAAGGTTTTAAAAGATACACTTACGGCTGCTGATGCCGCGTTGGCGCCATTACGGAATCAGGTAAATAACACCTTCTGGAAGGTTTCGATTGCCGGAACCGACAAGAGTTTCAAAGCCTATGAACAGGCGCAATCCAAGTACCGGCATGCTCTGAACAACCCCACCCTCTTCAAGGAGCTCACTCAGAGTCTTTCTGCTGCTGGCATCCAGGATCTCACCCTTCGCAGGTGGGCGTCACTGATTCGTATGGAAATGGCTCCAAACATGCTTGAGAAAAAGGTTATTAACGACCTGCTCAAGCGTGAAATGAAGCTGTTGACCACTCTTTACGGTTTCCGGCCCAAAATTCGCGGCAAACAGGTCACTTCGAACACGATCTCCCATATTCTTCGCACAAGCACGGACATTGACGAACGGCGTGAGGCGTGGAAAGCGAGCAAGGAGATCACAAAGGGTGTTTCGGATAAAATGCGTGAGCTGATCAGGGCCAGAAATCTTGCGGCCCGCGCTTGCGGATTCCCCGATTACTACAGGATGATGCTCGAGTTGCAGGAAGTGGACGAGGCAAAGCTCTTCAGTCAGCTCGGCACTTTTGCATCACGGAGCGAGGATTCTTTCCGCCGGATGAAGGCCCGTCTGGACAGGCTTCTGGCGGATAAATGGGGCATTGACGCCATTGACCTCGAGCCGTGGCATTATTACGACCCCTATTTCCAGGAAGTACCCCCGGTTTTTGGCGCGGATACGGATCATTTTTATCAGGGCCGGAACACGCTGGACTGGGTGAGAAGCTTTTACGGTGGGATGAGCCTTTCTATCAGCAAAATCCAGAAGAAAGGTGATTACTTCGATCGTAAGAACAAGGCGGCTGGTTCTTTTTGTATCAACGTTGATCGTGGCGAAGATGTACGAGTCGCGTTGAATCTTCAGGAGAATACCTTGTGGGCAGCCACGGCGCTCCGTGAATTCGGCCAGGCCGCTTACGAACTTTTCCTAGACAAAAAACTGCCACACGCATTGCGCAGACCGTCCCAGGCATCGACTTCACTCGGTGTGGGCCTGTTCTTCGCACGTCAGGTCCGCGACATCGAGTGGATGATGGAGATGTTCAATCTTACGGGGCCGCAGATTCGCGAGTTGGAAAACCCTCTGCTGGAAGAGAAGAAGATGCAGATGGCGATTTTCGGTCGCTGGAGCCTCGTGATGGTCCACTTCGAGCGGGGACTTTACCGTGATCCTGATCAGGATCAGCAGCAGCGGTGGTGGGATCTTGTAGAGCGTTTTCAGCTCCTCCGCCGTCCAAAGGGACGAACGGACATGACAGACTGGGTGGTCGAACCCCATTTGATCTCAAAACCTGTCTATTACCACAATTACCTGCTGGGTGAATGGCAAGCCAGCCAGATTCATGAGAAGATGGTCAGCGATCTCGATCTCGAGGAACCGGTTGTCTGGGCGAAAAACCGGGAGGTCGGTAAATGGCTGAAGGATAAAATCTTCCGGCAGGGTGCTCTCTGGGATTTCAACGAAATAATTCGAAACGCCACGGGTAACTCTGTGCGTCCTGACGAGTTTCTTAATCAGTATTTCTACTGATCCGAAATTATGCAGGCAGCTCGATGAATGTTGAATTCCTCACCGTCGGACCATTGGAATCAAACGGTTTTGTTCTCTGGGATGGGGAGGAGTGCGTCCTTATCGATCCCGGCGATGAGGCGAGTACCTTCAAAGAATTCCTGTTGACCCATCATCTCGCACCATCAGCGATATTGATTACCCACGGCCATGTGGATCACATCGGCGCGGTGGGTGATCTCAGAAAAGAATTTCCCGCTTGCAAGGTTTATTGTCACTCACTCGATGCCCCGATGTTGACTGACCCGCTCAAAAATCTGGCAGGATTGATGGGCCAAAACCTGAATGTCGGCGAGCCGGATGAATTGCTTGAGGATGGTCAGGTTTTGCAATTCGGCGGAATCAGGCTTGAGGTCCGGCACGTTCCCGGCCATACTCCCGGCCATGTTGTCTTTCTCCATGAGGAGGAGGGTGTTTTCGCGGGCGATACCCTTTTTGCAGGCGGCATTGGACGCTCGGATTTCCCGGGAGGAAATGCGGAAACCCTTTTGTCCTCCATCCGGGATAAACTTCTCAACCTTCCCGATTTCACACCTGTACACCCCGGCCATGGACCCTCAACCACCATCGGACAGGAACGTCACAGCAATCCCTTTTTGCAAGAGGGAGACTATTTCAGCGGTGCGGATTTCTTCGGATAAACCGTCTGCCGTGGAGTGCTGGGCGAGTATGAAATAGCATCGTATCAGTCCAAGGCTGGAAATGGAGCGCAAACCGTTGTTACGTTCTGCTTCATATAGTACTCGAGACGATTGATGTAAGTGGGGGAGAGATGAGTGTTTTCGAAAGCCGGTTTATTGCCGCAATCTCACTGTTGATTGTTTCGGTCATTTCCGGTGCAATCCTGTCAGCGCTGGGACGACCCCTGAACACCCCCGTTTTCGCCGTACACAAACTCGTCGGAGTAGCCGCGCTGGTATTGGCGGTGCTGGTAATCACTGCCATGAACAGCAGCCCCGAATTGGGTGCACCACCTATCGGCATGATCCTGCTCACTGGGGTCCTCTTTCTGCTCCTGATTGCATCCGGCGGGCTTCTCAGCTTGGGGATGAACACGAACCTGATCCTGCTGACGCTGCACAAAATTCTGCCAATTCTTCTTCTGGTATCTTTTGTATGGATGGTATATCTCCAGCTATTGTAGTCGAACGTGACAAATGATGGATGAGCTTCTCTGATCCGCTTTGATGAACTGTCGTTCGGGGGGGAACAATGAAAAGCGATGTTCCGCGTAATAACGGGCAGGGATTGTGGAAGAGGATCCGCCACGTTCGTACTCACCTTCCGCTTCTGGTTCTGCTTCTACTCATCCAATTTACGGTGTCCGGTTGTTCCATGGTAGGTCTTGTGATCGGCGACGTGATCGATAATACTAAACCCTACATGGTCGCAGTGGATAACCCTGAATCGCTTCTGCCGAAGACTGTTGTGATGGTTATTTCGCGGGATGGAATCGCGCATTCGGGCACAGTCTATCAGGTGACGCCGGGAGAATCTATCAAAATCAAGTATTTAGAAAAAGACAGGTACGACAAGTTCGTGGAGATCTATCGTTATCCAGCGTTGGAACAGAAGATCGAGTGGGATGACATCGACCGTATCTACATCGTCGATCACAAGGCGGAGGCTAAAACCTGGATAACACGGTTTACTTATACAGGTGATCTATTGCTTCTGGCGTTCATGATTTATTTAGCAATAGCGATGACGGGACTCTCGGGCCTGTCATGAAAGAGAGAGTATCAATGAAATCCTCTCGGCGAATCGCCCTCATTTCGCTTCTTATTGTCGCGGTACTGACAAGTGGGTGTACGGTTTTGGAATACAGATTGGGGAAAAGGATAGACCAGCTCACCGAATACATGGAACCGGTGAAGAAACTGGACACTCTCTCCCCGGCGGACACCGTGCTTGTTCTCAAAAAAAGCGACCACACAGTTTACGGATTTGTTTTACAGATTCAGCCTGAATCGAGCATCACGGTTCAACCTTTTGCTGCGGATTCAACCGATGTGGTGGCTTGGGAACAGATCGACCAAGTTTTCCGTCCGGTTCATCGCAATGAGACAGAACACTGGCGGAAGGAGGGGATCATCTTCGGTGTGCTGCATGATATAATTGGCCTCACGATCATAGCCTTGCTTATCTATGCAATTCATATGTAGCGTGAGTAGAGCGTATTTTCGGATTCTGCATAAAAAAACGTCCCCATAGGGGGACGCTGGAATAATCGGTTTACTCAAATTCGCTATTTCTCGGTGTCTGACTTCTCCGATATTTCGGAATCGGAAATGCTTTTCTTTACATCTTCCTCTTCCTCGCGAATCCCTTTTTTAAACTCCTTGATCCCGGATCCGAGGCCACGCATCATCTCGGGGATTTTCTTGCCGCCAAAGAGGACCAGAACCGCCACGACGACGATGATCAACTCCCAATGGCCGGGGATGTAAAGCGGTATCATCATTTGCTATAGCTCCCAAGGGGTTACGACCGGGCCCGTAAACGTTTGCGGACCTGCGAATCAGGACATAAGACTGATCAGTTTGACCATGACTGTGGTTTCGAGGTATTCAAGGTCAATCGGCTTGGTCACGAAATCCGCAGCGCCAAGTTTCAGCGCCTCTCGACCGATATTCACCTCATGAACGGCAGTCACCATGATCACGCCGACCTCTTCGTCTTTTTCACGAATTTTCGTCAGCGTTTCAATTCCATCCATCTGGGGCATGCGAACGTCGAGAAGGATCACGTGCGGGTTAAAAGAATCAAGTTTCTCCAATGCTTCCATGCCGCTGTTCGCCACCTGGGGTTCATACCCTTTTAGCTGGAAAAACGCTGACAGGAAATCGCTGATGTCCGGTTCGTCATCAACGATTAAAATGCGGCCTTTGGAACTCATGGATAAACCTTTCACCTTCAAATGATTCCAGCTCTTCATACTGCACCAATAGAATGGAAATATAGAGCACGTCTTGCGCAAACACAACGTTAAGATAATCAACTTGGAACGAGTGGCAGGGTTCAGGTCAGGGCGTTCCTAAGCGTTAACAGGGCTTTCGTCCGGCGACTCGACCGGGTTCAACGCGTTTTTCTTGCCCTCCGCTTCATCCACCCAGAAGAGCAGGCTGATTCCGATAAGGAAAAAGGCCGCGAGCGCCAGGATCGCAAGTCGCAGAGAATGGGTGATCGCCACAACCGCTCCATAGGTTAGCGGGCCCATCAGGCTTGCAAACCGCCCGGAAACCGCGAAGAAACCGAAAAATTCCGCCTCGTGTCCCACTGGGGTAAAGGTTCCCTGGAGAGCGCGAGCTAGGGACTGGCTCGCTCCCATGACGATGCCTGCGACCACACCGAGCACGAAGAACTCGATGATCGGATGCCCGGTCCAGCCGATGAAAAAGGCCATCAGCACGACGCCGCACCAGATCACAAGCGTAGCCATCAGTGAGGGTTTGTTGCCGAAAAAGTCAGCAATCTTCCCGAAAAGGAGTGATCCCAGGAATGCTGTGAACTGGATCAGGAGGAAATAATAGATCAGCATGCTTTGGTCCATGCCGAGTTCCTGGTTCCCGAAAATAGAGGCCATCAATATCACAGTCTCGATCCCGTCGTTGAAGAAGAGATAGGCGATCAGGAACCGCCAGAGGTGTTTGTAATGACGGACGTGTTGAAAAGAGGCCCCAAGTCTGCGGAGGGTTTGGGCGGCCTGTTGCGGGATGGTGAGTTCTTCGAGCGGTTCGCCCTCCTCGTGAAGGTTGACGAGGAGCGGGATGGAGAAGAGAGCCCACCAGACGGCGACGGTCAGGAAGGTATGATGGACTGTCAACGCCCCCTCGGGCAGGCCGAAAATCTGAGGGCTTTGAAGCATCAGCAGGTTTATAAGCAGGAGTATGCCGCCACCGAGATAACCGGTACCCCAGCCCCAGCCGGAAACTTTCCCCATCTCATCCGGACTCGCGATGTCGCGCAGGAAGGCGTTGTAATAAACGTTTCCGCCGGCGAACGCGAAGTTAGCGAGGATGAACCAGAACCCGCCCCAAAGCCACTCCCCCGGTCCGGCTGTAGAGAGCATGGCGGAGGAGACGACCCCGATGATGATATACACTCGAAGGAATTTCTTTTTTGCCCGCCGGGAATCGGCCCATGCCCCGAGGATGGGTGCTGTGAGTGCAACCAGCAACATGGAGATGGTCACAACGAAATTGAACATCGCCGCGCCGTGAACCTGGTGGCTCGTGCCAAAAAGGTTGACGGTTACACCCTCAGCGCCACCGGCGATCACACCGGCATAGTAGCGGTTGAAGATGACAGCGAGAATGGTCGTTGCGAAGGCGGAGTTGGCGAAGTCGTAAAGGCACCAAGAGAATACTTCACGGCCGCTCGCACGGCTCGTGGCCATCATTCTCATGCGTCATCTCCTCGACTTGCCGGGATTGTTCGCGGGTGTTGTTTGTGTGCGATCGGCCGGGTCACAAAGAAACCCGTCAGTCCTTCCCCTCATCAGACCCTGTTTCAGGTTCAGGAAGACCGCCAGTGTGGTCTGCGAGGGCGCGGAGTTCTTCCTTGATCAACTGTATCTTCTTGATCTTCGCCTGAATTCTGTCGAAAAGGTCAGATTTTGCCACGATTCCCTCAGCGATCAGGTAGGCGGCCGCCTCGCTACGGCTTCGGAAAAGTCCCGCCTCTTTCAGGTCAGTGATTCTGTCCAGGGTCTCGTCATTGATACGGACCATGAGAACGTGTTCGCGGGCCTGCAGGGCTCGTTTTACCACGGTGGAAACGTTTTCAGCGCTGAAAGTCAGCCCTTTTGCCATAAGGTTGACTGCATCCTTCATACTCGAACCGCGCAGGTCTTCGTCCATATTGTCAAGGTTGATCTCGTCCGCGTTTTCAGGGGCATCCGTGGCAGGATGCGCGTTCTGTTTAGCTTTGCCGGCCATAAAAAAACTCCTGGATTGTCCAAAATTCAGGCTGGACTTCAGACTACATCCAATCCGATAGTTGCTCGGGAAAATAGGGGAGGATTGGGTCAGCTCCCAAATGTGTAATGCTCTATTCGTGAAATTCCCTTTTTCACGAACTTGCTAACCGCCACCAGTTCCCGATCCGTAAAAAGAGGATATCCGACTCCAAAATCACTTCCGATGTTTCCCAGTCTGGTGGAAGCCACGGCTCAAAACGTTCATCCGCATACCGTTTCCCCACCAAAATCAGTGCGCCAAATTGTTCGGGATCGCGCAAGAGCCTGCCTGCCGCCTGGCGGGCTCGGATTAATCCGGGGAGAAAATAGGCCGCAAAACGTCCATCATCACCACGCTCGTCAGTCCGCTCCCGGAGGAGTTCAGCGCGTGGACTCGGTGGAGGGGTTCCCGGGCCGATAATCACAGCGCCGTGAAATTCACCCTGGGGAAGGTCCATTCCCTCACCGATTTTTCCTCCCATCAAAGCCAGCAGCAGCGAGGGACCCTGGATTCCGCCGATCATCCGATTTAACAGGGCAGGAGGCATTCCACTACGGAGCACAGTAACCGGCAGATTGTGCACGCCCAACTCGCGCTCCGCGGCTTCCATGTAAGCGCGGGAGGGGAAGAATACAATCCAGCGTCCCTGCGTCGTTTTTGCCAGCCCGGCCAGGACCTCTGCCAGCAAAGGCAGGCTTTCCTCGCGGCGCCGGAAAGTTGTCTCAATTTCGGCGTAACGGAAGATGGGGCGGATGTCGCTGGTGGTTGAGTCCGAATAGGTTTCCACCCTCGTTCGGTTAAGCGGGAATCCCAGTTGAGTCTTGTACAGTTCCGCTGGCGTAAGCGTTGCCGAGAATGCGAGGAGGGACTTGCACAGCTCCCATGTCGCCGAAAAGAGCGGGCCAGTCTCGATTAGTTCCAGATGAAGCGACCGGTCGTTGCGGTCGATGTAGAGGTCATGGAGTTGCGAGATTGCCGCCAGTGAGAAGAGCCGAAGAGATCGGTAGAGCTGCACAAGCGCAACGTCGCGAAATTCGCCCAATGATTCGAGTGCGAGAACAGCCTGCTTGATGTTCCGGTCTATACCATTGACAGAGAGGGTGATGAGTTCTCGTTGCGGCTGGTCATACGCCTCGGAATCCCCACGTAGAACCGCATCCATGCGATCAGCGAGTTCGCTCAAAAGCCATGCGGGGGAGCTGGCGAGAGGATCGTTCGATTTCTCAAACAGAGCTGCGACATTTCTGAGTGTCTTTGTGGAGAGGGTAGTCGATTCTCGGTCACGGAGTCGGTCCGGCAGACCATGCGCCTCATCCACCAGAAGTACGATGTCACGCTCAGGCCCGTTGTTTTCTGTGCCGAGATAGGGCGAACCGGGCAACGCCAGGATGTTCAGGTCGCCGATCAAAATGTCCGAGTACCTCGCGAGTTCCCGCTGAAGAGAACCTGCGTCCAAACTTTGTGCGGTAGCGACTCGCTTTACTGTTTCTGGCACGATCGGTTCACCGCTGTCGACGAGGCGGGTTAGCCACTCGGGAGGATCATAGCGATCAAAGGGGAGGGGGTCGCTTCTGCCTAGAGGGTCCAGTCCGAGAGTGTCTCTGGACCCGAGAATCTGCACACGACCTATCGCATCTGTGGGACCGAGAGAGTAGAGGAACTCAATTCTGCTCTGTTGTTGTACCGTCCGTGAGGTGGTCACATGGAGGCGGTCGCCACTTTTTAGACTTTCGCTGAGCGCCCCGAAAAGGATGGGCGCTGTTTTACCCCAGCCGGTGGGTGCTTCAAGCAATAGGCAACGCCTCGATGAAACCGTATCCCGGACGGTTCTTTCGAGGTCCCGTTGACCCTCGCGGTACTCGCCGAAGGGCCATTTGATCTCATCAATTTTGAGCGCTCGCTCGCGAAGCCTTTCCGCCTCCCGCCGATGCCACGCGAGGATAAGCGCGATCCGTTGGCGCAGGCGGCTGTCCGTCTCTTTATCCGATTCGATCACGAAGGTCTTCTCGCTTCCATCCGGGAAGATGTAGGTGAGCTGGCCGAGGATTTCCTGGTGGCCTGATTGAGACAGCATCCAGAGGTAGACAGTGAGCTGCTCGATATGGTTTTCGCGCGGGAGATTCTCCGGCCGCAGGGCACTCTTGATCTCCTCGACTATGGTTCTGCTTCCCTCATGAAAAAGGCCGTCGATCCGGGCGAACAACTCGATTTTTGTGCCCTCGATCTCCAACTCGAGGGTGATGGGGAGTTCGCGCTGGTAGGTATCATTCGTCGAAGCGCGGCGCTCGGCAACAGTCCAGTGGCTCTCCCGTCCAGACTGCACACGTTCGCCGACCTGCGTTCCCGACCTCTCGGTGGGGAATTCAGGCATCAGCAAGTCCCTCGGGGAGAGGAGCAGGCGGTTTTCTTCGAGACGATACCGTGGGGCCATGTACACTACCTCTTGCGCTCGGCCCTTCTGTGGGTTACTGTCCATTGTGCCTGAACAGAATCACCCATCCTGGGAGGTTCGGGGCAATTTTGAATCGAGAAACTGACAAAGCACCCGCATGCTTGGAAGCTATTGGATCTTAACAGTTTCCACAATCCATTACAAGAATTCGAGTCTCCCCGGACGGCTCGGCATGCTGATTGGTGCGCTGTATATTACGCGGGAAAACGAGGCCAGACATGAACCATTATGTTGCAATCGCCGGCAACATCGGGGTCGGCAAAACCACCATTACCCAGAAAATCGCTGACGCACTCGGTTGGAAAGCCTACTTCGAGCCGGTGATCGACAATCCCTACCTCGATCCGTTCTACAAGGATATGAACACCTGGAGTTTCCACCTTCAGATCTATTTCCTTGCCAAGCGGTTCGAGTCCCAGCGTGAAATCAGCCAGTCCCCGGTCTCCTGTATTCAGGATCGGACGATTTACGAAGATGTGGAGATCTTTGCCAGGACCCTCCATCGTCAAAAGCACATGTCTCCTCAGGATTTTGAAACGTACCACGACCTGTTTCACGGCATGGTCAGCTATCTCCGTCCACCGGATTTGATCCTCTACTTGAGAGCGGATGTTGAGCAGCTCGTGCAACGGATAAACAAGCGTGGTCGCGAGATGGAAAAGAGCATTTCACAGGACTACCTGAAAGAGCTGAACAATGCGTACGAGGGGTGGTCTGAAAGAGCCGTGAAAATTTGCCCGGTGTGTATAATCGATACTACGGGTGAGACAAATGGTGCGGATGGTGTCGCTGAGGCGGCGCTCAAGGAGATTCGGGCGCACTTCGGCATGATTGATATGTAGGTAAACGTTGGAGCGAAGCAGTATGATCAGGAAAATCGGCCATATCGGTATTGCGGTTCGCAGCCTCGATGAGGGTATCCCGCTCTACCGTGATGTGTTCGGCCTGGAGTTTCACGGAATTGAAGAGGTTGCCGAGCAAAAAGTACGTGTTGCGATGTTCGATGCAGGCGGTGTTCATATCGAACTGTTGGAACCGACGAGTGAAGATTCGCCCATCGCAAAATTCCTCGAGAAGAACGGTCCGGGCATGCATCACCTTTGCTATGAAGTTGAGGATGTGGATGATGCCTTGAAAGAAATCGGCGAAAAGGGTGTCCGTTTGATCGATGAAGTCAGTCGTGGCGGAGCGGGAGGAAGCCGTGTCGGTTTCCTGCACCCGAAGGCTACGGGCGGTGTTTTGACCGAGCTAAACTCGCACAGCTAGATGTAGACTAGTCATTCTGATGCCGAAGGCTGAAGATTCTTTGTGTTTTTTCCATTCAAAACATAGATCCTTCACTCCGTTCGGGATGACAACTAAATAAAGTAGATTATTGGTACCTTTCTTAATTGAACCTCTGGAGGGGTCATGACGAAGGTGAAGGATCATTGGGGTATAGCGACAAAAGCGATTCACGGTTTTGGTGGGGGGGATTCGGTTACTGGCGCTGTCAGCCTTCCCATCTATCAGACATCGACCTACAGTTTCCGGGATAGCCAACATGGCGCCGATCTTTTTTCCGGCGATGCCGAAGGCTACATCTACTCCCGGATATCGAACCCTACCGTGGATGCGTTTCAGCGTGAAATCGCCTGCCTGGAAGGTGGCGAGGCCGCGCAAGGTTTGGCCTCAGGAATGGCGGCAAGTTTCAACGCCCTGATGGCGGTTTGCAAGTCTGGTGATAGTTACGTCTCCAGCACCACTGTATACGGCGGCACACATGCGTTGAGTGCGCATGTCATGCCGAGATTCGGTGTGACCGCGATCGAGGTGGATGCCACGGATTTGAACATAGTCGAAGATGCGATCAAAAGGGCCAAGAACTGCAAAGCCCTCTTCTTTGAAACCCCGGCAAATCCGAATCTCGCAATTCTCGACATCAAGGCGCTAGCTGACCTCGGTCACAAGCATGGGTTGACCGTCATCGTGGATAACACGTTTGCCACGCCGATTCTACAGCGTCCGCTGGAGTACGGTGTGGATGTCGTGTCACACTCGGCTACCAAGTACATCAGTGGTCATGGCGACGTGGTCGCGGGGTGTGTTGTAGGATCGAAAGAATTCATCGACAAGCTACGAAACGATGTCTACATCGACACTGGTGCGACGATGGCGCCTCTTACGGCGTGGCTTCTCTTGCGTGGTTTGAAGACTCTTCCGATCCGCATGGCGAAGCACTGTGAAAACGCCACCCGTATGGCGCAATTCCTCTCGTTCCACCCGAAAGTAAAGAAAGTTCATTATCCCGGACTCGTCTCGCATCCCGGGCACGAGTTGGCGAAACGTCAGATGAGCAATTTTGGTGGCATGATAGCGTTTGAGATCGACGGTGGCTTCGAGGAGGGGAAGAAGTTGATGGATGCGGTGGATCTTGCGAAAGTGGCGGTCAGCCTCGGCGACTGCGACACGTTGATCTGTCACCCGGCATCGACCACCCACTCGACCTATGCGCCGGAGCAGAGGATGAAGTCGGGCATCCTCGATAACCTCATCCGTATTTCTGTCGGTATCGAGGACTACGTGGACATCATGGACGACCTCAACCAGGCGCTGAAAAAGCTGTAGTCAGTTCTCTTGTAGAGTCTATCGTTAGTATTCCATAAGCCCGTTCATTTGAGCGGGCTTTTCTTGGAGTATTTACTCCACTTTTGGGATATGGTATTTGGGTGGCCTTGTTTACTCGTAAACGAGGTCTAATTTCGTTCCTGGAACACTGAAAGAGAGATTATGGTTCCTCTTCCTTAGATTAAGATGCAATAACTTGTTTATACTCTTTGCGGTTTAATACCTCGAAGCTTGCTTCGGTGAGCGAGTCTTTCTACCGTATGGCATGAGTGAGATCGTTCATAAACGGCACAATGTA
>Ga0272443_10003984_pt1 | contig 16684 bp, 11 predicted proteins | sample SSMAcet12_FD_193581 | JGI IMG/M metagenome (GOLD analysis project Ga0272443, IMG submission 193581) | Marine sediment archaeal communities from Little Sippewissett salt marsh, Falmouth, MA, United States - SSM-Acet-12 | ecosystem: Environmental > Aquatic > Marine > Wetlands > Sediment ... | reverse complement strand
ATTCAACTTTCGAACGATCAGTTTACGGAATGCCAATTTGTAGAGAGCGTCCTCTCGAAAGCAATTGCTCTTTTCAGTGGTTTCATAGATCTCCCGATAGTGATCGAGAGCTCCCATACCATCGGTCAGGGCCTCGCACAAACCGGCGAGGACAAATTTTCGCCCGGGATCAAAAAGGCTGGAATCATGATCTGTATTGTCGATAGAAGCATCCTTGCTGGATGAAATGAGATGGAGGTAGTGCTTCAGGAGAAGATTGTCGTCTTCGATGGCCTTAACGTAAGAGGACAAGCGCTGCATATACTCCCGGCATTCTTCTCCCGTCTCAGGATAAGGGAGCGGTTTCAGTTTGTCCGCATAATCAAAGGAGGAGTAGAATTCTCTCAGTTGATCTCTTGAAAGGTCAATCCGCCAGTATTCGCCGATGCGCTCGATCGATGCTTCCGCGAAAAGACCTTTGATGTGTCCGATAGCGGCGCCCTTTGAGATCTCTCCGAGATCGGAAAGCAATTCATGCGGGACATTCCAGACATTATTAATATCGACGAAGAATTCCTTAAGCGACATCGTCCTTTTGGACAGCGCTCGTTTATGCTCATGAAAGGATGCTATCAGCTGCATGGCGAGGAGGCGCCGATTATAGTTTTTCAATTCCGTTTCATTTATCAGGCCGGCATTTAAGAGGGCATTACCGAGGTTTTCCGGTCTTTCGGAGATTTCCGTATCTGTGAGTTTTGCGGCAAATGATTTGAGTTTCTCAAGGTATTCCGGGTCGACTGCAGGATTGTCCGCGACCGCCTTAAGAAGCGCTTTCCCGAGCGAAAAATTATCGGAACGATTGTCGATAATTCTGTTTTCGATTATTTCGGGCGGGATATGATCCGGTGTTCCAAATATCATGCCTGCCGGAGGTTTCCCGCTTTGCGAGAGGAAATCGAGATCGGTCAGCTTTAAATTTCTATTCGAATCGTGTTCCGGGGCGATCAGAAAATTGGATAGTTTTATATCGCCGTGCACAAGATTCCTGGTATGAATAAAATCGAGAATCAGGCAGAGTTCCGGAAGGAGCTCGGATATTCTTTTATTCAGCAGGCCATGATCGAGAGTTTGCCATTCGGGGGTGGAAAGGCAGGGATATTCGACAATATGGTTTCCTTCGATTTTCCGGTAATTATTCGCAAGCAGTAATTTCGAGCTTTTAATCCTGACCTGGTGACGGAGCGAGTCTTTGATGGTTTCGACAGCCGATTTGTTTTCTTCGCCGGCTCCCGACGGGAGTATTTTAAGAAAAACTTTCCGGTTGGAAGTTCTTTCCACGGCGATCCAGGCCTGGAACTCCTCGTTGACATTAAGCCTGCGATCGAGAAGATATGGTCCGATTGTCTTTTTACTTTTGCTGTTCATGCCCTGCATTTTTCGAATATTTCGAATCGGAAATATAAAAGGTTTTTCCTCAAATATCTCGGAATAATTGAAAAAATACGGGGAGAGGGTGACAAATACTGTCACTCGGACAATTATTTTCCGGGAAATCGATCCATCCCGATAAACGCTGACTCGGAAATAAAAAAAAGGGCCGGATGACCGGCCCTTTCGGATCATTACTGGCGCTCTTATTTCAGCATCAGCATCTTTCTGGTGGCCTTATAATCGCCGGCAATCAACCTGTAGAAGTAAACCCCGGTCGAGACATTATGACCGTCCCGATCGGTACCGTCCCATTCGATATTATAATTTCCGGACGATTGATGACCCTCAAAGAGCACCGTTATCGGCTGGCCGAGAAGATTGAAAACTTCAATCCGTATATCGGAGGCAGCGCCGAGGCTGTATGATATAGTGGTGGTCGGGTTAAAAGGATTGGGATAGTTCTGTCCGAGTGCAAATTCGGACGGAATATTCGGATCCTCGTCTTCGGCGTCAAGGTAACCGATAAAATCGACACTCGGCGTGGCCGGATCGACCAATCCGGCCGGAAGGGTCACGCCGCTATTGATCAGGCTGTCGATCAGATAAGCGGTTTCGTCATTGGAAGGATCACCGTCGGAAATCAAGGCATCGGTATATAACAAAGCCTGGGCCACCGTAATACCGGAAGCGGTTACGGCCGAAGTGCCGTTTGCACCGGTATTGCCGGCAAGACCGCCTCCACCGATAATGTCATTGCCGTTGATCCGCCCGGAAACGAGATTGAGAAGAATAATCGCCATGTGGGCGCGGGCCTTATCATAGTGGGTCCGTTTATGTCCTGGCTTGATTATCCTGAAGAGATAAAACAGTTTTTCAAAACAACTGTCATCGGAATCGATCACGAAGCTCTGGATGGGGAATTCCGGATGAGTGTTAAAGTAGGTGTAAATCATATCGAGATAGTCGCACAAGGTCTCAAGCTGGATATGCACCTGACCGTGTCCGGTCAGAAGAGCTTTAACCTGGTGCATCCAGAATCCGAGTCCGCAGTATCCCTGGGCATTTATTTCACGAAGATTGAAATCGGATCGCAGTAATTCTTCGTCGAAAGTCACCTGGCGGATTGTTCCAAAAGGAGAATATCCCAGCGGAGGCCAGACATACAATATATAATCGCCGGATGTGAGGCCGGAGAATTCATACCGACCATCCTGATCCGAGAATGCCGAGGCTATCCAGGCGAAGTCATCGTCGAGAATATCGACCCTGACCCCACTTAGCCCCAGAGAATCCCGCGTAATAAAGCCGAATAGGATTCCGCTTTCAGAACCACTGCAGGCATCGCCGATACCATCGCCGTCAGTGTCCGCCTGATCGGGATTAGCGATTGTCGGGCAGTTGTCACAGAGATTTCCGACACCATCACTGTCACTGTCTTCCTGATAGGCATTAACGACTTCCGGGCAATTGTCGCATTCATCACCGACACCATCCTGATCGGTATCGGTCTGATCGGCATTGGCGACTTCGGGACAATTATCGCATTGATCGCCGATACTGTCGCTATCACTGTCAAGCTGATCTGCATTCGCCATATCCGGGCAATTGTCGCATTCGTCGCCAATATTATCCTGATCGGTATCGGCCTGATCAGCATTGGCGACTTCGGGACAATTATCGCACTGATCGCCGATGCCGTCACTGTCGCTGTCGAGCTGTTCGGCATTCGCGATATCCGGGCAGTTATCGCATTCGTCGCCGACACCATCTTGGTCGGTATCGGTCTGGTCAGCGTTGGCGATTTCGGAACAATTATCACATTGATCGCCGATGCCGTCGCTGTCGCTGTCAAGCTGATCGGCATTCGCGATATCCGGGCAATTGTCGCATTCATCGCCGATATTATCCTGATCGGTATCGGCCTGATCGGCGTTGACGAAATCGGGACAATTATCGCACTGATCGCCGATGCCGTCGCTGTCGCTGTCAAGCTGTTCGGCATTTGCCATATCCGGGCAGTTGTCGCAGATATCTCCGAAACCATCGGCATCCGTATCGCCTTGATCGGGATTGGATGTCAGGGGGCAGTTGTCGATATCGTCTGCGACTCCGTCGTTATCGCTGTCGACAATAATCTCCACGCATCCCGGTTCGTATGCGCCGATAAAATTTCCGTTATTGTAGACGTAATCTGATAATTGCGAAACCGCCTGTAGATGGAAATCACCGTTGTCGACATCGCAGAATCCCGGTTCGATATCGGTATTACCGCTTCCGGTGCCGGACCATCCGCCGCTGATATCGCAGTAGGAGACAATAATGCGGGCGGGGGGATTGCCGAACGCTTCATGTCCGCCGGTAGCGGCTGAATCTTCCCAGAGAATCGATCTTTCAACAATGGTATATACTGCCTGGGAATAAACGGCACCGCCGTACCCTCCGGCATGGTTCTGATAAAAAGTATTGTAGCTGGTGGTAAGGGTAGGGCCGTACATGGCCATATTTGAGACGGCGCCCCCATTCTGGACGGCACTATTGTATGCGAACAAATTGTAGTTTAATGTAGGATATGAGCCGCTATTGATCGCGAGGGCTCCGCCCTGGTTGGCCTGATTATTCATGAAGCGGTTACCGCTCATGACCGGATTGCTTCCTTCGCAATATATCGCACCGCCATTGAAAGCATTATTGCCGGAAAAGATGTTATCCTGAATGGAGGCGGTCGATCCTCCGGTAATGGTAATGGCTCCGCCGTTCGCGGGGTTGACGCAGTCATAGACTCGACAGTTTTTTATCACCGGCGAGGCTCCGCTGCAGAGGATGCCGGGGGCACTGGTCGTATTCCGGATTGCGAAACCATCGATGACGGCAGATGAATTTTCGCCGGAGGAGAACCGTATGACCGGTGAGGAAGGATCAGAGGGTTCAATAATTGTCAGGGCCGGGCCGTCGGGGGCATGCAATATGACTCTTTTGCCGTTGTAATTGATATTCTCGTAGTACAAACCGGCGGAAACAATAATGGAATCTCCGTTAATCGAGGCATCGATACCCTGTTGAATCGTCGCGAAGGGATTGTCGATATCGCCTGCGGCCGCGTCATCACCGATTCCCGCAACATACCAGTTAGCTGCAGTGGCGGAAACGGTAAATCCGAAACAAGATATAATCAGCAGAATTAGCGATTTTTTCATAACGCCTCCCTAGCAATGATATCATTGCCGGCTGGATAGTTTCCTTCATTTATAAAGGCGTTAAGACTATCACAAGATTCATGCCGGGTGAAGTTTTGGGGAAAAGAAATGTCTGTAATCTTATCTTGTTGGCATACAGGAGATTAAAGTATGGAAATTTACGCCGGGAAGAGCCGGAATCATGGATTTCAGTTTTTTTTGGAATATGCTGTTCATTTCCCGGTTCGCAGAACTAATTTTGAACAAAAAAAGCGGGGAGAAATCCCCGCTTTCGTTTCGCAACATATCGAAAAGGTAATGTATTCCAGGCGGAAAAAGAGATTCCCGGCTACCAGGCCCGTTTAAGCGATATCAGCCCGTACGCGATCAGGTACATTGCCGCGGATAGAGCCAGCCCGGTATTGAAACCCCATGCAAAGACCACAAAAAGAATCAAAATTGAGCCTAGAACCGACGCCGCGCCGTTGACCGCAAAACCCCAATCGATCAGCTCACCCACCTTAAGGGTTCCCTTGGGAAACGGCATCCCCATGAAAAATCCGAGGGGGAGAATCAGCAGCGCCGCCAATGCCAGGCGCGGAACCATTGTCATATCTCCGGCGGCGTATATCATTGATGGAAAGACAAAGGCATCCAGAAGCAACCATCCGGCGACAGCAGAAAAGGCGAAGGTATTACTGAAACTTTTTGAGAAACGGCTTCCGATACCGGATGCGATCAGCAGGGTTAATAGAACTGCGGCCAGGCTGTACAGCGAGGGACCGATTAAAAGCCCGTATTTCTGGATCAGGATGATTTCAACAGCCATAAAGGCGGCTCCTATGACAAAGAAGTAGAGCCATGGGATCGCTTTCAGTTTCGGTCCCTTTCTGAAATAGGGGATAAGGTTCAGCGGGAGGATTACGACAATGACCACGGCCAGGATGATTACCATCATAACTTTCGACAGGGGGAATCCCTGGAATTCGGCGAAGAAGCTTATCTTGTCGAGCTTTTCTGTGGTCAAATTCCGCCACAGGCCGAGTTGGGCAACGAACGGTTTATTATCGGTGACCGGAGAAATATCAATGGGCGCGGAATCGGCAACATTTTGCCAGCCCTCGACAATGATTCGGTTAATCAGATTATTCTGAAGGGAATCGTCGGCCGGAGGATAGAGCAAATGAATCTGCTCGAATTTTTCCGGAGTCAGTTCTCCGAGAGCGCTATAACGAATTTCTTTGGTCAGGGGCTGTTTCGACAGGAGGATAATTTTTCGCCGCATCTTCGGTAAGTCATAAACCGCAAAATGCTCGAGCGGATTATCGACTCCAGTTTGCCGGAGAGCGTCGATTACTTCCGATACCAGCCGGGGGACATACACCTGATGTTCCATCATCAAAAAGCCGCTATCGGATAAGGCGGTCCAGTAATCTTTGAAGGCCTCCGTTGTAAAGAGATAATTTTCGGCGAGTGCGAATGATCCCGAAGCAAGCGCCGCCCAGGTGTTGGAACTGAGAGAGTAGATGACGTCGAATTTGTTTTCAAAACGGCGGACATAGGCCCGGGCATCTTCGGTCACCACCTTCACCCGCGGATCATTATAAATGTACCCGGAGAATTCCGCCAGTGTTACAATCCTGCCGACGGTGTCGGGTGCGGTTGCGCCGCTATCGGGTCCGGCTGCCGGGTTGATTGCCGCCGTGTCCGGAATCGGCGGGAGGTACCCGCCGGGGTCTCCTTCGATCATCATACGGTTGATATGATCGTTGATCTCGACCGCGTGAACCTCGGTTGCGCCTTCGATCAGGGCCTGGAGGACATCGGATCCCCCGCCCGCACCGAGCGAAAGGAAGACACAGGAATCGAACCGCCCGATCAAATTCGAGACATTGATTCCCCACGGGGTTTCGCCCGGTTTGGTATCCTCCCAGTTACCGTCGAAAGCGTAAACGGGGGAGTTCGCGATATTATCGATATTAAGACCGCGATATTCCTTTCTGTATTCGTACAGTTTTATCTTTGACATGGCATCCCAGTGCTTGTATATCACCGGAGCGCGTTCGTCTCTCTTCAATTCAAGGTAATCGCCGGCAAAAGGGGTCAGGGTGAAAATGAGGAGAGCCAGTACAATCGGAATGACTTTTTTCCATCCGTTCAGAACCATCAATGAACCCAACGCAATCGGAAGGGCAATCAAAAGAGAGGCGACCGGAGTCCCGAAAGAATTCATGGCCCAGATGGCAGTCATGACCCCGATACCGGCGCCGATCAGGTCGGCCATGTATAGTCTGGGTATATTTTCATGATTATGTTTGAATAATAGAGCGAGTCCCATTCCGGCGAGGAAGTATGATGACATCAGTATCAACACCGTCAGGATCAATTTCGCGATCATCGCGGGACTGGTAAAGAGTACGGCAAAATCGAGGCCGAGCCGGAAAACGATAAGCGGACCGATAACGGCGGCGAAGCCCGCAAGCGCCAGGTATATTCCGAGCCGTTCCGGTTTGTCCAGACTTTGGAACAATCTTAAGGCGAGCGCCCCGAGACCGAGTCCGAGGATTGCGAGCGAGAGAACCAGAAATGCGAAGGTGTAAAAAAATTCCGCCGAAAAGATTCTGGTCCAGGATAATTCCAGGGGGATTAAAGTCAATGAAATCAATGCAATAACGAAGTAGTTTCTACTTTTCATGATATATCCCCGGGTCGGTTGTTTGAAGCCTTACACAATTCATGACAGCTTTTCTTACGGCGGAATATTTGGAAATGTTCTGAAAATATGGAAAGGGGTTGCAATTATCCGGCGGGAAGGCCCCGCCCCGCCGGATTTCGTAAGGTTCTTAATCTTCTTCGTATCGGCGCTTGATTCGTCCGAGAACATCCGGGTCGGCCAGGGTTGTCGTATCACCGAGGACTTTTCCGGCGGCGATATCTTTCAAGAGGCGGCGCATAATTTTCCCGGACCTGGTTTTGGGGAGTTCCGGGGCGTATATAATTCTTTCGGGACGGGCAATTGCCCCGATTTTATTGCCGACAAAACTGAGCAGTTGATCGACGAGACGGTCACTATACTGGTTGCCGTCCCCGAGCGTTACGAAAGCCGCGAGGCATTCTCCCTTCAGTTCATGGGGAATCCCGACCACGGCCGCTTCGACCACGGCGTCATGTTCGACCAGGGCCGACTCGACCTCCATAGTTGAAATGCGATGTCCGGCGGTGTTGATGACATCGTCGACGCGTCCCAGTATCCAGAAGTACTTATCGCGGTCGATTTTGGCGCCGTCGCCCGGAAAATAGATGCCGTCCCATTTCGACCAGTAGACGTCCTTAAAGCGTTTCCGGTCACCCCATATCCCCCGAAGCATCCCCGGCCAGGGTCGGGTAATGGCAAGATACCCCCCGCCTTCTTTCACTTCACGGCCGTCATCGTCGAGGATTTTGGCCTCGATTCCGGGGAACGGTCTGGTTGCGGAACCGGGTTTGGTTTCGGTGACGCCGGGTAATGGTGAGATCATAATATGTCCGGTTTCGGTTTGCCACCAGGTGTCGACAATCGGGCATTTACCTTTGCCGATATTTTTATGGTACCACATCCAGGCTTCGGGATTAATCGGTTCGCCGACCGTTCCAAGGAGGCGGAGGGAAGAGATGTCGTGTTTTGCGGGCCACTTCGTTCCCCATTTCATGAAAGCCCGGATTGCGGTTGGGGCGGTATAAAAAACGGTTACTCCGTACTCCTCCACAATCTGCCAGAAACGATCCTGGTCCGGCCAGTCCGGGGCGCCTTCGTACATCACCTGGGTCGCACCGTTGGCGGTCGGCCCATAGACAAGGTAAGAGTGACCGGTGACCCAGCCGACGTCGGCGGTGCACCAGAAGACATCGTCTTCCTTGAGATCGAAGACATGTTTGGTGGTGGCGTATACTCCGGTGAGATAGCCGCCGGTGGTATGCATGATCCCCTTCGGTTTCCCGGTCGTCCCGGAGGTGTAGAGAATGAAGAGGGGATGTTCGCTGTCAACGTATACCGGAGGGCAGTAACCGTCCGCTTCCTGCATATGACGATGGTACCAGTGATCGCGTCCTTCCTTGACCCGCAGAAGGAAATCCCCCCGTTTGACGATCACGACGCTTTCGATCGAGGGGCATTGCTGCAGGGCGACATCGGCATCATGCTTGAGCGGGATAATCTGTCCCCGGCGATACCCGCCGTCGGCGGTGATAAGCATTTTGGCCTCGAGATCGCGGATTCTATCACGGAGCGATTCCGGAGAGAAACCACCGAAGACCACGGAATGGATGGCGCCGATACGGGCACAGGCAAGTGTGGTGACGACAAGTTCGGGTATCATCGGAAGGTATATCGCGACCCGGTCACCTTTCCTGATCCCGAGTTTTTTCAGGACATTGGCGAATTTATTGACCTGGCGGTACAGTTCGAAATATGTCAGGGTGCGCCTTTCGCCCGCTTCACCTTCCCAGATCAAAGCGGCCTTGTTTTTTCGTCCCTCCCTGATATGCCGATCGAGACAGGATTCGGTAACATTCAGTTTTCCGCCGACAAACCACCTGGCGTCGGGAGCCTTCCATGTCAGCCCCCTGGTCCATTTCTTTTTCCAGACCAGTTCCGAGGCGAGTTTTTCCCAGTATTTGACATAATCTCTGGATGCCGATGTATAAACGGACTTATTCGCATTGGCCTGCTTTGCGAATTGCGGCGACGGTTTAAATTTCCGCTTTTCGGTCAAGAGGGTATCGATTGCGGCCGGTTTGGACTTTTTGGTAGCGGGCATGTGGTTACTCCCTGAGTCTGGTTTTCAGGTGATCGGATTATGGACTTAAATCACCTATTCTTATCTACGGAGGAGAATTGGGTTCTCGTTAAGAAAAAACGGCCGACCGTATGGGCACGGTCGGCCGAATAGAGAGCAGTATATCTCGACTACATTCTTTCGCCGGTAACGGTAATCGGTACCCCTTTGGAGACGCTGTCGAAGACGGGAGAGTAGGTCGGCCCGAGTTTAACCAGTTCTTCGAGTTCCTCATCGGACGCATCGGCCTTGATTTTGAAAGTCATGCGGATGCTTTCGTAGCCTCGGCGGATATCGTCGCGGAGCCCCAGAAATCCCTGAAGGTCGATATTGCCTTCGATTTTCGATTCGACCTCCTGGATTTCGATACCCTTCGCCGCGGCATGATAGACCATGGCGGAAGTGACACATCCGGCGATAGCGTGGAGAAGATGCTCGACCGGGTTGGCTCCCATGTCCTGACCGAGAAGAATATCCGGCTCGTCGGCTTCGAGCATAAACATATTCTTATGATCGATATCTTCATGGGCTCCGTGGAAGCTCTTGACGGTAGTCCGGCTGTGTCCGCATCCCATCCACTCGTTATTAGCGCGGAAATTGAACTTGGCCATTGTCGGGGCGGCCTTCATGGCGTCGATAGTCTCGAAGAGACGATCAAGGTTGACACCGTTAACGATTCTGGTTTTGACTGTCTGCTGTTCCATGGTAAACCTCCATTTGGTTCAGTTTGTTAAATTGGATCGTTATGATCTTTGTTTGCTCTGACGGAGGTTATAGCAGGCCGCGTGCCAAAGCTGTTATGTGTCCCTAAGTTATTGATAGACAGGGATGTAGGTTGTCTTCTGCACTTGCCGGGGACTGACGAAATTTCGTCAATCGCGAAATCTCGCGAGGAGATTCGCGAGATTTGGAAAAAGCAGTCGAGAATTAATGCGGCTTTTGAATTTTCAATGTCTTGATTTTTGAACTGAGGGTGGAAGGGGGCAGTCCGAGAAGAGAGGCTGCGCCGTTTTTACCGGCGACTTTCCACCCGGTGCTTTCGAGAGCCCGGATGATATTTTTCCGTTCCATATTATTTAGTTCTTCGGATGTAAAGACGTGAAATTCGTGGTCGAGTCCGGTCCGCTCGGTTACGAGAGGTTTTTCGTGTTTTTCCGGGTAGGGGAGAGAAAGATCGAGATTCAAAGAAGGCCCGGCAGATGTAATCACGGCTCGTTCGATAATATTTTCCAGCTCGCGGATATTCCCGGGCCAGTGGTACGATCTCAACCGAGCGCGGTTTTCCTGCGAGAGTTGAAGACCCGCTTTGCCGATTTGGCGCATGTACTTATCGAGGAAAGTTTCGGCGAGGATAATTATGTCCTCATCCCGTTCACGGAGCGGGGGGAGGGTAATCGGGAAGACATTGAGGCGATAGTACAAGTCCTGGCGGAACTTGCCCTCTTTGACCTCATCTTCAAGGTCGCGGTTGGTGGCGGCGATGATGCGGACATCGATTCGACGGGTCTGCTGGCTCCCGACCGGTTCGAATTCCCCCTCCTGGAGAACCCGGAGGAGTTTCGCCTGGAGATCGAGAGGAAGTTCGCCGACCTCATCGAGGAAGAGGGTCCCCTTATCGGCGAGCGCAAAACGTCCCTCGCGTCTTTGGGTTGCGCCGGTAAAGGCCCCTTTTTCATGCCCGAAAAATTCGCTTTCGATAAGGGAGGCCGGAATTGCGGCGCAGTTAACCTTAATAAGCGGTTTGTTTTTGCGATTGCTGAGATTGTGGATACTTCGTGCAAAAAGCTCTTTGCCGGTCCCGGTTTCACCCAGAATCAAGACTGTTGTATCGGTGGCTGTGACCTGTTCGGTCTGTTTCAGGACATTTTTCAAGGCATCACTGACGCCGACGATGTGATCGAAATTGTGGATACTCTTGACTTCTTCTTTGAGGTACTCGGCCTGGGCCGAGAGGGAGTTGATTTTCCGGTCGGCTTCGAGACGTTCGTTGATATCTCTGAGAATCAGGGTGAAATACCGCTCACCCCTGATTTCGAACTGCGACAGGGTCGCCTCAGCCTGGAATACGGCATCCCCTGCACTTATTGCCTTAAGTCCGCCCGGTATCCAGAATCCGCGCTTTTCGCCTGATCCGTTCGACATTCCATCGAGAAGTTTTTCTAGTTTTTCACAACTCTGATTGGTCAGGAATTCGCCGATATTCTGACCGGTCAGTTCATTCATGGTGCACCCGAAAGTCTTTTCCACGGCCCGGTTGCACCCGGTTACATTCAGCGACCGGTCCAGCTCGATGATACAATCCATAGCGTTTCCGATAAGACCGGCCAGTTTTTCTTCCCGTTCGCGGATATCCTCCTCGGCCCGTATCCGCTGCAATTCCGCCGAGGCCCGTGAGGCGAATATTTTGAAGACCGCTTCTTTCTTCGCGTCGCCTGGAAGCGGTTTGCTATCCATTACGGCGAGATGTCCGAGGATCTCGCCTTCGGTATCGGTAAAGGGAATCCCCATATAACTGACCGCATGATACTGCTTAAGATCAGGGTCATTCGGAAATATCTCGATTATTTTTTCAGGATAATGAACCAGGCACTTCTCATTGATTACCGGTTCGCAGGGGGTACCGGTGATATCGTATTCGTAGTGATCGACGAAATCCCGGTTGATCCAGAAAGCAAGCGCCCGCAGGCGTCTTTTCTCTCGAAGATATTCAGTCACCCAGGCGCCGTCGGTATCGAGGGCCAGGGCGAGATTTTTAACCAGTTGCCGGAAGAACTCTCTCCCGGTATGGGCCGAAGTTCCTTCGAAAATCCGCTTTAAGGCCTCATCTTCCCGGTTTTCTTTCATGATTTATTTCCGTCAAAATCGCCAAGCGAAATTATGGGTGTTGACTTTTCGGACGATAAATTTACGCTGGATCCCGTCAAAAGCGTAAGATATTCTGGCGCGTCAGGATTACCCGTCTTTCAAAAAAAATGGAGTCTATGGCGGTTAATTTTCGTATTTTCGGGCATTGAGATAAATAGAGGATACAAAGATGGATCATAAGAAGATTACTGATGCCAACCGGAAAGCCTGGAATGAGGTGCTTCCGTTTCATAAAAAGGGCCGGAAGATAGACCTCCACAAGGGATTCGCCCGGCCCGGCTTTTCGGTGCTCGATGATGTCATCACGGCGAAATTGAAAGAAATCGGTTTGAAGGGAAAAACGGTGGCGCAACCCTGTTGTAACAACGGCCGGGAACTTTTATCCCTGATAAACCTCGGGGCCAAAAGCGGGGTCGGCTTTGATCTCTCTGACGCCTTTATTGAAGAGGCCAATGAACTTAAAAAAATCGCCGGGGTCGACTGCAGGTTTGTCGAGACGAATGTCCTCGAGATCGGTGAGGAGTATCGAGGTCAGTTCGATATGGTCCTTATTACGATCGGGGCCCTGTGCTGGATTACCGATTTACCCCGATTTTTTGAGATCGTGGAAGGAATGCTGAAAGTCGGCGGGGATCTCATCATTTATGAATCTCACCCGATCGCGTTTACCCTGGCCCTCGAAGGGGATAACGGATACGATTCGACTCATCCGCTGAATCCGGTTTTTTCATATTTCAAGAACGACCCCTGGGCCGAAGTCGGGCTCGATTATTATGGAAATGCCCGTTACGAGGGGACAACGCACTATTCATTCACGCAGAAATTTTCCGATATAATAAATCCAATCGTAAAGAGCGGTCTTCTTATCAGGGAGCTTCGGGAATATCCGCATGATATATCCAACGGATTTGCACATATCGAAAACGAGAAAATACTCCCGTTGAGCTATATTCTTCACTGCGTGAAATAGAGGACATCAGGAAGCGGAACCGCTTCGCTCAAGGTATCCCGCGATAATTTCATTGATCTGTTCGCGGTGGGTTACCGGCCCCATGTGGCCCATTCCAATCAGGCCCCTGATCTCAGCATTGGGGAGAGTTTCCGACAAATGATGTATTACTTGTCGTGAGGCCGATGGAGAGTCCTGCCCGTAAAGAAGCAGGGCCGGCAGAGAAATCTTCTTTATATCATCGGGGGTAAGATCCGGATTAAAAGCGGCCTCGAAATCCATCAGGACCTTAGACATTTTCGACGAAATTCCGTTCCGGTAGTGCTCCGGAAGTTGATCGAAGGCTCCGTATCCCGACCAGTAGTCGATAAACATCCTGGCGGCGGAACCGTACAGTTTATCGGAGAGATATTCATGGACTCTTCTTTTCACCGCCGAGATTTCCTCGGATATCACGGAATCGAACAGTTTATCGAACAGCAGGTTGAATAGAACCGGTTCGTAGACAATTACATTTCTGATTTGGTCGGCATAATGAAATGCCGCGCTTAAGGCGACCGCCCCGCCGTAGGAATGTCCTACCAGGGTGACGGGAGTATCGATACGTTCGAGGAGCGGTTCAATCAGGGCGGCTTCGTCGGCGAGGGTCAGGCGTTTTGGGCTGATCCAGATCGGCGATTTGCCGTAACCATAAAGATCGACCCCGGCGACGGTAAATCGTTCCGAGAGCAAATCGGCCAGCGGCTGCCACTGCTTTGAGGATCCGGTACTGCAGTGAAAGCAAATTACGCCGGGTCCGTTACCGATTTGCCAGCAATAGGGTTTCTGCTTTTCGGTTTGATACATCAGAACTCCAAATACATGATATAATAGATACGGTATTCCCAATTTCTGCGATTGATTTATGATAAAAGAAAAGGCCCCGGGGGACGGGACCTTCTATTGGGGACAGGACCGGTTCAGCGGGGTTTTACGGGAGCGCAAATCTCGACAATGTGTTTCCCCTCGGGATGCTCGCCGGGATTGTTGAGGTAATTTTCGAAACAAAGACGATCATCCGGCTCGAATTCGCTTTCCTGGAACCAGTCCTTGACGGCATTCCAGGCATCTTCATACTGGTCGGGATTGATTTCGAATCTGGCTACGGCGAATTTACCTCCGCCGATCTTCATCTTTGATATCTCGCCGTCAACCTCGGCATCCTCAGGAACCGTAATACCGACACTAATCCGGGATTTGCTTTCTTCAGTAGTTTCCGGGTTATCATGGTAAACGGAAATTGCCCTGGTTTCCGGGAATCTAACCAGCCCCCTCGGGCCCGCCCAGTTGAACACATCCGTAAACAGCTTTTTGAAAAGTGCTTCATTCCCCTTGTATGGCCCGACATGACGGACACAGGCAAGGTTCATTTCCGGAAGATCTTTAATCTCGATGTCAGCGGTAAGTTTCGATTTTTCAGGCATTGTATCTCCTTGTTCAGGTTTACCGGCCGTAATCTATACGCAAGGGAGATTTCTTCAAATCACTTAAGAGACGGCAAATTCAAAATGTGATTAGACTTTATTAAAGGGCGTTTGTCTCAAAGATAAACGGATAATGTTGAGGATATGGCCCTGCCGTTGGCTGACCGGGCCGATCTCAAAACAGCCTCTACTTAGCCGTAGTTGCTTCCTTCATTCCCGGGCGGGTGTTGTTAAATCGACTCCCGCCCATTTTATATCTCTTAAATATGGAGAATGAAACCGGCGCTGAGAACACAACTGAAGCCATCTTCGCCGATTATATAAAGGCGCATGCCTGATATTATCTGTTAGGGTGTCAAGGTATTCCTGCGGACCAGCCAATCCAAAATCTTTTATGGACTTGGCCAGAATTTCACGAAAATAATGATGAAAATGTCAAAAAACTTCGAATAAAGTGAAACAAATACAAATAAATGTTGTATATATACAACAATTCATTATATTTAGATTATGGAAACAAGGAAGATATATAACAGGATCAGGATCCTTCGGGAGGAGCGGGGCCTGTCCCGCAAGGATCTGGCTGAGAAAATCGGCGTTAATTTTCAGACTGTCGGTTACCTGGAACGGGAGGAATACAATCCGAGTCTTGACATGGCGTTTCGCATTTCCGAGTTGTTTCAACTTCCGGTCGAAATGATTTTTTCTTCCACACCGTTGAAACCATTAAGTCTGGAACTTTTGGAACAACAAACTCGAGAGAGGAGAGGGGAATGAGTATGACCATTTCAAAAAGTGAGCGAAGAACCGGTGTTCTTCTAAATTATCTCGGTCTGGCAGGGGTCGTCGGGTTTTTCTATGCCGGCCATTTGACTTCCTGGAATTATATTATGATAGTCTTTCTCGGATTGTCGGCGGTAATTCTGCTGGTTTCTTTTTTCCGGTATTTTTTATTCACCGGGCTCTGGCGTTTTGTCCATACCGAGAGTGCGAATCTCGACGAACGCCAGATAATGGTAACGCGGGAGTCGTTAAGATTATCGTACAGTGTATTCACCATAGTCAGCCTGGTCGTTTTTCTCTGGATATCATTTTATCATACGGGGGATGCCAATCTGATCGTGATATTCGCGGGATTATTGTATCTGGCACATATTCTCCCGGCGACCATTGTTGCCTGGAAGGAAAAGGAAGTCTGATTTTTTCCGATCCGATTATAAAGGGCGGAGCCTTTTGAAGCTGCCCCGCCCTTTTATTTTTGATTCGCACTGAAGTCTTAGTATGCTTCTTCCAGCACGGCAGTAAATTTCCCGCAGGCAATCGGAATGGTCACCTGAGCAGGCACATCCGGAAGCGACTGCACCGTTGTGGGAAGAGCCATCGAGGTATCGACACCGTGAATAAAGATCACCCGTTTCTCCCAATCCGGTTTTTCGATTCCAAACTGTTCTTTAAGGCCGGCTTTTAGTTCGGAAAGAAGCATTATCTTGCTGTATGAATATGTCCCGAGAGAGTCGGCGGTAGGATAGTTTGCCGCGGCAATTTTCATTGTCGCCGGATTGTCATGGAACGGGATCAGGGTTTTCCCTGCGACCTGTTCGGTTTCTATCAAGTCTATGATGCTGTCACCGGTGGTATCCTGGGCCATCGTGGGGCAGACAGCCGTCTTGTCATCGAGAAAACCATGGATATGCTGGAGATGCATGATTCCCGGCGGAACATTGGACATGGTAACGGTTATTGTAACGGAATCTCCCTCAATGTAAACTTTGGCCGCCCCTTCGGGTGAGAATCCGGTAATCTCCGAGTTTACGGACTTGAGGTCCGCCTGGTAGCGTTCGGCTTTTATATCATCGGGAGCCGAATCGCATGATATGATAATAAGCATAAGCGGGGTAAGCAATAGTGCTAACCCGTAAATCGTTTTGAAGCCTGCGAGTCTTTCCATTTTGTTTTTCATGACTGGCTAATCACTCCTTACCTGCTATTTTGAAACATTGTCATAATTTC
>Ga0272443_10003982_pt1 | contig 16685 bp, 5 predicted proteins | sample SSMAcet12_FD_193581 | JGI IMG/M metagenome (GOLD analysis project Ga0272443, IMG submission 193581) | Marine sediment archaeal communities from Little Sippewissett salt marsh, Falmouth, MA, United States - SSM-Acet-12 | ecosystem: Environmental > Aquatic > Marine > Wetlands > Sediment ... | reverse complement strand
TTTCCAGAGAAATGTGCATCAGTGTCCATCTGGTTCAAGCCTTCTGCCACAGTTTCCTTATTAAGACGATCAGTATCTGTATACTCTTCGCTGATCAAACTTTTTCCATCACTCTTGGACCACATGGCTTCATCCCACCCAGAGGTCTGCCTAACGGTGCCGGGCTGTGAATCTATCACCTTAAAGGAGGATGGCTGATGGGTAACGTTGAGGTCCTTGTAAATGTAATTGGTGTAAGTTCTGATCATTTCATCGGATTGGTAAGAACCACTACCATATTCACGGGAACCTTGAATATTGCCGATCCGTTTATCTACGTTCACAAATCCTGATCCCGACGCAAATTTATCGGATTCGACTCCTGATCCATATTCATCTAGCCTTCCCATTACCTTAAAGCTTCCTTCATAATCCTCACTGGATTCAAAAGTCCTGGATTGCGACGTCTTGTCCTTCTTAAGCAAGCTGATGTGGCCTGTGCCATTGAATTCGGAATCAAACTTCATTGTAGAGCCGTTTTTGTCCATATCGATAGACGATTCCTTATCTATCAATTTCAAACGGCGATAGGACTCTTCTATAGAAGTTCCCGTCACTCGATTCTTAGCTCGAGACTGATCGTTCCATCGGGAAGAGTAAACGATTGATCGATTTCCATACAGGTTCAAAGTGGTGTCCATGTGTTCTGCAGATAGGTCTTTGTACATCGATATGGATTTGTTCTCAGTTTTAAGGGTAACCCGTTCATCACGATTGTAGATACCGCTTCCGTGTTCCCTGGTGGTAAGTTCCGTTCCTGGATCGCCAAGGATGGTCACGCTTTCAGAATCTGAAACCTCGGGAATCTGATCAGAGGTGACGCGGACAGTATTTTTTAGAACATAAGGCTCGAGAGTTGTGGAATAGTCACTTGCTACGTTTACAAAGCCCACACCGCTGATTTCTGAATCGCTCTTAGCCTCAATTATCTGTTTGTGAACTTCGACCACCAGAACGATTTTTTGACACGTTCCAGGGGGAATTATGCTAAAGTGCCAAAGTCCGTCCGAACTGGGCATAGGCGAAGCTGAGACGAATTTCACTTGCCTGTCAAAGATATCCCTCACGACAACGTTGGTAGCAGGTTCACGGCCTTCGTTACAGATGGAGATATTGTAAGTAATCTCATCGCCGCGTTTGTACTCGGTTTCGTCTGCGGTTTTGGTTACGTTTAGGGCAGGAACCGGATAAAACCCAGCATCCCACGAGGTTTCAATTACGGCCTCATCCAAATGAATGGCGTCGGTACAACCGTTTTTCTGGCAGGCATCACTGTCTTTCTCATCGTCGTTTCCCTGATTCTCTAAAGTGAAAGCATAACCAATGGGGGCTTCAAATTCTACTATATAATCGCCAGATTTCAAGCCATAAAATCCATAATGACCATCGTAATCGCCAGACGACATGGTGGCATCCATAACCTTTCCGGGGTTGGCTGATTTGATCTCAACCACCACGCCCGCAACACCGGTCTCACCAGGATCTTGAATGCCATCTTTATCAGAATCTTCCCAGACGAAACCTTTTATGGTGCTGAGGTTAACAGCAACCTTTTCTGTGCTGGAGTTTTCGTGAAGCACTCCAAAGGAGTCTGTACCATTGGCTATGACCTCGTTGATTATAACCTTCCCTAGATCGCTTGCGTTTACCTGGTAAAAAACCTCAAAGCTGAAGCTCTGACCAGGAACCAGGAGCCCGATCTGCTCTATTTCGCCGGTGAGGTTATCGTAGGCCTTTGTGTCGTTGAGGTAAACGTTGCCGGTGTTGTTGACCCAGATGGAGTAGTGGATTGATTCACCCAAGCTGGCAGATTTAACATCAGCGGTCTTCTTGACCTCGATTTTGGGGTTCATCTCAGGCATCTGAGAAATCTCAGCAGTGGGCAGACATCCTCCGTCTAGGGCTATCACCCCATAGGCGGTGCAGGCTATGTAGTATGAAGCCATACCAGGAGTATTTGGCTGCCACCAGATCAGGCCGCTTGGCTGCTGACATGTCAGCAGGTGGGTGATGGGCGTGTTTCCGTTCGGGGACCAATCCGCCATGCTGCCACCCATGGAGTTAATGGCCATGATGGCGCATTCTCCGCTGTTGGAATTGGATCTGGAATCAGGCTCAGAATAGTCGCCTCCTCCATAGTTTGGCGGAAATCCACCGTCATAGGGGTTTTGAGCCGCTCTCAAAAATCCAATGGCGTCTTGTATCACCGATGAGTCAACAGGCTCACCTACCTTGACCAAGGCATTGATCATGAGCCCTGTTGAGTCCACATCATGTGCCCAGCTGCCACCTGACTGGGCGGCTTTAACCCATGATACGTAATTTTGAGCTTCTTGAGAGCTTCCTTGTCCTACTGAAGCCATCCCAAGGAGCACAAGCGCATCTGAAAAATAGCTGGCTTGAAGCCCTTTCTTTGCCTCATCTTTAAGCATTTTGACGTAGTTTACTCCGCCCACATCGTAGGGATTGCCACCTGCTGCAACCACGCCCATAATGTACCTGCCCAGAGAGGCCGCATAGTTCGTGCCCGTATCTGAAGGTGGGTGCCCAGTGAGATAGTCCAAAGGCGTCTTGCCACCTTTGACGGCACGACCGATGTCGCCTGTCTGGACGAGGGCCAACGCAGCTTGACCTGTATATACGCTGTCGCTGGATGAACCCTGACTGGCACCGAATCCCCCATCTGAATTCTGGCACGACAATATGTAGCTCAACGCCAATGCGATGGCTTCGTCCACGTCGTGAACCACAATCACCGTTTCAGAGCTGGAGTTCTGGATAATGTCACCGCAGGGGTCAGTGCCGTTTGCTGAAACGTTATTGATTATGCGTTTATGTAAATCGTCTTCACCGATCAAGTATTCGGTGCTGAAGTTATGGCCGGTGCCAGGAGTCATAAGTCCGATGTCCTCCACATGGCCGGTGAGATCATCATACGCTTTTACGTTCGATAGAAGCTTATCTCCGGTGTTGTTTACCCAGATGGAGTAATGGATTGTCTTACCTGGGCTGGCAGATAATACATCGGCGATATTTTTGACCTCCAGGTTAGAATTGGTGAGGACCTCTACTACGGCCACGCTGAAGTTAGTGAGAGTCTCGCTGTTGGGGTCGGTACCATTAACGGTTACGTTGTTTATCAGAGGATGACAAAGATCGTCTTCTTCGACTTGATAGACTACGCTGAAATTGCGATGTTCCTGACGTTTTAAAAGCCCCATCGTCTCGGTCTGATGAGTCAGGTTGTCGTATGCTTCAACGTCGATAAGATCTACATTTCCCGTATTGTTAACCCATATCGTATATTCAACTGTGTCACCAACTGATGCACTTGTGCGGTTGGAAACCTTATTGACCTCGATAGAGGGACGCATGATCGTATCCACGGCCTCCAGGTCCGATGCTTGATGAAGGACGTTTTCGGGGTCGGTTCCATTGGCGACCACCTCATTGAACACCGTCGTTCCCAGATCTGTGGTTTTGATCTGATAAGTGGTGGAAAAACTGTGGTTCTCTCCGGGCAGAAGCGTTCCTATATTTTCTGTATGGGCGGTCTGATTATCGTAGGCGGTAACGCCGGAAAGCTCAACGTTGCCTGTGTTGTTGACCCAGACGGTGTAATGGACATCTTGGCCGGGCAGGGCAAAGCCGATGTCTGCTTTCTTCTCAACCTCCAGGTTGGAACTGGTCTCTGCACCACTACAGAAAGGATAGTTATCAACGTTTTCTGGATACTCCTCCGTTATTATGTGGTAAGGGCTATCTCCAATGCCGTCTCCATTGACGTCCGTACCATTGTAATCAGACCAGAAGTTTCCGGTATAGTTGGTGTATGTCTTGCCGTTATAAACGTAGTTCTGAGGAGTAGGCGAGTTCCAAGAGTTTAGATTACGAGACGAGGTATGGGCATTATCATCATTATTTCTGACGTTGTTCAGATAGATTTTGTTGTCGGCAGCAGAAGTGGTAACATAAATCCCGTACCTGTTGTTGCCATGGATGTCGTTATCACGGATAACGTTTCCCTTAGTACTTGAGCTACTAAGGTATAAACCACGATCGTTGTTATGAATCGTGTTGTCGGAGACCACGTTGTTGCTCGATCTGTAAATGTAGATTCCGCTACTAGTACCACTTCCTATGTTATCTGTGTGTACGTTGCAGTTCCTGATGCGGTGGTTTCCGGTATTCTTTATATATATCCCATATTTGCCACCTGTAATCTCAAGTCCTTCCAAGGTGCATCCGGACGCACTCAAGGTGATGGCTTTTGAGCTGGTGGAAGTCGCACGAATGACCGGTATTCCTCCGCCGGTGTCAACGCCTTGCAATGTTAGGGCTTTGTCGGCATTTACATCTTCAATATAAGTTCCGCTGGGAATCAGGATTGTATCACCCGCGCTCGCAGCATCTATGGCCGGCTGGATGCCTATGTTTACATCACAAGTGACAACAGATGTCGCGTTTTTTCCCAGAGGTGGCTTGGCCGTGGCTTCAACCTGGTTTTGTAAAATGCCGGGCTCGGCGTCTACGCCAATGCGGGCCACAAGCTCGATGAAGGCCGACTGGCCGACGCTGAGGGAGGCGATATTCCAGGATACGTTTTTACCTTGGAGCGTTCCTGAGCGGTTATCGGACATGTATTCCAGGCAGAGGGGAAGTTGATCGGTCAAGGTTATGGGACCTAGATTGACGTCACCAGTATTTGTTAAGTTGATGACGAAGGATATGTCGGTTGGAGGTTGTCCTGACACCGGCCCTAGTCCTCCTGGTGGTGACGCCGTCTTTTGAAGGGCGATTGAGGCCCTCTCTTGAGGCGTTACGGTCTCAGTGTCGAAGAACTGGCGCACGGTGCCCTCTGGATCTGTGCCGTTTACGGTGACGGTGTTGACCAAGTCTTTGCCGATGTCGTTCAATGTGGCCTCATATTCCGTGGTGAACCTGTATGTTTCGCTGGACTGCAGAGGACCTATGTTTTCGATGTGACCTGTGAGGTTGTCGAAGGCCTGGATGTCATCGAAGCGGGACATCCCGGTGTTGTTCACCCATATGGTGTATTCTATCCGGTCGCCCAAGGCGAATTCGGTTCTGTTGGCGGTCTTGTTGACGTCAAGGATAGGAGCTGAACGCATGCAGAGAGGATAGTAGTCCGTATCCGGCTTTCCACTGACGAGCAGATAGGGCGTATCGCCGACTCCGTCTCCGTCGCTGTCGGCGTCATCATAATTGGACCAGCGATTTCCAAGGAAGCTTCTTCTCGTAAGACCATTATAGAAGTAATCCAGCTCTTCTGTGGAGTTCCAATGGTTGTCTGATCCTGAATATAGATAGACGTCTCGAACGTTGTCTGCGAAATCGTTGAGATATAGGATATTTCCGGTGCCCTTCATTAAGATGCCGCCATGATAATACATCCCACCATTGTAATTCTGTATCGTATTCCCGGAAACAACGGAGTTTGATGAGCCTAAATTAATTCCAACTTCGCCACATAAAAGCTCATTTCCTCTGATGGTATTGGAATCAGAGTTATACAAACTGATAGAATTGGCACTGTTAGAGGATCTGATAACGTTGCCGGAGACGGTGTTGCCTTCACAGGAGGTATATAAGTAAATGCCGACGTTTCCACCGGTGACGGAGTTGCCTGAGATCTCGTTGTTATCACAAGAGGATAATAGGTAAATGACATATTGACTGTTACCAGTGAGTACGTTGTCCTTAATGACGTTGTTGTTGCTGGCCGAAGAAAGGTCGATGCCATTTAATTCATTTGATACTGTATTGCCCGATATGGTGTTATTGCAAGCCGAGGTGAGGCTTATGCCAAGACGGTTGTCGCGAATCGTATTGCCGATGATGGAGTTACCGTTGAAAGAATCGAGGTATATGCCGTAATACGAGTTTGTTACAACCAATCCCTCGATGGTACATCCATTTGCGCTCAGGGTTATGGCATTACCATTCCCACCAGCATCGATTGTCGGCATTCCGCCGCCGGTATCTACGCCCCGCAAGGTGAGGGGCCTGGTCACGTTCACCCTTTCGTAATAGGTTCCGCTGGGAATCTCGATCACGTCACCAGGACTTGCGGCATCTATCATGGCCTGGATGCCTATTCCCACAGTACACGAGTCCTCATCAGAGGGGTTGCAGGTGGCGTTGACTTTGTTGATCACATTTCCTGGTGCGGCATTTTCGTTCACCCTAGTTACGAGGTTTATTATGACCGATTCGCCAGGGTTGATAAGTCCCAGGTTCCAGGAGACGTTATTTCCATCGAGGACACCGGCATGATCATCGCTCACGTAGCTTAAGCCCGAAGGCAGCCAGTCGATTACACGTACCGGATCAAGCGCAAAGTCACCCTTGTTGGTCACGTTTATCGTGAAATCCATGTTCGTTCCGGGAAGTGCTGCGACCTTCGATGCGGTTTTGGTGACACCAATATCGTAAGGATATACAGTCTGTACCACGGCAGTGCTGAAGTTTCTGTAGACATCCCCAATCGGATCTATGCCGGAGGCGGTTACGTTATTGATTATTGGTGCGCCAAGATCTGATTCGTTCACTTTGTAATAAGTGACAAAACTGTAGCTATCACCGGGACCGAGGACTCCTATATTCTCGATATGACCTGTGAGGTTGTCGTGAGCGTGGACGTTGTCGAGACGAGATTGGCCGGTGTTGTTCACCCAGATTGTGTACTCGATTTCGTCGTTCAACCTAGCGGTAGAAATTTTGGTGGTCTTCTTTACTTCGAGGTTGGAGTTTAAAACGACTTTAACGGATTCTGTATCAAAGTCTTGGAATAGCACGCCGTTTGCAGTGCCGTTGGCAACTGCCTGGTTTACGATGGTCTTTCCGAGATCGGACGGTTCGACTTCGTAAACGACATTGAAACTACGATTATCCCCCACACCAACTGTTCCCAAAACCTCTCTGTGATTTGTGAGGTTATCGTAAGCCGTAACGTCGGTGAGGCGTTCTGTGCCAGTGTTGTTGACCGTTATGGTGTAGCCGATGACGTCGCCCACTAGGGCTCTGGTGCAGTTTGCGACCTTATCGACTTTGATACAGGTGATTCTCACAGAACATTTGTCCGAATCTGTAAAGGCAGTTCCACCGCGCATTCCGCTTACTGTGACCGTGTTTACCAGAGATTTTCCCAGATCGGCAGCTTTTGCAACATATTCGGTGGTGTAGCTGGCAGTCTGGCCAGGCCACAGCGTCCCTATGCTCTCGTGATGTGCTGTCAAGTCGTCATCGGCCACAACGTCGGTGAGCTTGCAGTTACCGGTGTTATTTACCTTGATGGTATAAACTATGGTATCGCCGACTTTGGCTGAGTTTTTATCGGCTGCGATCTCGACGTCAATCTCGGGTTGAGGACTTCCGGTCAAGTCGCAGATTAAATTGCCGCCTTTGCCAATCTCAAGAACACCTTCTGCTGGCGATGCCGAGCCCAGCCAGTAGCTGGCCAAATATCCGTATTTCTCTGCGTATACACCGTATGTGGCTGTCGTTAGGATTTCTCTAGGGCCTATCTCTTCGGTCTGACCGTTTGCATCGGTGACGTACTGTTCAAAACCCAGGTGTACTGTAGCACCACTTAAAGGACGAGAACCAGGGTTGTTGTATGCCGGTTCTTCTATTACATTTATCTTAAAAGAATCACCAGTGTCATCAGTCTCTACGTACAGGATCTTTGCCAGATTGGGATCGTCAGGGTCGTTAGGATCAGCAGGTTGCGAGTTCGGACCAACGAACTGGAGCAAATTCCCATCTGATATGAGGAAATTGGAAACGCCCCATTCAGACAATCTGCCATTCACAAAGAAAGCAGGGCCCCAACCCTTGTTCCCGACGCCAGCCAGGCTATCTATGAAAACTCCCATGCCCAAGAAATCTGAGTACTCGTATGAGACAACGCTCTGCTTGATGGTATCCCAGGCGGTGAGCGATTGGCCTTGAGTTACAGGATCGTTGGGGTCATAACTACTATGAGATGTGGTGGTTAGAACCTCAGCATTAAACACGTCTTGGCTAAGGGATTGCCTCCTGGTGTCAAGCACCATCATTCTGGGGGTTACTGTCGCTGATTCGACCACCTCGACGCTGTACTCGCTGGAATTTTGACAAATACCGTCCCGAAGATCTGTGCCGTTGGTGGTGACTTTATTGATCAGGGTTGTACCCTGATCCTTATCAGAAACGATATATTCTGTGCTGAACTCGTAGCTTTGGTCGCGTGCCAGAAGGCCTATCTCCTCACAGTGGCCAGTTAACGCATCGCTGACATCGACATCTTTCAGGTCGACATTGCCGGTGTTGTTGACCCAGATTTGGTAGTGGATGTGATTTCCTACCTTGGAGTAATCAACATCGGCTACCTTATTGACCTCAATGTTCGGTTCCATGACCGTCTCTACAGTTGCAATTGCAAAAATTTGGCACTGATTGTCTTGAGGATCGTTACCTGTAACAGTGACGTTATTTACTATCGTCGTTCCGTGGTCCTCTTCAGCGACTTCATACACGGTTGAAAAACTGTATTCTTGGCCTGGTTCAAGCAGACCGATCGCTTGAATATGTTCCGTCAAGTTATCCTGGGCTTGAACGTCATAAAATGATACGTTTCCCGTATTGTTGACCCATATCTTGTAATTAATCACCTCACCAACTTCCGCCAAATCGCGATCAGGCAATTTCAAGACAGTCATGCTGGTATTCAAGTCAGTTTCCACGGTTTCGATATCGAAATTTGTTATTTGACGGTTGCGAGGATCAAAGCCCGTCGCATTGACGCAATTTGTTACGTTTTTTCCCAGTTCATCCCCTAAAACCTGGTACTGCGTGGTGAAACGATGACTTTGATCTTTCTCCAGCGGCCCTATATTTATGGATTGAAGTGTCAGATTATCGTAAGCTATAACGTCTGTGAGGTTGAAATCGCCAGTATTATTCACCCATATTGTATAATGAATTATATTATCTTCACTTAAAGGGAGGTCCGCGGTTTTGCTGACCTCTAAGTGGGAGTTAAAAATGGTTGGTGGCCAACCACCATTCATAGCGATTAATCCCAAAGCCGTGGTCTCCATGAAGAAACCCGGTGACCCAGAAGTATCTGGCTTCCACCATATCACGCCTTCAGGGCGCTGGCAGGAAAGCATGTGGTCTATGGGATTGTTTCCGTTCTTGATCCAATCTTCCGCATTCTCGCCGGCAGCATTGAGACCCATGATCGCCCACTCGTCGCTGTTGGCGTTAGAACCGCTTGAGAAACCAGGTGGAAATCCACCATCATCGTTCTGAGCTTCTCGGAGATACTTTATTCCGTTCTGTATCACCCCTGAGTTTGGGTCTTCTCCAGCGCCTATAAGGGTGCAGATCGCTATGCCAGTTCCGTCAACATCCACCCATGCTCCTGAATCGACCTGAATGCTTTTGAGGTATGATGCTAGGTCTTGTGCCTCCTTCGATCCAGATTCACCAACAGAGATGAGACCCAAACACATGTAAGCCTCTTGCCAGTGATTGCCTCCATGAGGTTGTACTGCGAGGTACTTGAGCATCTCTACATAATCTGTACCTCCTACATTGCGGGGATTTCCTCCAGCGGCAACCACGCCCAATACATACCGACCAAGGTTGCCGCCATCGATGGACCCGTTTTCGGGTTTATTTTTTTCAAGGTAAGAAAGAACGTCACCCTTATCTGCGCGAGACAAGTTATCCGACCAGGCTAAAGCCATGGCGGCATTTGCAGTAGCCCTGACATTGCTATCTCCACCTGGTGTATTGCTGAATCCTCCATCGCCGTTCTGACAAGAAAGAATGTAGCTCGTTGCAGATTCTATACCCGAGGTCGCGCTTTCGGCATTGGCATTAAGCGCGAGCAAAAGAACGCAGACGAATATCACAGCAGTTCTCTTCAAGTTCAACCAGTTCACCTCAATTTATTTCAATTAACTTAAATGCATTTACGCAATTTAACTTGTAATAGATAAATATTTCTGAATTAGTTTTTGTTTTTATATACAGTTATTATAATGCCCCAAAGCATCCAGGCATGTATTAAAAAAGATAGTAATAAAGTAATATAAATGATATAAGAACAATACTTATATTTGATTAATAAATATTATATAAAAGGTATTTCGTGCATGGACGGCCATATGTATATTAACTAAATTATTATCATATAGATAAACGTTTATTGAATGCTTTTTTAAAAAATATTCGTGTTTGAGCACTCATCTTTTAAAATTGAACAAAATCAGTTGTCGGTGCTCTTTGATTTGGTTGATGTACAACTTACATACATTATATCGCCTACAGTAAACCAATAGAAGACATTAATCAGTAAAATTTAAGTATAATCAATCCGTCTTACTTTTTGATTTATAAACGGCCGTTTGTACTTCAATGAGGTGAAATAAATGAGTAAGTCAAAAATCCTGACTCTGGTGAGCGTTTGCATATTGATGCTGACGTTCAGTGCGGCGGGTGACGTTGGATATGTGGTCGTAGACACGGACCAAGATGGCGATCCTGACCTTACAGCAGGGCCCATCACGCTTGTAAGCGGCTGGGACGCCCTCGATCTGCTGGATTATGTCTACGATATAGCTTATACTTGGGAAAAGTGGGGAGTCTTCGTGACCACGATCGAAGGCATAACTCCGACATGGAACCCTCCGACTGAAGATTGGTGGATGTTTACCACTATGAGCAGTAGCGAGGAATGTCCCACCATGGCCCCTGTCGACTTGGCCAACTACACCGTCCAGGACGGTGACACGATAGGCATGTGGAACGTCTCCGGATATCTTGAAGAATGGCCTTATGAGTGCTAAAAGGTCCCAAATTTTGAGGAGATGATTTCTCCTCCCATATTTTTGGTAATTATCATATCTATGTCGGTCATACCTATAGATCTCTTGTCAAAGGCGAGGAAAAGTTGCAGACTTGCAGCAGCAAGCTCATGATTATTGTCGCCATCCTCCTCCTCACAGCCGAAATTGCAGGAGGTGCGAATCAGTATGGGCTCAAGGTTGTCAAGAAGTCCTCGTCAAATGAGGTTTCGCCCGGCGAGTGGATAAATTACACCATATCTTGTAAGAATACGGGTTCCAAAGAGCTGACGGGTGTTCAGATCAAGGAGTTGTATCCTCAAAATCTCGAGATCATCACCACATCTCCACATCCAGACGCTGGGACGGATGACCAATGGACCGCAAATTCGCTCTCTCCAGGAACTACGTATACGATAAAGATCAAATGCAAGCTTTTAGTGCAGACAGCGTACCTATCTTACCAGGGGCGCATTGAAGGCGAGGGTTTCGTAAGAATTAACAACCACCTATCCAACGGTCATCAATCAGGCACCGTTTTGAACCAAGTAATAGCGACCTCAGATCAAACCACTTCACATACAGCATCTTCCTCAGTTCAGATCAGCCAGAAAATGGTGGAGATGGGAATAAAAAAAAGTGGTAGTGGCATTTACAAAGGACAAGCGGATTTGAGAGCTGATGATCATTTGTCTTACGTTGGCTCTTACAAATCAGTTTTCAAACCCGTCATGTTAAATATCACTGCCAACGATAACGTCTCCATCACCTCCCGATTAGATGAAGATGTAACCGGCAAGAACCGAGTGGCAGATATCACCATCTCAGAAGAGTACCGCTATGCTACCTCCACAAACAGATCTTTGAGTTTAGCGCTTGAGTGGAACAACACCAACTGGGAAACGAGTTCGGAGTTTACAGGAATGGGACATATTGGTGTGCTTCAGAAGTCAGAACCATCACCCTCAGCGCACGAGTCCAATCTCATCTTTGAATCAGAAAAGGACTTTTGGGGCAGATTCAATATAAATAACCGCCTTGCGGCTCATAACACCAAAGTTATTAAAATTGACCTCGAATCAGTCCCTTCGTATATGCTCAATCCACAGGTTCGGTATATCATCAAATCCCTTGGCAGAGGCAATTCCCAAATACACTACTTGAATTCAGCGTCAGGAATTGGATATGTATTCGGGCTTGATAAGGTGGGCAGTTCTCAGCTAAGCGGCGAATCTGGTTCAGGTAAGTGCGAGTTGTCTACAGAAATCAGGACCTATGATAACTACCTGGTCAAGAACCAAAGTCTTCTTTATCGGCCATCGAGCTTCGTGGTCACCGAATCTGGCGAGTGGTTCAACCAATCGCTTAAATGGGACTCTAAAATTAGTTCTGGAAACAATAAGGATCGCTTTATGGGGATGAGCATCTCTTCGGCAGACAGACTGAATGAAATGGTGGAAGTCACGGGATTAAAATCCATGAAGGTGGAGGCAAACTTCTCCGGCAGGGCAAATTTAGTGACTATATTTAAGGACACGGGATACCGCCAAGAGTATCTAGGAAACTATTCTGTAGAACAGAGGATCTCTCAGAAGGGTGTTGTCAACTACAACCAGCCGCATTTGACCCTCTGTACAGAAGGACAATTATCGTATTTGCCAAATCGTACTCTGGCCAAATATGCCATAGAAATGGTTAACGATGGAAATTGTCGCCTGGAACAGATAGAGTTGGTAGATATCTTTCCAAAAGGTGCAGAATTTGCTAGCTCATCCCTGGAGTTTTCTGAATTGACTTCGTCAGAGGCAAAATGGACCGTGGATCTCTTGAAGCTGGGCCAGATTTATTCCATAGAGCTGATATTGGATGTGACCAAAAACGATGGAGATTTAGAAAACAAGGTCGTGGCATCGTGCGAAAATAGCGGTTTGCAAGTTATAAACACCACCTTGCTCACACCTAATGTGGTGAGGTGGCCCAGCAAATGCTGTATGATCAAAAACGCATGGTTGGATTCTGAAGATAAAAATGTAATCTGGTACTCCATATTGGTTTCCAATACGGCCAATTTTAGCCAGAAGTCCTTGTTGAAAGATCTTCTTCCTCTACAGACGGCGTTTGTCAATTCGTCTGTAGATCCCCAGACCATCGATGGCCGTAAGATTACTTGGAGCTTCCAGTTACTACCCTACGAAAACTGGACTGCAACTTACCGGGTTGAAGCATCGGAAGAGGGCACTCGGATCAATTATGCCCAAGTCGAACTTCACCCGCCGGACGGGTCACCAATCTCGGTTGCTTACGCCGAGGCTGAAGTGAAAGTTGGATCTGGAGATCGCTACTCAGGTGAAAAATGGCGCCCACCCGATTGGGGACTTGAGCTGGATATGGATAACTGTTGTAATCTGACCCGAAATAGCTATCTGGAAAGTGGCTGTAATTAAGACAATTGTTGTGAACTTAAGCACGTAGCCATGCAACATTATATTTATATTATGTATTAAATTAGGATGTTGCTCTTCTACGCCTCGCCAAAGGCATAGACCTTCCCATCGTCTATGGTTAAGACAATCCCATCTACAACCGCAGGAGAAGACCCCCCATGAGGATGTTGCCAGACTACTCCACCATCTGAAGCGTTGAGGGCGCAAATGCCGGCATAATCGTCAAACCCTCCCTTCCCTACAAAGATCAAATCGTCTGCATAGGCCACAGAGCACATCCAGTCGCCGATCTCTTCTTCAGGTTTTGTCATCCAGATCAGATCTCCAGTTGAGGCGTCGAAACAATAGGTTTGAAGGTCTGAAAAGCCGTTGACTCCTCCACATACGTACAATTTCCCCTTATTCAGGATGGGGGTCGAGTCGGTTCGCGAGATCTTTTCATCCCATATTATGGAACCGTTACTTAGTGAGATCGCAAAGATATCCCCAGGGCCATAGAAGTTGAAGGTGGTCATGTACATTACATCGTCAAAAATAGACGCTGAACCACATGGAGAGTTCTTTGTTGATATGTTCCACAGCTCATGACCATCTGTCAGGTTCACGCAGTATATACGGCCTCCGCAATCGCTATCCCATTCCCAGCTTCCAAAAATCACCCTATCGCCAGATATGGCAGGTGTAGATTGCGAGTACCCATAAACGGTGAAGTTCCAGATCTCAAGTCCAGTCTCTTCCTCAAGGCAATAATAATGATGACCATCCCAATCGCTGACGATAACCTTTCCTTCAGATATCACAGGACCACCGTTAACTGCTCCGAGTTTACTAGGTGGCATAAAACTCCACAGTTCGCTTCCGTCTTTTGCATTGAGACAGAGAGTTTCGTAGTTTGAGAAAAATACCTTTCCATCGTGATATGCAGGAGACGACCAAGATCCGTAAGGGTTTGGCTTACATGAACTCTTCCACAGCGTTTTCCCTGAATATCCATCCAGACAGATCAAAAAATCATTGCAGTTGATGAATATCTTCCCCTCGGCTATGGATAGTGATGAACCTGCTTTGGCGTTTATGTTTTCGCTGACCCAGGCGGTTTGATTTGTCTTGGGCGTCTTGGATGGGGATACGCCTGTATGCTGAGAATCATGGTGAAACTGGGGCCAATCATCGTCGTAGTCGCACAATTCTGACGCTGCAGGGTCTTCAGAAGCTCCTGAAAATGTCGCCATGAACAACATAATGACGCCGAAAATTAAGATATTGCAAATTATCCTCATAGTGATCTATCCCCATCAATATACATCATATAACGACTATAGTCGAAAACCAATTAGATGATACTAATTGGTTTTCGCCAGAATAGTGTTTGACGATATGAATAGGCCAAATCTCTAACTCTTGCGAGTTCGAGATTTGTCCGAAAAGTATCGTTAAACACTATAGTTAAAAAACAGCGTATTTTACTTAAATGTATTTGTTTTGATGCGGGTAAGGAAATTCTACGAATGGTTCTCAGCAACGTCTTCTACAAACTTGTTCACCACTCACCTCTAAATCGCAAGCAGCATAACGAGAGGAATCGTCACCAGGCTCAGACCGTAGGTGGTGATGACGAGAGTTGAAGCGATGGCTCCATCGCAACCGTACCGGTCTGCCAATACTGTAGCCACCGTTCCAGAGGGCATGGCAGCCACAATCAAGAGAATCTCAGTGATCGTCATGGGAAGGATGGCGCTCTCAGCCATTGCAAAGGCGATCAAGGGTTTTGCTATCAGTTTTATCAGTGCCACGGCAACGATCAGGTGGCTCAACTTTCTGAAGGATATCGGTTTAAGCATGAGGGCGATTGCAAGAGCGACGAAGATCGCAAGGGTGCTTCCTATAACGTCAAGTATTCTGAAGAGGAGGTCGAAGAAGGTGTTGTTTAAAGGTAGCTTCTTGATAAAGGAGGCAACAAGCCCTAGGATCAAGGAAATGAATATGGGCGATTTCAGAAACGTCCTCAGCCCCGAGATCAATGAACCGCCTGCGCCTTGGCCAAATAAGATGGCCACCGCCACCCCAACTGTAAATATGAGGATGCCAACTCCAAGTTCGCTTATGACAACGGCCTCAGCAAGGGGCTTGGCTGATCAGTGAGTAGCCGAGGGTAGAAGGGCTTCCGAAAGCTGCCACCAGTATGAAGGCTCCAAGCTGACCTGCTTTCAGGCCTAGGCCATGATGACGACGGCAACCAACTCGTTCACCTTAAAGCTTTATTTTGCAAGGCCCGTGAATATAAGGGCAGGCAGGGCGAGGTCGGTCACAAGTCTACCGAAGATCGGCCTCTGCCCCTCAGAGATTATCGACGTTTTCTTCAGAGGGTGGCTAATCAGGATTTAAACCACAATGATTGCAAGGGACTGTAATAGGCTTAAAGAGATGGACATCATGCGAAGCGGCCCTTCATTACTAATTACGTTTTCCAACTAAATATAGTTGTTTTATAGTCCCGAAACCTTTGATTTGATCAAGGAGAATACATAAGCGAAAAAGTTATTAGTATGCTTATGCTATTTTTTTGTTATGGGAGGAAATCCGTTTGATTATAATCGCTGCTGTAAATATTGTGGAGCATTCCCGTTTTCTGAGGGGCCGCATCATAAAGAAGATTGTCTCAGATATTGCTCTGTGACTAGATATGATACTGAATTAGCGCATAAATATTGCTGTAGGTACTGCGCGGGGCCACCCCCCCCATATCGCGGGTCCGCACCATAAAAGAGAATGTCCCAGATGGCTCCCTACATCTCTCTGAACTGCGGATTTCGTTGTGCCCTTTTTAAATGGGGATGAGTTTAACTCTCACTAACTACCCACAACGGTTCCAATTTCACACGATTGACTTCCTTCAACGTTACCATCAATGGGCTCACTATCGTCATTCATGCAATTAGCCCTCTGTACAAAACTTAGGCCATTATAGTTTATATATGCCTAATCGTGGAGGAACTTCAAAGCGTATCCGCATACCGCACTCCTGATATCTCAAAAGTGAAATGACCTTTAAATCGATATAAATTTGATCGAACATTGGAATGATAAATTCTAGCCTGGTTGAAGTATTACGGATTTTAGTGTATTCTGCACAAACATGTTCTTTTTTTAAAGCTAAGCCAAACACAATTGTTATGGAAGAATAACTTCTTAGCGATCTTTGTCCTAATCGTTTTCCGTTTCCACTAGAGCCTGTATAGTCCCGAAACCTTTGACTTTATATACTCATCATTCCCGCATGGGAAACCGAAATAATGTTGTAAAACTAACAGATAGGAAGATCAACTACATCATTCGAGCTAAA
>Ga0272443_10003981_pt1 | contig 16690 bp, 6 predicted proteins | sample SSMAcet12_FD_193581 | JGI IMG/M metagenome (GOLD analysis project Ga0272443, IMG submission 193581) | Marine sediment archaeal communities from Little Sippewissett salt marsh, Falmouth, MA, United States - SSM-Acet-12 | ecosystem: Environmental > Aquatic > Marine > Wetlands > Sediment ... | reverse complement strand
TAGGAATCTTGAATTCACCTCCCTGAGGGGCAATGGGGATCAGGGCCTTGGCATGGAGTCCGGGGCGCATACGATCGTCGGCGTGATGCCTCCCGGCTTCAGCTTTCCCTTCACTGCGCCGGTGCAGTTCTGGCGCGCGATGGTCTTTACCGAGGGTCCGTTGGATTATTGGAGTTCCATCGTCATCCCGTTCGCCCGTCTCAAGAAGGGCATCACGCCGCAGCGCGCCAGTGCAGATCTGGCGGTTCTGGCCAGTCGTCTCCGACAAGCCGAGTTGGCCGACGCCGCACCCCATGTCGTTGAGGTATATCGGTTTCTGGATAGACTCGTCCGCCATCATCGGAGGTTGCCACTGCTGTTATTGGGGGCGGCCGGGTTTGTGTTGTTGATTGCCTGTGCGAACGTCGCCAATCTGTTCCTGGCCCGTGCCACCGCGCGGCAGCGTGAGATGGCCATGCGCATGGCGCTCGGGGCCGGGCGCGGTCGCCTCATGCGTCAGATGCTCACCGAGAGCCTTCTGCTCAGTCTGGCGGCTGGTGTTTTGGGGCTGGTCCTGACGTTCTGCTCAGTCAAGGGGTTGGTGGCCCTGTGCCCGGCCGGCATCCCGCGCTTGCAGGAAACGAACGTCGACCTGCGGGTCCTCGGCTTCACCCTGGGAGTTTCGCTGCTGACGGGACTGCTGTTCGGGTTGGTGCCGGCCTGGAGGGCCTCCGACATCGGCGTCAACGAGACCCTCAAGCAAGGGACAGGACGCACCACGGGCGGTCGGCGCTGGCGTCACCTTCACGATGGCCTGGTGGTTAGCCAGTTGGGTCTTTCGCTGGTCTTGCTGATCGGCGCAGCCCTGTTGATTCGCACGCTGGTAGCGTTGCAGGCGGTCGATCTGGGATTCCAGCCGCAAAGCCTGCTGGCCGTGGGTATTGACCTTCCGGTGACGAAATACATGGAAACCGACCGATGTAACAATTTCTTCAAACCTCTCCTCGAACGGACCCGAACTCTTCCATCGGTCCATTCGGTGGGATGTTATGTCGGTTGGCACGACGCGACTGCCATTTTCAGTTCACCCCACGCCTCGGGCAGAGATTTCACCATTGCCGGACCGACGGCGCCGGGGCAATCCCGGTCGGCCCGCTGGATAGCGGTGACGCCCGGTTTCTTTGACGCCGTGGGCATGCGCTGGCTCGCCGGGAAGGCGTTTGACGACCGGGACCCGGATGCCATTGTGATTGACGAGACCCTCGCCCGCGAGTGTTTCCCCGGCAGCGATGCCCTGGGGCAGACGTTGGTGAGGGACGATTCGTCCGGACAGCGTGTCCACACCATTATTGGAGTCGTGGATACGATACGCTGCTTTGCCGCGCCGGGGCCGGTCATGGGGACCGTCTATACGCGAGGCACGGAGTACGCGCAAAAAGCAACTCTTCTGATCCGAACGGATGGCGACCCGATGCGTCTGGCACCCGCCATTCGGGAGGTTGTTTCCGGATTGGATAAGGACAAGGTGATTGGTGAGATGACGCCGATGGAGGCGAAGTTGTCGGGGATGCTGGTGTCCCAACGGTTCGTCATGATCCTGCTGGGGATCTTCGCGGGCATCGCGTTGGCATTGGCGACGATCGGCATCTACGGCCTGCTCCAATACAGCACGACGCGCCGGACGCACGATCTCGGCATTCGCATGGCCCTGGGCGCCCGCCACGTCGATGTCCTCAGGGCGGTGCTGGGGCAGGGGCTCAAGCTCATTCTCATCGGTATCGTCGTAGGCGTTGCCGGCGCGGTGGCCCTGACGCGCGTGCTGGCCAGTTTTCTGTACGACGTCACGCCCACCGACCCTGTGACACTGGTTTTGGTATCATGTATCCTGACCATCGTGGCTCTGGTGGCCAGTTACGTGCCGGCCCGCCGCGCCGCGCGGATCGATCCGATGGAGGCGCTGCGCTACGAATAGGAGAAGCCCGATGGAGACCCTGTGGCAGGACGTTCGCTATAGTTTTCGTATGATACGCCGAAGCCCCAGCTTTGCGGCGATTGCCGTGCTGATTTTGGCCGTGGCGATTGGCGCCAACACGGCGCTGTTCAGCGTGGTCAACGCCGTGATGCTCAGGCCCTTGCCCTATCAGGAGCCCGACCGCATCGTGCGAATTTACGAGGAAGAGGTCCCGTGGAAAGAGCAGTTCTCGTACCGACCGAATTTCGCCGTGCTGCGCGAGCAGAATCGGGTGTTCGAAGCGCTCGCCGGATACTGTGGTCGCTCCTCCTATATCGTGGGGATCGAAAGGCCGCGCGAGGTCAGGTCGTGCGAAGTTACCTGGAATCTCTTCTCCTTGTTGGGTGTTCAGCCTCTGCTCGGTCGCGACTTCCTGCCGGAAGATGAAGCGTTGGCCAGCCCCCACGTCATGGTGCTGAGCCACGCCTTCTGGAAGGACGAGATGGGGGGCGACCCGGACGTCATCGGCAAGAGCCTCCGTATGACTCAGAGTCGGATGAGCGCCGAGGTCACTACGGTCCTGCATCACGAGAGCTACACCATCGTCGGGGTCATGCCGCCCGGTTTTGACTTTCCCTTCGGTTACTCCATGCCGTTTTGGACTCCCATGCTCCCGGACGAACACCCGGAGGAATTCTGGCCCCTGCCTGTGATGCCGTTGGCCCGGCTCAAGCAGGGCGTTACCCTGGAGCAGGCGGATGCGGAGCTGGCGGTGCTGGCCGGTCGTCTGTGGCAGGCCAACGCCAGTGCCGACCTTAGCGGTCGCAGGGTCTACGCCCAGCGGCTTCTGGATGCGATTGTGGAAGGTCATCGAAAGCTGCCTTTGCTGTTGCTGGGTGCGGCCGGGTTTGTTCTGCTGATTGCCTGCGCCAATGTCGCCAATCTGTTCCTGGTCCGCGCCACGGCTCGCCGGCGCGAGATGGCGATGCGCGTGGCCCTGGGCGCGTCGCGGCATCGGGTCATCCGGCAGATGCTCACCGAGAGCCTTCTGCTGAGCCTGGCGGCCGGTGTGCTGGGATTGCTGCTGACCTTCTGCTCGGTCAAAGGATTGGTGCATCTGTGTCCTGCGGATATCCCGCGCTTGCAGGAAACGAACATCAGCTTGCCGGTTCTCGGCTTTACGCTGGGCGTCTCGCTGCTCACGGGCCTGCTGTTCGGCATGATGCCGGCCTGGCGGGCCTCCGATGTCGGTGTGACCGAAACCCTCAAGGAAGGCACCGGACAGACCACGGGCGGCCGCGGCTGGCGACGCCTACACAGTGGCCTGGTGGTGGCTCAACTGGGGCTTTCCCTCGTGCTGCTCATCGGCGCGGCGCTGTTGATTCGCAGCCTGGTCGGCCTGGCGCACATGGACCTGGGGTTTCGTCCTGAGCAGGTGCTGGCCTTCTGCATCGAACTGCCGAACGCCAAGTACGGAGAAGATGCCCCGCGCTTCGCGTTCTTCGATACGTTGCTCGAGCGACTCCCCACGCTTCCTGGCGTCCGCTCGGCGGCGGTGACGTACCATCTCTCCGAACTGACTGGGGAACGCATGCCGATCGGTTTCTCCCTCCCGGGACCGGGCGGGGCCGAGGAGGAGCATATCGCTCAGCTTCTCGAGATCTCTCCCGGTTTTTTCGAGACGATGGGTATCAGGCTTCTGCGTGGGCGAAACCTGGTGGACCAGGACCAGGAGCAGAACAACGTCATCATCGACGAGACCCTGGCCAGACGCTGTTTCCCCGGCGCTGATCCAGTGGGGCAGAAGCTGGGTGAGCACATGACCATCGTAGGCATCGCAAACACCGTGCGGGACTTCTTGACGCCGGATCCCACCCAAGGACTCATCTACTCTCGGGGCGCTGCCTTCACGGGGGCAGGCGTCTTCGTGGTGCGAACCGACGGCGATCCGATGCGTCTGGCGCCGGCGATTCGCGACCAGGTGGCCCAGTTGGAAAAGGACCAGGTGATCAAGACCATTGCGCCGTTGGAGGCGATGTTCGCTCAGACGTTGGCCCCGCGTCGTTTCGTCATGATCTTGCTCGGAGTGTTTGCTGGCATCGCGTTGGCGTTGGCGACGATCGGCATCTACGGCCTGCTGCAATACAGCACCACCCGGCAAACGCACGATATCGGTATCCGCATGGCCCTGGGCGCCCGGCGTGCCGATGTCCTCAGAGCGGTGCTGGGACAGGGTCTAAAACTCATCCTTATCGGCGTGGTCGTCGGTCTTGCCGGCGCTGTGGTGCTGACGCGCGTGTTGTCGAGCTTGCTGTATGGTGTGACACCCACGGACCCGGTGACACTGCTACTGGTGTCTTCTGTTTTGACGGTCGTAGCGCTGGTGGCCAGCTACCTCCCGGCCCGCCGGGCAGCGCGGGTTGATCCGATGGTGGCATTGAGGTATGAATAGAGAAAGTCCCAGATTCAACGTTCACGGTTCGCTCTCGGCTTTGGTCAGGGCAGGAAGGTGGGTTGAGAAGGCCTCTGGCCTTGGCTTTCTTGCTTTCAGTCCAAGTCATTTAACTGTGAACGAACCTCCGGGGTGTTTGAGCGGCGTAACCGTGAACTGTGAACCTGGAATCCGAAAGGACGAACGCAATGAGTGCTTTCTACAACGACCTCAAATACGGCGTTCGACAGATCCGAAAGAATCCCGGTTTTGCGGCTGTGGCGGTTCTATCGCTGGCCATCGGTATTGGACTGAATGCTACCGTGTTCACAGCTCTGAATGCGGTATTTCTTCGTCCTCTGTTTTCTAACGATCATGAAATCGTGCGCATCCTCCACCCGTCTTTTTCATACCCTGACTACTTAGAATTGAGAGAGCAAAGCCGTACACTGTCCGGGGCAATTGCTGTATCTGGTCATACGACCACGTTGAACCGAGATGGGCGTAGGGAACATTTGAATGGTAGTCTAGTATCCTCAAATTACTTCCAGGTTTTAGGTATTAAGCCTCATGTTGGCCGATTTTTTTCTCCTGAGGCACAACCCTCGGTTCATGAGCCGACCGTGGTTCTCAGCTATAGTTTCTGGCAGCGCTGTTATCAAGGTGATCCGCAGATTTGTGGTAAGACGATCTGGCTAGACAACGAGAGTTATACGGTTCTAGGCGTGACTCCCAAGTATTTTTCAGGCGTGCACCGCTTTCCTGCTCGTGATATTTGGTTTCCAGCTAACGTGCGGGGCGGCATGGGAGAGAGTTCCAGTTTTTCTCTAATGGGACGCTTAGCTCCCGGCATAGGCATTGAAGCAGCGCTGGCCGAGGTGGAGATGATTGTGGATGGTTTGGGGACGAATCTCACGGCATCTGAAACCGGGCGATCTTTGCAGGTTAAGGTTGTATCCGAGAGTGAGTTAAAGAAGAACGATCTGGTTTCTCTGGTTATGTCGGTGGTGGTGATGGTTCTGCTGGTCGCTTGCGCCAATGTCTCAGCGTTGTTATTGGCCTGGAACGAAAGTCGTCAACGCGAGATCGCTATCCGACGGGCCCTGGGAAGCAGTCGCCTGCGACTGCTACGTCAATTGTTGACCGAGAGTTTATTGTTGTCATTCCTTGGCGCCCTACTCGCAGCACTATTGGCGCGGTGGGCCGCTTCCGTATTGCCTGCTCTGTTTCCGGATTTTATAACGGTGCAATTGCCAGAATTTGGTCTGGATCGGCGGGTCCTGACGATGATATGTATGTTAATGGGTTTAGCCACTTTACTCTTTGGTTTAATCCCTGCCTTACATGTCACCAGGATCAATCCGGCATTGCATATCAAAGACCAGGGGTGGTCTTCGCACGGAAAGCGTCGAACTGTTGGACGAAACACACTGGTCATTGGTCAGTTAGCCGTATCACTCATATTCCTGGCAACGACCGGTCTTGTTATAAGAGGGTATATTGCAGGATTTTCCATGGATTTAGGGTTTCAAAATAAAGAGATGCTGTTGGTCCGACTCTGCCCGGGCGAATTTGGTTTGAATCGGAATCAGGAGCAGGCTTATTACACACAGTTAATCGAACAGGTTGCGGCTGTGCCGAGCGTGAAACAGGCAAGTGTGGCGAGTTTCGTTCCCTTCAGTCCAACGGAGGGTGGTGCCAGAAAGCAGGTCTATGTGCCGGGAGATAAGTCGGATGTTTCACAAGAGGGAAGAGCATGGCCTTACAATGTTATTCATCCGGATTACTTCAAGACCATGGGTATTACTGTCCGGCAAGGGCGTGTGTTCAATGAAAGGGATTGTACTTCCGATGCCAAGGTCGCGATGATCAGTGAAACGGCTGCTCGACACTTCTGGGCGGATAAAGACCCTGTCGGTGAGTCCTTGCTTATTGGTGGCACACAGGGCAGAGCGTATCAGATCGTGGGTGTTGTCCGGGACGTCAGGAGTTTGTATTTAAACACACGGCCCGAACCTTATCTGTACTTACCCTGTGGAAAAGAGAACCGTAGTTCAATGACACTGCTGGTCGAAACGCAGGGCAAGGCGGAACTGACAGCCAAACCGATTCGTCGCGTCATGCAGACGGTCAACCGAGACATTCTCCCTGGGAATGTCACTACTCTTAAGCAGTTGGTCCGTACTGCATTACTAGAATACTGGATTGCTTCCTGGTCGTTAGGGGTACTCGGATTTTCAGCGTTTACCATGGCGATAGCCGGGTTGTACAGCCTGGTCTCTTATTCCGTGGCCCGACGTACACATGAAATTGGCATACGTATGGCTGTGGGTGCAAGTTTCGTGGATATACTGATCACGGTCTTACGCCAAGGCCTGGCCCTGGCCGTGATGGGTGTGTGTATAGGATTGCCTGTCGTCCTGGGTTTGGGATATTATACTCCTAGGAGCGACCTGCACGGGGCGAATCCGACAGACCCGGTTGTGTTGGTGGGCGCTTCGTTGTTGGTCATTACCGTTACTGTTCTGGCAACCTGGATACCCGCCCGACGGGCCGCCAAAATCGATCCCATGGAGGCGTTACGGTATGAATGAGAACAGATCATAGATCGCAGCTATGTGAAGCAGACCCTTTGTCTGTGATCTGTGAACTGATAACTGTGATCTAAAAAGGACGAATGCAATGAGTACTTCTTGCAGCGACATCAAATACGCCTGTCGTATGCTGCGTAAGAATCCCGGTTTCACAATCGTTGCTGTATTGATACTGGCCATTGGCATCGGGGCCATTACCTCTATGTTCAGTGTCGTCAATACGGTTCTGCTCAATCCCTTTCCGTACCCGGATTCGGATCGTTTGGTTCGCGTGTTTACTCACCCGACACGTGGAACATTCCGTACCCCTTTATCCATTCCCGATCTCCTGGATTGGCAGAAACAGAGTCAATCCTTCGAATCTCTGGGATTGGTGAATCAGGTGGGTTTGTTTTCAACTGTCTTGATTGGGGAAAGGGCGCCCCGGGTAGAAGCGTTGAGAGCCTCCTCTACGCTGTTTTCTGCATTGGACGTAAAACCTGTTTTAGGGCGGTTATTTACTGCTGAAGAGGACAGGCCCAATGGTGACTTGACGTTACTTGTGTCGTACGATCTATGGCAAAGTCGATTTGGGGCTGATCCGAACGTCATAGGTCGTCAAATCCCGGTAGCGAATGACTTCCTGGAGGGCAGCCCTATTCAGTGCACGGTGATCGGTGTTCTGCCGCCGGACTTCCACCCGGCTTTTTGTGCAGGCTTTGAGGGGACTCAATGTTGGTTGTCTTTTAGTAGCATCAGGAAGCGATATACTCAGCGAAACAGTCGTATAGGAACGGTTGTGGCGAAACTGAGACCGGGCGTTACGGTGTCCCAGGCCCAAGCGGAGATAAATGGGCTTGCCGTACACATGGCCACTCAATATGGAGGGGAAGATGAGGCGGTTCGCATTGTCTCGTTGCGGAATGATCTGGTTAAGGACGTAGACAACACCGTGTGGATTCTTTTCGCTGCGGTGGGATGTCTGTTGATGATCGTATGTGTCAATGTAGCGAATTTACTATTGACCAAGAGTTCGAGCAGAGACAGAGAGATCGCGGTCCGTGCTGCCTTGGGTGCAGGAAAATGGCGACTTGTGCAGCAGGTATTTATCGAGTCGTTGTTATTGGCAATCTTGGGCGGTACACTAGGGGTTTTGCTGGCCTTTGGGGGGAACCGACTGTTGTTTGCTTGGCTGGGTGACCATATTCCCTGGATGGTCAAGCTCGCATTGAATGGTCGAGTCCTGGGGTTTACGGCCTTGGCCTGTTTGCTGTCCTGTGTGCTGTTTAGTTTGGCACCGGCGATTCGCCTGCTGGGTTGCGACCTCCTGACTGTCCTGCAGAACAGTGCGGGACGATCCACCAGTTCCCGTTATCGAGTCCTTCAGGATGCCCTGGTGGTGATCCAGATTGCCGTGGCTCTGGTGCTGTTGGTGGGCGCGGGTCTACTGGGACGGAGCTTTGTTTCATTGATGCGCACCGACTTGGGTATGAAGCCGGAGAACGTTCTGACCTTTCATGTTGCTTTGGACGGTGAGCAGTTCCAAGAGAATCGAGCACGCAGTGAATTCCTGATTCGTATGGACGCTGAACTGCAAGCGCTCCCAGGCGTGCGTGCCGTTGGATCAAACAGTCCTTTTTCTTTTACCAGGCCGGGGTATAACGAACCGTTTTCCGTAAAGGACGGGCTGCCAACTCAACCCGATGTGCCCACTTCTGCGTTGTCTGAGTATGTTTCTTCAGGCTATTTCCAGGCTGCCGGTACGAAACTTGTAAGGGGACGTTTCTTTAATGATCGTGATGTACTGGCCACAGAGGGAAAGATGATCATTAATGAAGCCATGGCGCGGCGATTCTGGCCTGACCAGAACCCGCTGGGAACACGCATCATTCCGGATTCGAGTGTAGGTGATGATCCCTTGTCTTATGAAATTGTCGGTATTGTTGCCGATTCCAAGCAGCACACGCTTCAGAATGAAATTGAGCCGGAGATGTCAATCCTGAATGCACAGTGTCCACCCTGGGGGGCGATGTTCATAGTAAGGACCGATGTTGAACCTCTAAGTCAGGTCAGAGCCATCAGAGAACTGGTGGCGAACCTGGACAAAACGGTGTCGATTCTAGATGTACGCACCTTGCAGGGACGCATTAATGACACCATTTGGCGTGAGCGGTTTTCGCTGCTGCTCAACGGATTCTTCTCTGTGACGGCTTTGTTACTGGCCTCGCTGGGTGTATATGGCGTGATGGCTTATGCTGTGAATCTGCGTCAGCAGGAGATCGGTATCCGTATCGCGATGGGCGCTCAACGCGGCAATGTTCTCGGCTTGATTCTTAAGAAAGGGTGCCTGCTGGCCGGCATAGGTATTGCCATGGGACTCTTGGGGGCATTGGCTATAACCCGGATCATCGAGTACATGCTTTACCGGGTGAAACCCCTTGATCCGGTGACCTTTGCCGTGGTCTCGTTGTTGTTGCTGGCTATCACCTTGCTAGCCTGCTATATACCGGCCCGTCGGGCAACCAAGATCGATCCCATGGAGGCGTTGCGCTATGAGTGAAGAAACAGTGGCTAGTGGCGAGTATTCAGTGACCAGAGAAAATGGGCAGGCCCGGCGTGGTCAATCTAGCTGCCCGCTACTGACCACTAGCCACTAAACGGAGCAATACAATGACGACCCTACTCAGCGACCTCAAATACGCCTTCCGCATGCTGCGGAAGAATCCCAGTTTCACGGCGATCGCTATCCTGATTCTGGCGGTGGCCATTGCGGCCAATACATCACTGTTCAGCGTGGTCAACGCCGTGATGCTCAGGCCTTTGCCCTACAAGGACTCGCATGAGTTGGTGCATATCAAGCAGTCGGGCATCGACCGGACCGAGAAGTTCAGGTACCGTCCGAACTTCTTCTATTTGCGGGAACACAACAATGTATTTGAATCGGTCGCAGGGGGTTGCGGTCTGGTACTGTATGTCCGCGGGATAGAGACTCCCCATCAAGTCGTCGGCGCTGACGTCACGGCCAACTTCTTCTCTCTGCTGGGAGTCCAGCCAATTCAGGGACGCGGGTTTGCCCCGGAAGATGAGAAACCTGAAAGTCCACGCGTGGTGATCCTCAGTCACGCTTTCTGGCAGGATCACCTGGGTGCAGACCCGAACGTCATAGGCCGGACCCTGGTCCTTACGAATCCGAGGGCCAATGAAGACGACCACTATGGCAGCCTGGATTCCGACACGCATACAATTGTAGGCGTGATGCCTCCCGACTTCTCCTATCTTGGCAAGCCAATGCAAATCTGGCGTGCGATGATCTTCACCGAGGCCCCGGCACAACCTCATGATCCCCCGGTCATCCCGGTGGCCCGTCTTAAGAAAGGCGTCACGCCGGAGCAGGCCAGTGCGGACCTGACGGTTCTGGCCAGTCGTCTCCGGCACACCGAGCCGGCCGAGGCCGCACCCCATGTCGTTGAAGTATACCGGTTTCTGGATGGACTCGTGCGCGATCATCGGAGGTTGCCCTTGCTGTTATTGGGCACGGCGGGATTTGTGTTGTTGATCGCCTGTGCCAACGTTGCCAATCTGTTCCTGGCCCGCGCCACCACGCGACAACGTGAGATGGCCATGCGCCTGGCGCTCGGGGCCGGACGCGGTCGTCTCATGCGTCAGATGCTCACCGAAAGTCTTCTGCTGAGTCTGGCGGCCGGCGGCCTAGGGCTGCTGTTGACATTTGGGGCAGTCAAATGTTTGGTGGGCATGTGTCCGGTGTACCTCCCGCGTTTACAGGAGACGAACGTTGACCTGCGGGTCCTTGGCTTCACTCTGGGAGTTGCACTGCTGACGGGATTAGTGTTCGGGCTGGTGCCCGCCTGGAGGGCCTCCGACATCGGCGTCAACGAGACGCTCAAGCAAGGGACGGGGCATACCACGGGCGGTCGGCGCTGGCGTCACTTGCACGATGGTTTGGTGATCAGTCAGTTGGGATGTTCGCTGGTCTTGCTGATCGGTGTGGCCCTGTTGATTCGCACGCTTCTGGCGTTGCAGGCGGTGGATCTGGGATTCCAGCCGCAGAACCTGCTGGCCGTGGGTTTCAACCTTCCGTGGGCCAAATACCTCGAAACCGAGCAGTGTGACAATTTCTTCAAACCTCTCCTCGAACGCATCCAAACCCTTCCTTCCGTTCGTTCGGCAGGAGGTTATAACAATAGTATCTTCAGTTCACCCGACGCCGGGGGCAGTGATTTCACCATCGCCGGCTCGCCGGGGCCGGGGCAACCACGGTCGGCCCGCTGGATGTCGGTGACCCCCGGTTTCTTCGATGCCGTGGGCGTGCGCTGGCTCGCCGGGCAGGCCTTTGATGACTTGGCCCCGGATGACATCGTGATTGATGAAACCCTCGCACACGAGTGCTTCCCGGACAGCGATGCCTTGGGCCAGACGTTCTTGACAGGCGATGCATCCGAACAGAAATCCCACACCATCGTGGGAGTCGTGGATACCATTCGTTCATTCGACACACCCGGACCGGTCGTGGGGACCGTCTACACGCCTCTCACGGAGTACGCGCAATGGACGGCCGTCCTGGTGCGTACGGACGGTGACCCGATGCGTCTGGCGCCCGCCATTCGGGAGATCGTTTCCGAATTGGAAAAGGACAAGGTGATTGCCGAGATGGCACCGATGGAGGAAAAACTGTCGGGGATGCTGGCATACCGGCGGTTCGTCATGACTCTGCTGGGGATCTTCGCGGGGATCGCGTTGGCCTTGGCGACCATCGGCATCTATGCCCTGCTGCAATACACCACCACCCGCCAGACGCGCGACATCGGCATTCGGATGGCCCTTGGCGCCTGTCATGTAGACGTCCTGAGGGCGATCCTGGGGCAGGGCCTCAAGCTCATCCTCATCGGTGTCGTGGCCGGCGTGGCCGGCGCCGTGGTGCTGACGCGCGTATTGTCGAGCTTGCTGTACGATGTCACACCCACCGACCCGGTGACACTGGTCCTGGTCTCATGTGTTCTGATCATCGTCGCTCTGGTGGCCAGCTACCTCCCGGCCCGCCGAGCGGCGCGGATCGATCCGATGGAGGCGCTGCGCTACGAATAGGGAGAATGCACGATGGCGTTTTGGCATGATGCCCAATACGCGTTTCGCCAACTGCGGAAGAGCCCCGGTTTTACGGCGGTCGCCGTGTTGTCACTGGCCCTGGGGATTGGGGCCAATACGGGGTTCTTCAGTATTACCAACGGCATTCTGTACAAGTCTCTGCCCGTCCGCGATCCGCATGCCTTGCGGATGATTAACTGGACGGCTCGTAAGGCCCCCGTTCGTCTGTGGCATCAATTACCCCTTTACTTCGAAAGCGGCGGGCGTTCCTTCGGATCCTTTCCCTATCCTGCCTATCTGGATTTCGCCCGGCAGGCAGAGGGATTCTCTGACCTCTTTGCCTTTTCCTACCGCGAGGACCCCGTGACGATCAATGCCGACGGGGTTCCGATTCAAGGCCACACGCGGATGGTGTCGGGCAATTTCTTCCGAGGCTACGGCGCAGATGTTCTGATCGGCCGACTGATTACGCCGGAGGATGACCGCCCTGGCGCGCCGCCGGTGGCCGTGCTGACCTATCCCCTCTGGCAACGTGTCTTCGGTCTCGATCCTCACGTTATTGGCCGGACGCTGATGGTGGGCAACAGAGGTCTCACTGTCATTGGCGTACTGCCTCGTCGTTACGTCGGTCCTCTGGCGGGTGAAGAACGCCTCGGTTTCTATGTGCCCCTAACGGCTTGGACGCGACTGCAGGGCGAAGACGAACGGCTCAGTTCATATGGCGAATGGTGGGTCCAGATCATGGGCCGGCTGGCCCCCGAGGCCGATGAGGCTCAGGTTCAAGCCTCTTTGGCGCTTCTATTCGACCAAGTTGTCAATCGCTCGGAGTCGAAAACGGAATTCGAACGGCCTGGGATCATGTTGAAGAAAGGTCGGTATGGCGTATTGGGTCGACGCGGCATGTGGGCGCGCAGCTTCTGGCAATTGCAGGGTCTGGTGGGGCTGATCCTACTGATCGCCTGCACGAATCTAGCCGGCCTGCTGCTGGCTCGGGGAGCGGCCCGTCACCATGAGATGGCGGTGCGGGCGGCGCTGGGCGCCCGGCGCGGGCGTCTCATACGCCAGTCACTGACGGAGAGCATGATCCTCTCACTCGGAGGAGTAGGTCTCGGATTGCTACTGTCGGTATGGGTAAGAGCGATCGTGAGCGTATATCTGCTCGACTCCATCTTCGATCAGGCAGGCAGTCGGCATTTCAATCTGCGTATCGATGCGAATGTCCTGCTGTTTGCGCTAGGCGCCGGTGTGGCCACGACCTTGCTGTCCGGTCTTTTTCCGGCGTTGCGTGCCGGCGGCATCGATCCGCTGGCCGGGCTCAAGGACAGCGAGAGCCACGGCGCCCCCCGGCTTCGCCTGGGCAAGGTGCTGGTGACAGCCCAGGTGAGCATGTCGGTCTCTTTTGTCGTCGTCGGCGGGCTCCTATGCCAGAGCCTGACCCATCTCTACCGAACGGATCCGGGATTCGTCACGGAGAATCTCTTGTTGGTGCCCATCGATCCAGACACGTCCCTGTCTCCCCCGAACGATGGGCGACTCTTCTTCGATGCCGTGTATCAGAAGATTGCCGCCATCCCCGGTGTCCAATCCGTTGCCCTCGCCAATACGACATTGACCGGTGGACGTGGATGGAACCCTAGAATATCGATTCCCAGCCGTCCTGAGGAAAGGCCGCGCGATTTGGACTTGATTGCACTGAGCGTAAGCGAGGGATACTTTGCGACGATGGGAATCGACCTGCGGAATGGGCGCGACTTCAATGCCACGGATACGGAAGACTCTCAGCGTGTCGTCATCGTCAATGAGGAATTTGGACGCTTGTTTTTCCCGGATGAGAATCCTCTGGGGCAGACCCTTGTGATCGATGATGAACAACACGTAATCACGGCGCTGTGCAGCGATCACAAATATTGCGGCTTGCGCCGGGACATTACGCCGATTCTCTATCGACCTTACAGCCAATACGAACTCTCCGGTATGACCTGCATGGTACGCAGTGTGCTTCCACCATTGTCTCTGGTCTCTGCCGTGCGCCAGGCCGTGGCCGAGATCGACCGGTACCTGCCGCTGGAGGGGATCACAACGCAGAAGCTGGCTATCAAAGAATCTCTGCGTCTGGAACGCCTTTTCGCATCGCTTGTTGGCAGCTTCGCCCTACTGGCTCTGGCCCTTTCCTGCATCGGGCTGTACGGGCTGATGGCCTACGACGTTGCTCGACGAACCCGTGAAATGGGCGTTCGCAAGGCTTTGGGGGCTCGCCCCTGGGATGTGGCTTGGTCGATTCTGCGCGGGGCCCTGATACTGGCCGGTATCGGTGTGGTCATCGGCCTACCTGTTGCCCTGGCGTTGAGCCGCTTAGTACGTTTTGCTTTCTACGGCATCGAGCCTCATGATCCTGTCACGATGATCGGGGCCGTCGTGACTATGGTTACGGTCGCGGCCCTGGCGGCCTGGATTCCGGCGCGGCGGGCGGCGCGGATCGACCCGATGGCGGCGCTACGCGATGAGTAGGACGCTCCCTTTGGAACATGAAACGGCGGCTTGGCTTCATGTCATCGCGTTTCGACTGGAGATTCCCGGCGGACGGGCGACTTTTCCTAGAGTAGAATCGATAGGGTATTCGTCTATAGGCAGTTGAACGTTCAACGACAGTCGACTGGACGGCGATGCTAAACGCACAAGAGCGCATCTTACTCAAGCAACTCAGGGGCGGCAGCAAAGACGCCCTGCGGCAAGTCTACGCTCGGTACAGGCGGGAATTGTTCACCATCGCCGTGTCACTGCTGGGCGATCTGGATCTGGCGGAAGACTGTTTGCAGGATGTGTTCGTGCGCCTGGCCGAATCGGCGGGGCGGTTGCGGATTCGCAGCAATCTGAAGGCGTTCCTGGCCACCTGCGTGGTCAATCGGGCCCGCGATTGTATCCGGCGCGGCGCCCGGCAGGTCGCCTACGCCGGCCAGGTCCCGGACAGTTCGGCGCCGGACCCGGGGCCGGTCGAGCGGTCGATGGCCGACGAGCAGGCCGCGGCGCTCTTCGAAGCCATGAAGCAGTTGCCCGGGCCGCAGCGCGAAGTGTTTGTCCTGCACGCCCAGGCGGGCCTGACGTTTCGCGAGATCGCCAGGGTCCAGGGCATTTCCGTCCGGACGGTACACAGCCGGTACCGGTACGCCGTGGAGAAACTGCGCCGGCTCCTGCGTGAAAGGGTAGAGTTATGAAATCGGCTGGGGACATCGAATCGCTGGCCCAACGCATCGAGTTCGAGCCTGATGCGGCCACCGACCGACGCATCATGTCGGCTGCCGAGGCGGCGCTCGAAACACAAACGAAGACCCCGCGTCCGGCAGAGGCGCGCTTGGTATGGAGACAGATCATGAAGAGACCATTGGCAAAACTGGGTGTGGCCGCGGCGGTGACTCTTGCGCTGCTGCTCGGCATAAACGTCTTGCAGGATACCTCCGGCACCGCGTGGGCCAATGTATTGGCCCAGGTCACCGAGTTCGAGACGTACGGCTTTCGCGTTCGGGAGATCAAGACAACCGACCCGCGTCCGGACGGATTCGAATTCGCCACGGAGAGCTATTCCACCTGCTACTTTTCGCAGGCCTATGGCGACTTTCGCGAGACCTATCGGAACGACGAACTGTTCGCGCGGATCTACAACTCGCTGGCGCTAAGCGAATTCGTGTTCGTCTGCTATCCGCTGGAGGTCTACAACCGTCATCCGCTCAGCGAAGAGCAGATCAGCGAGGCCAACGAGAGGCATCCGCAACGGATTATCACGAAGATCCTCCAGGCGGATTACAGCGAGTTGGGCGAGGACATCATCGAAGGCAAACGCGTCAGGGGTGTGGAACTGACCGATCCACAGGCTTTGGGTGGAGATGACGATGCAGCGCCCACGCTCGACGAGTTCGTCGCCCGGATTTGGATCGATGCCGAGACGGAGTTGCCCGTCTGGGTGGAGGTCAATATCGTACGGCCCGGCTCTGAATTTCGGGAGATAACCGTCATGGATCAGTTCCAGTGGGGGCTGCCCCTGGAGGCGAGCCTGTTCGAGCCGAACATCCCGGCCGGATTCGGTCCGGAAGAAATGGGAGTTGGCGATCGTGCCTATACGGATTCGGCGCCGCGGACATCGGCCGCCGAGGCATTTCTCGCCAATACACAGGCCGAGCCTTACCTGGGCGACTTCGATCATGTGACCCTGCCCGACCTGACGGGCGTCACGCTTCTGGGTGTGGATACCGCGGTGGCGCAGGACGACTTGCGCCTGGTCGGTCATGATGAGATCTGGCAGACGCAGGATGCGTTCATCGCCCAGTGGCCGCGCTACGATGAGGTGAAGGATCAGCTTGCCCAGGAGTTGCAGGCCACCTTCAACATCGAGCAGATGACGGTTGAAGAACTCGTCGGCCTGGGCATGGCCTTGCGCGAGCGGTTCTGGGAGCTGCGTGGCTGTTCGTCGGCAGTGTCGTACCCCTACGGCTACGCGGCACGGGTCGTCACGGCGCTGGCCCACGAGCGTGCTCGGAACGACTCAGCCGTGACGGATCAGTATGTTGAATCGATCATGACCTGTGAGGTCACGGCCACCTGTGCTACGGATGAGGAGGCACGCGTCAAGAATCCCATCTACTCCGGCCTGGTCACGGAACT
>Ga0272443_10003980_pt1 | contig 16691 bp, 15 predicted proteins | sample SSMAcet12_FD_193581 | JGI IMG/M metagenome (GOLD analysis project Ga0272443, IMG submission 193581) | Marine sediment archaeal communities from Little Sippewissett salt marsh, Falmouth, MA, United States - SSM-Acet-12 | ecosystem: Environmental > Aquatic > Marine > Wetlands > Sediment ... | reverse complement strand
ACTCTGGAACAGGTATGCTATAAGGTACACGACATCATCAATATCAACTAATCCCACACCGTCCGCATTACCACAGGTGTATCCGGTATCACAGGCATCCCCTATCCCATTTCCATTCGAGTCTGCCTGACTCGGATTAAAAACTGTCGGGCAGTTGTCGCAGACATCACCAACCCCGTCACTGTCGGTATCAGTCTGACTTGGATTTGCATCATTTGGACAATTATCACATACATCCCCATAAGTGTCACTGTCAGTATCAGTCTGACTCGGATTTGCATCATTTGGACAGTTATCACATGCATCACCATATGTGTCACTATCAGTGTCCGTTTGACTCGGGTTGGGATCAGTTGGACAATTGTCGCAGACATCACCATAAGTGTCTGAGTCGGTGTCGGTTTGTGTCGGGTTTGGCGTTGATGGGCAGTTGTCACAAAGGTCGCCATAGGTATCGCTGTCAGTATCTGTCTGACTCGGATTATGTACATTCGGACAATTATCGCACAGATCTCCGTATGTGTCACTATCTACATCTGTCTGGCTTGGATTACTGACAGTCGGACAGTTGTCGCACACATCTCCGAATGTATCTGAGTCCATATCAGTCTGTGATGGGTTCGGTGTTGTTGGACAATTATCGCAGACATCGCCAAATGTATCCCCATCGGTGTCAGTCTGTGATGGGTTCGGTGTTGTTGGACAATTATCGCAGACATCACCAAATGTATCGCCATCGGTGTCAGTCTGAGTTGGGTTCGGTGTTGTTGGACAATTATCGCAGACATCACCAAATGTATCCCCATCGGTGTCAGTCTGTGATGGATTCGGTGTTGTTGGGCAATTATCGCAGACATCTCCAAATGTATCCCCATCGGTGTCAGTCTGTGATGGATTCGGTGTTGTTGGGCAATTATCGCAGACATCGCCAAATGTATCCCCATCGGTATCTGCCTGTGATGGATTTGGTGTTAGCGGACAATTATCGCAGACATCACCAAATGTATCACCATCAGTATCCGCCTGTGATGGATTTGGTGTTAGCGGACAGTTGTCGCAAAGATCACCAACTGTATCACCATCGGTGTCAGTCTGGGATGGGTTAGGTATGTTTGGACAGTTATCACAAAGATCACCAAAAGTGTCACCGTCAACGTCACTCTGTGAAGGATTAAAGACTAATGGGCAATTGTCAAAAGCGTCTACAATACCATCACCATCGGTGTCACAACTGGGATTGCTCTCGAAGAAGATATCATTGTCCAAGCCGTTACGAGCATCATTGAATGTGATACCAAGCAAATTAAGAGCATTGAAGTCGATATCGAGGTAATCACCGTAGTATGCGAATCCGGACTGGTTGGGAATCGTTGCAAGTGGTGGCATCGGTCCCATATCGGAGACCATACAGTCTATCCATGTATTTCCGCAGTCAACAGAACGAGACATCCAGACTTCAATAAGCTGATTGCCTGGATCATTACGCCTGTCAAAATACGTTACAAATATCTCTCCTGTTATTTGGTCCACAGATATCTGAGGCGCCCACTGGTCAAGTCCGAGTCCGGCCGGATCCTGATTGACAATGATCGGTCCTGTCCAGGATCCTGGAAGACCCGACGGACTCCAGTAGAAATGTATGTCACCGTCACCGGTACTGAAATCGGAGTATGCCAGATAGACATTACCTGTGCATGGACCTCCGGAATTGTCCACTGCAATGGATACAATTGTGCCATTATTTATACCGGGGTTTAGAATCGGTCCGAACATTGCTCTACCCAATATAACCGGTGGTCCACCGAGTGCACCAAATCCCGCACCGGGAGCGAGTGAAGCGTCGACGTAGATATTTGGTCCGTCACTCCAGGCTACATACACACCTCCCGGCGGAATGACTGGATTACCCGCTGCGCCGACTACCGCGAGATCGGGACGGTGTGATGACATGTGATTGGGATTTACCGCTCCACCGAAAAACGGGAACGGACCCGCAGTCATAGGATACATTACAGGACTACCCGGTACGAATTGTGTGAAGTCATACCATATCTGGTAATTATCGCCGGCATCGTCGAATGGATTACCGTTACCGTCCGAATCGCCTCCGGTGTTATCTATATACTCAATCCACGCCATGTGAGCGGTTCCGTAAGCAGGAGCTGGATTCGTAGGGTAGTCGTCGACCTCGGTGGTCGGATAGTCGAGCCAATTGGCTCCGACTGTATTGGCGGCAACCACAACCTGTGCACCGAATGCACCGCCACCGCCGGGACTCATGTTCATCTGAATTGCGTTCATGCCGGCCCACAGCGCAGGATTGTGAGACTCGTTCACGAGGAAATGTCCGCCGCCGCCACCGGGGGGTATTGACGCTATCGCGGGATTCCATTCAAATAAGAATCCTGCAGGAGGCGGGTTAATAGCATGGGTCCAGGTTACACCTCCATCCATCGAAAAACCATAACTTACATTTGCCGGTCCGATACCACCTCCAAGGTGCTCTGACCATACATCATAAATCTCCATAGGGTTAACTTCACTGAGGGAGATATCAGAATTGTTCTGATCCGTTCCTGGTGTACTGGCAATATTCACGAATGCATTCGGCCATGCATACAGGACAGCAGCCGTACCGAATACAATCAGAAAGCCGGCGAGGATTGCAAATAATCTTTTGCGGGTTTGACAGGGTTGAGCATTCATAATTCCCTCCAGACTGGTGTGTTGACAATTCACAGGTGCTTATGTGACCATTGCCGGAGTGGAATTCGATAATACAAAGCTCGCATGTTCCCACTCAGAACTTGTTGCGAAAACCGTTTATACTGGACAGTTGTCACAAAAGATTTGACCACGGAGTCAGACTCTCCGTATGTTCATAATACAAGAGGAATTATTTTTGTCAAGATTCTAAAAGGACTAAATCGTCAATTATGCGGGCACTCATGTGCACTTGTTTTCATAAAAAGAAGAACAGGAATGACTTAATGGTAAGAAGTCAAATCATACTCAATCCTCCGAGTTTGGAACCAGCTTCCCGCCATCCATAAGCTGTTTTATATTTGCATGAAATACAGCGTCAAGAATGCCGTTAACGAACGATGCGGATTCCATCGTCGAGTATTTCTTGGCGAGTTCTATCGCTTCGTTTATTGATGCTCGTGCCGGAATATCCGGGAAGAAAAACAACTCGCAGACAGCCATACGCAGGATATTTTTATCCACTACTGCGAATCTTTCGAAATCCCAGTTTTCGGTTCTCTTGATTATCTCCTTATCTATCTGCTTGCCCTTGGATACTATCTTGATATAGAGGTCCCTGGCGAAACCGCGGCCATCCTCATCAAGTGGTGACTTGCCGCATGTTCTCTCGAACACCTCATCGGCATCTCCCCCAAGCGATTCATATGCATACAGACATTTCAGAACAAGTTCCCTTGCGCGCGTTCTCTTGCTCATACGCCCATCTGCCTGTATACATTCACCATCTCGATTGCTGTCTGAGCTGCGCTGAATCCTCGATTGCCGCCCTTCGTACCCGCACGCTCGATTGCCTGTTCAAGCGTATCTGCGGTAATCAATCCGTATATAACAGGAGTTTTACACTCAATCGAAAGATTTGCAATCGCTTTCGAGACTTCCGCAGCGATATAATCGAAGTGCGGCGTAGCTCCCCGAATTACCGCACCGAGGCAGATTATTGCATCATATCCGCCGGCTTCAGTCATTCTCGCCGCAGCATACGGCATCTCGAAAGAACCGGGTACCTTGACGACTGTAATGTCATCTTCATTTGCATTGTGTCGCACAAGACAGTCTGTCGCACCTTCCACAAGTTTGGTCGTCAGGAGGTCGTTGAATCGGCTGACTATAATACCGATCTTCAGACCTTTGGCATCGAGCTTACCTTCAATCACTTTCACTATTCTATCTCCGTTCTGATTTGTTCAATCTACAGTGTCCCGAACAAGTGGCCGAGTTTGTCTCGCTTCGTTTTAAGATACCTTTCATTGTGTGTGCTTATTGCACAGACAGTTGGAACGCGCTCCACAATCTTCAAACCATGCCCGTCAATACCGATTACCTTCTTCGGATTGTTCGTAATCAGTCTGATCGTGGAAAGTCCAAGGTCTACGAGAATCTGTGCACCGATACCATACTCTCTGAGATCCGCCTTGAATCCGAGTTTTTCGTTTGCCTCAACGGTATCGAGTCCCTGGTCCTGCAGATGATACGCCTTGATTTTTGCAGGCAAACCGATTCCACGTCCCTCCTGTCGCATATAGAGCAGGACACCGCAACCCTCCTCCTCAATCATCGACAGCGCATCGGATAGCTGGGGACCACAATCGCACCGCTCCGAACCGAAAACATCACCTGTGAGACACTCGGAGTGTACGCGAACAAGGACATTTTCCTTTCCACGTACATCGCCTTTGACTAGTGCGAGATGATGCTGAAAGTCAACATCCGTCTCATACATGTGCAAACGGAAATGCCCGTACTTCGTTGGAAGATCAACCTCGACCGCTTTTCTGACGAGCTTTTCGGTCTCACGTCTATATGCAATCAGATCTCGAATAGTGATAATCTTCAGGTCAAATTCTTCCGCTATTTCCCGAAGTTTCGGCATACGAGCCATCGTCCCGTCTTCCGCCATAATCTCACACATCACACCGACCGGTTCGAGCCCCGCGAGACGGGCGAGATCGGAGGATGCCTCCGTGTGCCCGGCTCTCTTCAAGACACCGCCGTTGCGCGCCCTGATCGGGAAAATGTGACCGGGACGGGCGAGCTGTTCCGGGCGGGAATTCGATTCAGCCAGAAGTGAGATTGTCTTTGAACGGTCTGCAGCGGATATACCGGTCGTGATCCCTTCAGCGGCATCCACCGAAACAGTAAACGCGGTCGAGAGTTTGGCTGTGTTGAATTCTGTCTGCGGGTGAAGCTGAAGGCGTGTGATAGCATCATCCGGAAGCGAAACACAGATAAGTCCGCGTCCGTGCATAGCGAGAAAATTCACCGCCTCCGGTGTAATTTTCTCCGCTGCCATGACAAAATCACCCTCGTTTTCACGATCGGGATCGTCAACGACGATCACCATACGACCATTGCTGATATCCTTAATTGCATCCTCTATAGCCGAGAATCCATTCGACTCACTGGAATTTCTGGAGTTGAGTTTAAGTTTATCACCCATTTCTACCTCGCTTAATAGCCGAGTTGCTCCAATGTAGTTATATCTATAGTAGAGTTGTTATTCTTCTTGCTTATCATCCGGGCAACATACTTGCCCAGGATGTCGAATTCGAGATTCACTCTGCTGCCGGATTTCAGGTCAGACAGAGTCGTGTCACGCCATGTTGTCGGTATAATTGCTACGACAAGATTTGTATCATCGAGTTTTGCAATCGTCAGGCTCACACCGTCTATCGAAATCGAACCCTGTGGTACGACGAGATTTGAATAATTTTTCGGATAACCGATCGATATCTCAATCACACTCGATCTTTCGACAACACTTTTGACAGTCCCGACGCAGTCAACATGCCCCTGGACTATATGCCCGCCCATACGGTCCGTTGGACGCATCGCCTGCTCGAGGTTCACCCGGCTTCCGATTTTCAAGTCTCCGAGTGTAGTCTTGCTTAAAGTCTCCGCTATTGTATCAACAGAGAAACAGTCTCCGCTTATTTCCGTGACCGTCTGGCAGGCACCGTTGATATTGATACTGGCTCCCGGCGTAGTTTCGGAGGCGGTTACAGGGGCAACCACAGTTAATCTCACATGGGTGGCAATCCGCTGAACGGCTTGTATTTTCCCTGTTTCAGTTATGAGACCTGTAAACACGCTGTGCTATCTCCAATCCGGGTAACCGACAAGCCATATATCATCGCCGGAGGTCGATACATTTGTTCTCTCCAGACGGAGAGCGCGATCAATCTTGCTCGGACCGATATCACGTACCGCCGGAATGCCCCCACCAAGCATTACAGGTGCAGTGAATATGTGGACCTTGTCTATCAACTTGTGACGGATAAACGAACTCGCCAGAGTGCTTCCACCCTCAAGCAGCACGGAACTTATTCGTTCCTCTCCGATTTTTATCATAAGTTTCATCAGGCTGAGAGAACCGCTGCGGTCTCTCTCAATCTCCCAGATCGTGACTCCATCCAGATTGCTGTATGCAGACGCAGAATCGGGAGTGCATGCAACTATCGTATTTGCGCGGTTATCATCGGTAAAAACTCTTGATTCCAATGGAATCGGTCCGGCTCCCGCCACAACGATTCTCTTTGGATTTCGCCCTTCCACATGGCGAACCGTCAACTCCGGATTATCCACTCTGACAGTATTTGCTCCGACCATCACAGCGTCATACTGTGCCCTGAGTTTGTGAACTTCCTTGTGTGATTCCTCTGAACTGATAGTGGTGGGCTGACCGTTATCCTCTGCAATCCTGCTGTCGAGAGTCTGTGCGATTTTGAGTACAACAAATGGCATTCGAGATGTTATGTACTTGAGAAAAACCTCATTGATCTCTCTCGCTTCTTCTTCAAGCAGACCGATCTCGACCTCAACGCCCGCATCTTTCAGTATCTGTATGCCGCCGCTGTTTACTTTCGGATTAGGGTCCGGTATCGAGGAGACTACACGTTTCACTCCTGCCGCGATCAGGGCATCCGTACAGGGGGGATTTTTGCCGTGATGACAGCATGGTTCAAGGTTTGTGTAGACCGTTGAGCCTTTTGCGTTCGCACCGGCTTCTTTCAGGGCTACAGCCTCGGCATGAGGTGCGCCGTACACGGCATAGTTACCGCGACCGATAATTTCCCCGTCCTTAACAATTACCGCTCCGACAAGGGGATCCGGTGAAACTCTGCCGGCAGCCTCCTTTGCCAGTTCAAGTACGATGCACATGTATTTTTCATCATCACACATAACAAAAACCCCGAAGAACATACGTTCTCGGGGTACAATAACTACACATCATAGAAATACCGCTTCTTCTCCCATCCGGACTATCACCGTCGGCGACTGAATTTCACAGTCTCAGCAGAGATTTTTTATCTCCGCTCACGGGCTGTAACCGCCGGTTGAGGATTTTCGCCTCACCCCGAAGAGCGTATGTTAAAGCTATATTAGTGTAATCTTTCCAGAAGTCAAGCCAAATCGACATACAGACTTACGCAGGAAAATAAACCTTGCAATGCCTTTGTATGTATAATATTATGAGTAATAAAGTTTTGCATATACGCCCATTGAGGCGGGAAACTCAAGGAGCGGTAGGTATGAAGACAATGACAAAGGCGACATTCGGCATACTTTCAGCGCTGCTTCTCTTGTTAGCTTTCTCTTCTATTTCCTATGCAAAGGATTGGGAGGTCGAGTCTGACAGTGTGGAGTTGACTGGAGGAGATATTGACAGACCTTATGAGATCAAGGAAATCGTATCCTTCGTCCTTAAGCGCGATCTGCCTGAGGAATCGATGAAGGAAGCTCATGAGCGTCTTAAAAAGGCTGCATCGGATAAAGGCTGTGATGCCGTGATTTTCGTTGACCACTATACGGAACGTGATCCAACTGAACTGTTCACGAATGCGATTCTCGTTCAGACTCTTGACTCGACCGAGTATGCTGAACGGAGAAAGAAATGGAAATCTCATGAAGAGGTCGCGGAGAAAGTCAAAAAGCGTGAGATCCTCCTCTCGGAGGATGATATTGATTATCCATACGAGATCGAATGGATAGCCGATGTTATTTCACCGGATGGCTCTGCTGCTTCAATGAGTACAGTTGACGGTCTCCTGTCAGACTTCGCTCGAGAAAAGCGCGGTCATGCGGTGATTTTCATCAATTATGACAGGGCCGGAACTCAAGTGGACGGTGCGAAGGGAATCATCATTCGTTTCCCGCGTAAGTGGCTTCGCAGTGGTGAAATGCCGGATTGGCCGGATCCGTGGGAAGGTATGTAGGGCCGCTTGTTCTGTATCTGAATGCACCGGATTGGGTGCATTCGCAGTAATTGATTTGATTGTAACCTCTTACCGGAGTACATCAATTGGCTGAAGAGAGGAAGATTCGGATATTGCTGGCAAAGCCCGGACTGGATGGGCATGACCGTGGGATCAAGGTTATTGCCGCCGCTTTGAGGGATGCTGGCATGGAAGTGATCTATACCGGGTTAAGACAGACACCATCGATGATCGCAGATGCCGCGATTCAGGAGGATGTGGATGCGGTGGGAGTATCAATACTCTCGGGTGCCCACATGACACTATTCCCGGCAATCCGCAAACTCCTCGATGAGAAGGGCGCGAAAGACATGGTCCTTTTCGGAGGGGGGATCATCCCCGATGAAGAGGTCAGAACTCTCGAATCTCAGGGGATTGACAAGCTTTTCGTGCCGGGTACACCAACAGATGAGATAATCTCATATATCAAGAGCCGTTTTGACTCAAAACAAGAGGAAGAACCAATCCTGTAGATATTTGTCTTCCGTCCTGATTGGCGATAAGAAAGAATATAAGACCCGCTCCTATGCGGGTCTTTTTATAAATGTGGAGGCGAAATGATCGACTATGTGAATTCTATTGAAAACCTGAGCGCGGATCAGTGTGCGGGATTCTTTGTTGGCTGGCCCAATCCGCCCACTCCAGAGACTTTGATAAAAATTCTCAATCAAAGTGATGATGTTATCCTCGCAAAAGATACCGAAACAGGCAATGTTGTCGGCTTCATTAACGCTATCACCGATGGAATCCTATCTGCATATATCCCCCTCCTTGAAGTCCTGCCCGATTATCAGCATAGAGGTATTGGAAGCAGACTTGTAGAACTTATGCTGAAGCGCCTTGATGGTTACTATATGATAGACCTTGTCTGCGATGAATCACTAATGCCCTATTATGAGAGATTTGGTATGACAGAGCGATTTGGTATGACAAAAACCAGGTCTATGTCTATAAGAAATTTCAGCAGGCAGTCCGGAAAAACAGAATAATAGCCAAATTACTCCTTTTATTTCCCCCCGCCTTAAACTGGATACAAATGATTCATGTTACACTTTAATACAATTTTATAAGAGAATATCATGCAACAAAATGGAGGTTTGTGCGTAATATTATTATCAGACGATCCACGCGCGGGTGACATCTTTGATTTTGCAACCTGACAAACACCGCGATTATGGATTGCACTAACCCGCTCTGATCACGCCCAGGGATCAGAGCACCCGAGTTGGGTGCGTCTGAAGCAATTTGGGAGATTGTATTGATGGCGCCTGACTCTGATTTGAAGCAGTCATACTGCATATATACGAGCCGTGTACGGCTACTTATCCTCTCTGCAATCGGACTAATTGCAATTACTATTGCATTTGGTTTCTACATCTGGGGTACTACCACATCAGTCGATTTAATTACTGTGATCCTGTCATCGGTATCCGGTGTCGCTATAATCGAATCATTAATCAGAGTTATCTGCAAGTCAAAACGAATTCCAAGATTACGCACGAACGAAATCAACAGACCAGTACCATCTCAGACTCTAATAGCTGTTTTGATATACATCGTGATTACCATTATCTTCTTCTACCCGGTTCTCTCCGATATTACAACCGCACTTATCGGACCGACCGAGGACAACGTCAAATATCTGTGGAATATGTGGTGGGGAGAGCGCTATTTTGCTGGATTGGAACCGAGTCTCACATACAGCAGCGATATATTCTACCCGGAGGGAAGCTCGCTTGTTTTCAATGATTTCTCATGGTACAACCTTGGAATATCGCTTCTTCTCAGTCCCGTATTTAACAATACGACGATTTACAACATCCTCATTCTCCATACATTTGTAATTGCCGCTCTCGGTGCATTCCTGCTTGTCAGGTATATGACCGGTTCATTCTGGGCTGGAATTCTTGGAGGATTCATCTTTGCATTTAACCCGTCTCATTTCGCCCATTCACTTCACCACCTTAATATAGCATCAATTCAATTTCTACCGTTCTTTACGCTGTATAACATCAAATCCGTTCGTATGGGCGGGATGAGAAACTCGATTCTTGCGGCGTTCTTTTTGTTCCTGTGTGCTATGTGTGACTGGAACTACCTGATTTTCTGCCTCCTCCTTATGGCAATCATTTATGCATTTGTAGCTATCAGACAAAAGAGAATCATACTGCCGGATATAGTCCGCAATTCAGCAATCATACTCGGCTTCGGCCTGCTTCCCGTTTTCCCCTGGCTGATCAAGATGTCAATTGTAGGTCTTGCGAATCCGCAGGCGAATCCTGCAGGCCACAATCTCTTTGTAGCAGATGCTCTCGCGTTTATCATCCCACACTCACATCATCTTCTGTCAGGCGTTGATTTCATTGATGGTTTCAACAGGATGATTACCGGAAATCCCTGGGAAAGCGCTGTATATCTTGGTATCGCCAATATAGCATTGGCTGTCTATGCACTCTTTATGGGGTCGAGAAGAGTCTTTATTCTAATTGTATCTCTGATTACATTCAGCATTCTCGCGATGGGATCATATCTGCATTTCGCCGGGATTCAACTCCCCATTGCGCTTCCATACAAATTGATTGAGATGACACCTCTACTCAAGCATGCGCGAAATCCTGCACGGCTGATTGTATTCGTCTATCTTGTCCTCGCTATTCTTTCTCCGCTGGGTCTAATCTATCTGTGTAAGAGATGGAAATTACGATCGAAGAGAGCTATTGTGTTTGCGGTTTTTTCTACTGTAATCTTCTTTGACTTTTTCTCTGTCTGTACGGAGACCTCGAATACTTCCTCTCCTCTTTGCTATGAGGTTATCGAACAGGATAATGGTGACTATGCCATTTTGGATCTTCCGACCTCATGGACAGGAAACGCACAATACATGATGTTTCAGACCTTCCATCATCGACCGATAGTCCAGGGACTTGTTCCGCGCAAGATCGGACGTTCATTGATAGATTATCTCTCGTTCAGGGATATTCAGGAGCGTCGACGGCAGTTGATTTCCAACAAGGTAAAGTACATTGTGCTTCACAAGGAGCTTCTCGGAGCTGCGGCGGCGGATGCCATCCACTACCACAAACGTGTATTTACACAGATATATTCCGATGCCAGGCAGGTTGTATTCCAGGTTTATTGATATTCGCTTATCAGAGAATCAGCATGGATTATGACCGATCGGGAGTCTCACTGTCACCCTTGTACCTATCCCCGGTTCGCTATCAATCTCAATATCGCCGCCGTGATCGTTGACTATGCTGAATGTCGAGGCAAGTCCGGTGCCGATACGGACCCGCGTTCCTGTCTTACGGAACCCGAATTTGAACAGATGATCCAGATCATCCTTCGGAATTCCTCTGCCATTATCAACTATCCGGACAACAATATTCCCCTCGTCGAAATATGATAGGATTTCTATTCTGCCTCTCTCCTCGATTGCATTTACTGAGTTTTCGAGCAGATTCATGAAAGCCTGATTCAGACGGCTTGGATGACATTTCAATTGAGGCAGTTGTTCCAGTTTGGTTTCAATTTCTATCTTCCCGTTGAGGCGGTGTCCCATAAGATCAACTACTGAAGCAAGCCCCTCATTCACATCTGCAAATTTACACTCGGATTCATCCAGTCTGCTGAAATTTTTCAAACTTTGGACGATCTTGTCCAGTCGTTCAGAGGCTGACTTTATCAAAGCAAGGTTATCATTCAGCATATTCCGATAAAGGTTGAAACGCTTATCCTGCCGGAGATCATCAAGTGATTCGGTTCTCTCAAGACTTTCGCCTATTCGTATCAGGCAGCGGTCAGCGGCATCCGCTGATCCTCTTATTACGCCATTTGGATTGTTGACTTCGTGTGCAACACCTGCAACGAAATCTGTCAGACAGGAATGGCGCGTGGATGTTACGAGACGGGATCGAGAATCGAGCAGGCTTGACAGCTCCTCGAGAAGTTCCTCGTAGCGAGTGCGAAGATCACCGCATTTTGTATCGGTAGAATCGATGGAGCATGAGTCCGGAGAGTCTGTGTCCAGATTTATGCCAAAGAGCCTGACAAGGCAGTCATTCTTGATTTTTACTGGACCATCCAGAGTCTCAACATTGAGAGATGATACCGATTCAATTGTTTCCCGTCTTACAATCCAATGAAACTCCGATCCTATATCACCCGTACCGACATATTCGAATCGTCCATTATTCAAGCGGACTGTCTCAAAGCAGCATGGATCATTGTCCGAACTATCATAGACCTCAAGCCCGATATTGCGCTTGTCAAATACTCTCTCTGCGAGAGCTACAGAATTGGTGTGTTGAGGTATGCTCTTGATATGAATAATGATATCGTTACAGGCGTCGATATATTTCTCGATAATTTCTTTTTCCATTACCCGTTCACCTCGTACAGTTTCGAAATTCAACACTGTTAATTGGATCAATTTGAGTGGGAAATGATTCATGAAATCGGAACCGGTAGTGAAACGGATTTTTCAACACGCCCCGTAATTCCGGATCATCCGGATTTATGTTGACTTTTAGAGTACTCATGAATATGCTTCTGATCGAATATGCCCCCGTGGTGTAACGGATAACGCACCAGCCTCCGGAGCTGGGAATCCAGGTTCGATTCCTGGCGGGGGTATAATAATACTCCTCTTCGATAAATGTATATCCCTTAGTTTTTGTCGACAATTACAGCATTCATTGATATACTCACGGCATGTTAAGATTTATATGTACGAGGCTGATCTATATAAGTACAGCCGTTCCTCTGCCGGTGTTTGTACTCGCAATCCTGTTTACAATGCTTGCTGATGCAACAGAAATTACCATTATTACAGGGATTGCGTCTCTGCTGCTGCTAATCGCCGCTCTATCCTATCTTCTGTCTCTGCTTCTTGCTGTCATCTGCGGACTTGCGAGGCGATTTAAAGCTCTCCTATTCCCTGCTCTTCTGGCGATGCTTGACATTGCTCTCTTTGTTGTTTTTCTTCCTGAAGATGAGACTGCGGTGGGATGGAGGTTCATTGACTACCTTCTGATCGGCGGTCTCGTAGTATTGAACCTGATTCAATGGTTCGTGCTCAGGCGAGAAACGAAAATTAACCGAATCTCTGGAGATGATGATGACTTTGAGATATAGTCTTGTCGGGATATTTATTGTAATCGCTCTTCTTCTCGGTTGCGGATCGGAGAAAGTAAAGATCGAACAGCGTGAGGGTGTTAGGATGGATTATAAACCAACCCGATCCGATCTCATACCGCTTAATGTTTCGGTTGATGATGCTACCGATCCCTGGTGGTTCCATGACTGTTTCATGTTCGTATCCAGAATTTCGGATATAGGAAACATCCTGATGGTTGCCGAATTTGACCGATATCTCAATCCCGGTGATGATCCAAAGGTCACAAAACAATTCCGTCTCAGCCGCTTTGATGGTACCTCATGGCAGGAGATCGACTTCTGGGAGGGACCTGATGTAATCTCGAAGATGGATATGATATCGAGTACTCCGAAGATAAATTTCTTCTGGGCTGATAAAGACAAATCCGCTTCGATTCGATATCTCAGTCTTACCGGTGGAGCAACCGTAATTGATTTGAAAGACCTTGTTGCCTATACCAGCTATGGGAACGGCACAGACTATAAACACACCTATGCTGCCGGTATCGGACGTGTGGAACATCGCGATACTGTCATTGAGGGCAGAATGTTTCACGAGTTTATCAATGTACGGCTTGATGAACCCTGGGACGGCAAGCGCCCATCACTGGGAGCTGAGAACAGATTCACCGCATTTATACAGACGGCGGCTTCCAAAACGATCATTGCCTCTGTTGACATGAACGAATACAACGATGCTGTTCACAATCCCTTCTTCGCAATGCTTCACGGATCAAAGTACTATATAGCCGAAGGCTCCATGATTACCAATTTCAATGCAGATTTCAAATCGGACTCACAGTTTGGCGGTCAGCTTCCTCATTTCATACAGATATATTCCGGGGACAGTATCAATGTGACGCTCGAATTCTGGATCGAAAATGACAAATGGGATACCATTTCAGATGGCTGGGCCAGAACCGGTGTTTGGGGTAATACTGTATTCTGGAATCGTCGTGAGAAAGCCTATGGCATTACAAAACACTACCATGATCCCGGTGTTGATTCCTTACAGTTATTGGGGAAATTCCACGAGATCAGAATGGAGCGTCCAGATTCGGATCCCGATTTTGTTCCTTCAGGAGAACCTGTGCATATCGAAAGAAATTAGTTTAGGTTCAACCCTTGATGTTTGCAACGGGCAGGAGTCTTGCAATCGGTTCCGATATTCCTATTTTCACTACCGCATCTATTACATCATCTATATTCTTGTAGGCGATACCCGCTTCCTCTGCGAGACCCGAGAATGATGCAGCGCGCACGGTTATTCCCCGCTTCTCCATTTCATTGGCGAGAGCCTTGCCGTGTACCCGCTTCTTTGCCTGTCTGCGTGACATTGTACGACCCGCGCCGTGAAGAGTTGACCCGAATGTATCGGTCATTGCCTTCTGCGTACCCTTCAGAAGATACGAGCCGGTCTCCATTGAACCACCGACAATTACAGGCTGACCGATTGAGCGGTATTGGGATGGCACCTCGGTGTGTCCGGCGGCAAAAGCTCTTGTAGCACCTTTGCGATGCACGACAACTCTCTGCTTCCTGCCGTCGATTTCGTACTCCTCCACTTTCGCTATGTTGTGTGCGACATCATAGATCAGGTTGATTGCCATCTCCTGGTCGCTCTTGCCGAATACCTTACGAAATGCCCGTCGAATTTGATGAGTGATAACCTGACGGTTGGCGAATGCATTATTGGCCGCACACTTCATTGCCGCAAAATACTCCTGTCCCTCGTCGGATTCGAACGGCGCACAGGATAGTTCTCTGTCGAGTGTCTTAATTCCATACTTCTGTACGCTTTTTTCGAATACTTTAAGGTAGTCGGTTGCAACCTGATGACCGAATCCGCGCGAGCCACAGTGCACGGAAACGAGAATCTGATTCGGACGATCTATACCGAGGATTTTTGCGGCTTCCTCGTCAAAGACATTCGAATCGCGGACAACCTGTATTTCGAGATAGTGATTCCCCGATCCGAGAGTTCCAAGCTGATTTACGCCACGTTTGTATGCCCGCTCTGAAATGAAATCCGGATTAGCTCCCTTCAGGCAGCCCCTTGCCTCGGTAGCTTCCTCGTCGGCACGTGTAGCGTACCCGTTTTCAACACACCACCCGACACCGTCTGTCATAACCTTCTCGAATCTCTTTCGATCGAGAGATGCTGTTCCGGTCTTACCTGCTCCGGCGGGAACGTACTTGAACAGTATGTCGACAAGCTCTTTGATTTTCGGGCGGATTTCATCCAGCGTGAAGTTTGTCCGCATTACACGCATCCCGCAATTGATATCGAAACCGATACCTCCAGGCGATATAACGCCATCACTCACCGAGAATGCCGCCACGCCTCCTATCGGGAACCCATACCCCCAATGCCCATCCGGCATACAGAGAGCGTGCCCCACAATTCCCGGCAGGCAGGCTACATTTGTTATCTGGTCGAATACTCCATCCTCAACACTGCCTATCAGCTTGTCAGATGACAATATCCGCGCAGAAACGTTCATACCCTTCTTCTGGGTTGGGTCGATCTCCCAAATACCCTCGGCTATTTTCTTCTTTTGCATATTATCCACTCCGGACTGTTCACAGATCGAAAATCACGAATGCTCTCCAGCCGCTATCGGTTTCCTCTACTTTGAAACGGTGCAGTGTGACCGCTTTTATATCGGCGGAGATATCGTGCTTGTCATAATCTATACGCTCACCACCCACCGTTGCCTCGAGGCGGAAATCCTTCCCGGTTTCGAGTTGTTTTATTTCATACTCGCTGAAAAGCATGGAGGCTGAGTCTTTCAAGTAAACCAACTCACTCAGCCAGTCATAAAAGAGTCTTTCTATGTCATCCTCTTTGAGTGAGACATCGAACATGTTGTCACTACCTACGGTCGTAATATCGACCATAGCTTCGGTGAACGCTTTTCCAGCCTCAATAAAAAGTTCCTCGAGACTGTCGGCCTCTATTTCAACGGCACAGTCACCGCCTGCAATGTCATCTCTGAAGTTGTATGGCATATAATAGTATAGGTGAAACGTCCATATCGAGCAAGTTATCAACGTGAACATCTAACAAAAAAAGCGCTCTCCGAAGAGAGCGCTTCTATCTTAATGAGAAATTGCTTAATCAGCTTTTACGATACAGTCGTCAATGGGACAAACTGCAACACAACGAGAGCCGCCGTCAACACCTTCACACTCATCACAGAGATTCGGGTCTATGACGTAGATGTCTCCCTCTTCGATAGCGCTGTTGGGGCACTCCGGAAGGCACAGCCCACAAGCGGTGCATTCGTCAGTTATCTTCATTGCCATCCTAAAACAACCTCCATTCTTTGTCCAAGCGCTTTTGAACGCCTCTTGCCCGGAACATAGTTACAAACAGTTTCCCGCTTAAAGTTTCATGAATATATACGTGACACAATAGGTAATCAAGGGAAAAAACTTCAAAAAAGACTCTTATCGTAATCTTATGTATTTCATTAGTTTGTATACGAAATAGAAGATCACTGCATAATAGAT
>Ga0272443_10003979_pt1 | contig 16691 bp, 16 predicted proteins | sample SSMAcet12_FD_193581 | JGI IMG/M metagenome (GOLD analysis project Ga0272443, IMG submission 193581) | Marine sediment archaeal communities from Little Sippewissett salt marsh, Falmouth, MA, United States - SSM-Acet-12 | ecosystem: Environmental > Aquatic > Marine > Wetlands > Sediment ... | reverse complement strand
GAGATTGCCCACCAGATCGCCATGCAGAAGGAAGCCATGGAAAAGGAGGAGAAAAGTGGATCCGCTCCTGACTAGACGCAGCCAAGGTCTCATTGGGATTTCAGGACCTCTCATCAAGGTTCCGGCCTTTCCCGGGACATTCCCCGGGCAGATGGTGGAGCTGGTCACGGAGGGCGGGCGCCGGCGCAGCGGACAGGTCCTCGAGGTTGCCACGGAAACAACCACGGCTCAGCTTTTCGAGACCACGCAGGGTGTCGACACAAACTCCACATGGGTGAGATACTTGCCCCGCACAGCCAGCCTTCGCCTCTCGAAGGAGATGCTCGGCCGGACCTTCTCGGGGTCGGGTATTCCCATAGACGACATGCCCCCTCCCATCCCCGAAACGGAGAGAGAAATCCTGGGGAATGCCATCAACCCTGTAGCAAGGGACAAGCCCTCCGATTTCATCCAGACGGGGATTTCGGCAATCGACCTTCTCAACACCCTGGTGAGGGGCCAGAAACTGCCTATCTTTTCAGGCTCGGGACTTCCTTCAAACGAGTTGGCGGTTCAGATCGTCCGGCAGGCAACAGTCATCGGGGAAGAGAGTGATTTCGCCATCATTTTCGCAGCGATGGGGATCACCCACAGGGATGCCTCCTTCTTCATCGAGGCCTTCGAGTCCTCGGGGGCACTGAGCCGTACGGTGGTATTTTTAAACCTCGCCTCCGATCCTACCATCGAGAGGCTCCTCACGCCGAAAATGGCTCTCACCACCGCCGAGTTCCTGGCCTTCGTGCACGGGATGCATGTCCTTGTAGTCCTGACGGACATGTCGAATTACTGCGAGGCTCTCCGCGAGATCGGCAACGCCCGGGAGGAGATCCCGGGTCGAAGGGGTTATCCAGGGTATATGTACACGGACCTCGCGGGAAACTTCGAGCGCGCCGGACGCATCAGGGGAAAGGCCGGCTCGATCACCCAGATCCCCATCCTGAGCATGCCCGACGACGACATCACCCATCCCATCGCCGATCTGACCGGATACATCACCGAGGGCCAGATCGTCCTTTCAAGGGAACTTCACCGGAAAGGGATCTTCCCGCCCATAGACGTTCTTCCGTGTCTCTCGCGCCTGATGAACCTCGGCATCGGTGAGGGTAAAACCCGGCCTGACCACCGTAACCTTGCGGACCAGATCTATGCCTTTTACGCCAAGGGGCGGGATCTTCGAAGAATGGAGGCGGTCGTGGGGGAAGACGCCATGACGTCGGAGGATAAAAAATACCTGGGTTTCGCCAGGGAATTCGAGGAATCCTATCTTAACCAGGGAGACCGGGGACGGTCCCTGGCCGAATCCCTCGATCTTGCCTGGAACCTTTTCAAGGGGTTTCCTCCCGCGGCCCTTACCAGGATCGACCGCCGCTGGATCGAATCCTATTTCCCCGCAGAGGATGAAGGGGAAACGAAAGGCAGTTAAAGTTGAGCGTTCCCGCCACAAGAATGAACCTTCTCTCCTTCCGGGGGAACCTTTCCCTTGCGGTTTCCGGCGCAGAACTCCTCAAGAGCAAGAGGGAGGCCCTCATCAAGGATTTTTTCAAAGTCGCGAACACGATCATTGAGAGCAGGGAGGAGATGGCGAGGGAGGTCCAGAAATCCATGATCCAGGCGGGGCTGGCCAAATCCTTTTCCGGCAGCCACCAGATGAATTCGACAGCCCTTTCCGCAAGGAGGGATATCCCCGTTCAAACCCACGAGGTCAACATCTGGGGCATCCGCATCCCGGAGATCGACTTCGTCTCCCTGCGAAGGACCCCGGAAGCCAGGGGATTGCTTCCTGTGGACACGTCGTCCCATATTCTGGAAACCGCGGAACAGTACGAGAGGATTCTCGACAGGCTCCTGAGGACGGCCAGCCAGGAGATCCGCCTCAAAAGGCTGGGGGAAGAGATCCGGAAGGTCAGCAGGAGGATCAACGCGTTGGAGCAGACCATCATCCCGTCGCTCCAGGGAGAAATACGGAGCATCCAGGAAGTCCTTCAGGAGCGTGAGCGGGAGGACCTTTTCCGCCTGAAGCACATAAAAAACCGAAGGAAATAATTCAAAAAAGCAGCAGCCCGCCTCCGATAAAGAACATTCCCAGAATGACACCGAGGATGACAATGTGCCCTGGACCGTAGCGGTGGGCCATGGGCAGAAGCTCATCGAGGGAAATGTATACCATTATCCCCGCGACCAGAGCCAAAAGGGACGCTAAAAGCGTCTCGGTAAGAAAAGGAAGAAGCAAGGTGAAGCCCACCGCCGCCCCCAGGGGCTCCGAAAGCCCGGAGAGCAGAGACCAGATAAATGCCTTCTTCCTGTCTCCGGTGGCATAAAAGATGGGGATGGAAACGGAAATTCCCTCGGGGATATTGTGCATCGCGATGGCTGCCGCCGTGAAAACGCCGAGCTTCACATCCGTGAGGGCAGCTCCGAAGGCAGCCAACCCTTCCGGAAAGTTGTGGATGGCGATGGCAAAAGCGGTGAAAATTCCGGTCCTGAGCAGCGTCGGGTCTTTCCCGTCGTCGGTGATCTTGCGCAGCTCTTCGAAATGATGAGGGTTCTCGGCTTCGGGGACCAGGATGTCGATGAGTCCGATGAGAAAGATCCCTGCGAAGAATGCGAAAAAGCTCCAGACCTTCCCCACATTTTCCAAAGATAAAGGGATCAGCTCGACGAAGGAGATGTAGATCATCACACCCGAGGAGAACCCCAGAGAGAACGAAAGGAAATCCATCCTGGGTTTCCGGATGAAATAGGCAATGACGCTTCCTATTCCGGTCGACAGACCCGCCAGAGTCGCCAGAACAAGAGCGATCAGGATGTTTTGTGACTGGATCACAGGCGGTATCCCATGCGCCCTGACCTTCCAAATGAATTTGAAGTTCCTGGACTTTCTCCAGAAAGAAAAACACGGGGTGGGAGGGGTGTTATCGGAAAACGAAACTTATATTGTAAAAAAAGGCTTAACCTGATGTTTCCTTGGCCTTTGTTCCTGGTTTTCCGGCCTTTGTCTTTGGGCCTTTGTCTTTGGTCTCTGCTTTCCCTTATTTTCCCCTTTACAGAAACTCCGCTCCGCCCCTGGCGTAATCCCGGACCTGGTCAAAGGTATCCACGATATCCTGCAGGAGAGCATCTGCCTCGCACCGGCCAATTTCCCAGCCATCGTCCACCGTCTCCATGAGGTCCCGCATTTTCTCGAAGCCCTGGGCGATCTTGATATCCAGCTCCTCCATCCGGGCAAAGCATTCCTCATCAAAGATCTTCTCGGCGATCTTACTTTCCAGATTGTGGAGTTCGTTGGACCAGGCGTGGAGCCTGGTTTTCATCTTGACTAGATACTCCCTTTTTTCGTTTTCCGTGGGAGCTTCTTCCTCCACAGTCTCATTTTCCGTCTCAACCTGCATTGAAACCTCCTTGCCGTTTTCCAGTCTTTCCCTCATCTGCTCGAAATACTTCAATCTCCTCTCCATGGGGGACTCCATTCCTTTCCTTGGTCGGATTATGGTTCCTTAAACGGTATCAAACTGTTTTTGCCAGAACCATGCCACCAACCTGAATCTCCCAATTGGTTTATCATTATAAAATTTTACCTGAAAAATCAAGCCCCTACAAAATCATGGAAAGGATTTCCTCATTTCAGAATATTGTAAAAGTATTGCAAAAAGAAAGATTCTACACTTTTTTAAGGGGAAATAGTATTGCAAAATGCATTTTATCAAACCTTTTCTGCGGGTCACCTCCCCTCTTTCAATGCACGCTCGATATCGTCGGACCTGCCCATGAAAATGAGGACATCACTGTCCTTGATGACGTAATCCGGGGGGGGAGCGGTGATGAAATGCCCCGCGATAACATCCCGAATGGCGATGACGATGACCTGGTATTTCTTCGTCAGGTCGATCTCAAGGAGGTTCTTCCCGATGAACCCGAGTGGCGGAGCTGCTTCGGTAATGGAGAAATCCTCGGAAAGAGGAAGGTAATCGAGGATGTTCGGATAAACCAGCCCTCTTGCCGTCTTGACCGCCATGTCCTTTTCGGGATGAATGACCTGCTTGGCACCTACCTTCATCAGGATCTTGCCGTGATCCTCGTTGACGGCCTTGACCAGGATATGCTTTACCTCCAGTTCCTTCAGGTAGAGGGTAATCAGGGTCGAAAGGTGGGACCGCTCTCCCGTGGAGACGACCACGGCGTCCATCTCGGAGACGCCCTGCGAAGCGAGGAATTCCTTGCTGGCCGCATCCCCCTGGATCGCTATCGTGGTGTGATCCTTGACCCTCTGGACCTTTTCCCGGTCCAGATCGATCCCGAATACCTCATGTCCCTCTTCGTAAAGGAAGCATGCCACGTGGTATCCGAAATTCCCCAGCCCGATGACGCAATACTTTTTCATGGAATCAATCCCCTGTCTATTAACCGATCATGATGTTCTCTTCCGCATACCTGGGAGCGGAGGAAGACAGCCGCTTGATAAAGGTGAAAGCCACCGTTAAAAGCCCAACCCTTCCAATGAACATCAGCATAATGATGATCACCTTTCCGGAAAGGGTGAGTTTGGCGGTGGCACCCATGGTCAAACCGACCGTGGCAAACGCGGAGACCGTTTCAAAAAGATACTGGAGAAACACTGCCTCCGGCTGTCCGGAAGAAGCTCCCGGATGCTGGACAAGGAGCAGGACGAAAAGGGCGGATACAATGAGAAAAATGGCCAGCATAACAAGGGCCAGAACCTTGGTGACAATCTCTTCGGGAATGGTCCTTTTAAAAAGGTTGGTATGGGGGTTTCCTTTAAGCCTGCTTCGAAGGATGGCGACGAACAGCGCCAGGCTCGTTGTCTTGATGCCCCCTCCCGCGGAACCGGGCGAAGCCCCGACGAACATGAGAAAGATCAGGAAAAGGAGGGTGGAAACCTGAAGTGAGCTGACATCAAGGGTGTTAAAACCAGCCGTCCTGGCCGTCACGGACTGAAAGACAGCTCCCATAATCCCTCCTCCGGTGGTCATCCCGGCCAGGCTTCCCGTCAGTTCCAGCAGCCAGATCGTGAGACCTCCCCCCAGAATGAGGGCGGCGGTCGTCCAAAGGACAATGCGGGAATGGAGGGACAACCTCGGCCTTCTGCCGGAATGCCGCCTGAAAAGGATGTCGTTGACCTCCCGGATGACGAGGAACCCGATGCCCCCGCTGATGATAAGCCATATGACCGTTAGGTTGACAAGAAGCGACGAACGGTAGCCCATAAGGCTGTCGGGAAAAAGGGAAAAACCCGCATTGCAAAAGGCGGAAACGGAATGGAAAACCGAAGCGAAGATCCCCTTCCCGAATCCAAACTCCGGAATGAAGACAATGCTCAGGAGCGCGGCCCCGAAAGCCTCCATAATAAAGGCAACGAGGAGTATCCCGCCGACAAGGGCCCCCATGGAGGAGACCGGCGTGTGCAGGAGCGTCTCGCTGATGATCCAGCGTCCGCGGGTGCCGACCCCTTGGTGGAGGAAAAAGAAAAGGTACACCGAGAAGGTTGTAATTCCCAACCCGCCGAGCTGGATCAGGACAAGCACCACGACCTGTCCAAAAAGGGAAAGGGCGCTTCCGGTTTCAACCACAGTCAGCCCCGTGACGCACTGGGCCGAGGCTGCCGTGAAAAGGGCGTCGATATACTTGAGGGATGACCCCGCAGAGGCAATCGGGAGCCGAAGAAGGACACTTCCGGAAAGGATTGCGACGAAATAGTACAGAATGATGGCCTGGCCGGGAGCAAGGCGCTTCAAGGGGTTAACATGGTTTTTTTCGGGCACCGTTTTCGCCTCGGAAAAAACAAAAATTCTGAATCCCCCGATCCCTGGAAGCTGGCCGAAAACTGCCTTTGCGGGGGAATCCACGGGATTTCTTCCGGCAAGAATAACCGAATCGATCTTGGAAATACAGCCTCAATGGTTACATTGAACCTTCCGGCAAGCAAATCCGGAACCAAAGCTGCCGGTATTTTGGCTTCATTATACTTTCTGTGTAGTGTATTCTGATTCAACGAAAGGAGAATCAAGATGGAGGAACTTACCATTTTGGCGAAAAACGAGTCGGGGGAAGAACCTTTTAAAGTCGACTTCATCAACGATGCGGGGAGACTGAAGATCACGTGCAACTGCCCTGATGGAAGGAAAGGGCTTCTTTGCGACCACAAGGCCCGTTTCGCCGCCAACGACTTCCTGTTACTGGAACACCCGGGCAGCCGGGGCAGACTCCTGGAAGCCCACGTCTGGGTTGTCGAGTCCGAGCTGGCCAACCCTCTTTTGGAACTGATCCAGATGGCGGGCAAAGGGGAAACGGAAACAACAGAATACTGGGAACTCCAGGAAAAGCTCGGCCATATGATGAAGGAGGGCTGTCGACTGGAAAAGTAAGACCTGAAAGGATCTTTTTGGCGGAACGATATCCAGCCAGGATCTGTTGCCGGTTGCGTTTCATCCGGTCCATGTTAAAATTTATTTGTTTGGCCCGTGTGTTTTCCGGACGACATGGGCACATCTCTTTCGGGATCCATCATGGTGGGAAATTTTTCTCGCCGTTCGTTTTTTGGCCTTTTAGTCCGACCATCTCCTTTCAGGGGATTTAAATGGCCTCGAAGAACCGGATTAAAAGAAGATGGCTGGTTTTTCCTGTACATCGTAACATGCTGAGACGGGAATTTAGGGGAAAGGGGGTGATACGGAGGGGACCGGGTTGCAACGACTTGACGCAAGAAAAGACTTTCCACTGACTCAATGGACCAGGGGGAAAATGAAGGAGGGTAGAAACGTGAAAAAAACCGTTATGATCCTCATCGCGACCGTTTTTTGTATCACCATGATCTTTGGCGCAGCTCTTGCTGACGTTACGGCCGTCGCCAAAGATGATCTGGCCAAAATCGGTTCCAAAGATAAAGTGATCCGGAAGGCCGTTATGGCCCAGAATGAAAAGGGCCTCACCATGGATTACATTATGAAGATGGACAAGGGCTGGAGGGGACAGCCTGAAGACACATACTTTATCAAGGAGATCAGGGAAAACAAGTGCAGCGATCACCTGAGGAAGCTGATTTCCAAGAAGGACTACCTGTTTGAGATCTTCGTCATGGACAACCAGGGCGCCAACGTCTGCATGAGCGGCACCACGGGCGACTTCATGCAGGGAGATGAAGACAAGTGGCAGAAGTCGTTTGCCAATGGACAGGGAGCCATCTTCATTGATGTTCCAGAGGAGGAAGACGGGAAAATGGTTCAGCAGGTTTCCGTCCCGGTCATGTACAAGAACGAGGCTGTCGGCGCGATTACCTTCGGTATCTACCCAGACAAGGTCGAATGATCCCTTCCGGGGAAAGAAACCTGTCATCCCCATATCAGGATGACGCCTTTTCAAAACCAATAGTCAAAAGAGCGCCGCACCCTGAAAAGGAAGCGGCGCTTTTTCCTCCGTATTACCTGCTTGCCGGTCTTTTTTGCGATATTCGCGACGACCCTGACAGTTCACCGGGGAAGACAGCTCCTTCCTCCTTCAACTGTGCGCATGTTGACAGAACTACCAATTTGGGTATAGATTTCCCGGTGCCAGTGGGAGACCGCCCTCTCTGAATCCCTTCAGCATCTCTTTCTGGCCAGGGTGGGGTTGGGAAATCCCGGATCGGGGCAGGGATTGCCTCATGGGATAAGGATTATGTTCAGATAATCCTTATCGGTCCGGAAGAAAAATAACCCCTTGCTGGCAGGAGCCTCTTCGCCGAGGCTGCCTTCCAGGAATAAACCCCATGGCCTGGAAACCTCTCGTCTTCGTCATCACTCCATTCAACCAGGAGAGGAGTAACCTCAGAGCCCAGCTCCTGGGGGCGGATTATAACGTTACCGCTGTCAGCGAACCCGTGGATGCCGTTTCCCGCCTTTCGACGGAAATCCCCCATTTAATCATTGCCGATCACGACCAGGGCCTGAAGGAAAAGGACGCCTTCGTTGAATTGATGGCTAAACTCGACGGTGCGGCCCCCCTTCCCATCCTGTTCCTCCTTGAGAGGAAGGAGGGCGAATGGCTCCCGACCCTGGTAAGGGAAGGCCTGGACGACACATTGATGAGACCGGTCCAATCCCTGGAACTTCTCTCACGAACATCTTCTCTTCTCAGAAACCGTCAGCTTCTTGGCCAGGTCAGGATCCAGGAAGACTTCCTGTCTTGCCGCAATATCGCGACCTTCTCGCGAGAGGAAACCCTTCCCACCGTCCTGCTGGTGGAGGATGATCCCAGGGAAATGGGCAACATCGCTTTTCTCCTTGGCCAGATCCCCTGCAGGACCCTCAAGGCCAGGACCCCTGCCGAGGCCCTCTGGCACATCCGACGCATCCCCCCCCACCTGGCTATCGTTGATCTCCTTTTCCCTGACCTGGATGGCCTGGAACTGGCTCGCTATTTAAAGAAACAGGGCGAGACCAGGCATACTCCCCTTCTCATGCTCACCGCGGTCCCGGAACTGGACAACAGGGTCCAGGGAATGGATTCAGGCCCGGATGATTATCTTGTAAAACCGGTCAACAGCGCAGAAGTCCTCACCCGTGTCCGACGGCTCCTTGCCCGCCACCAGAATCATGAAAAGATTCTTGGCAACAATCTGATCCTTGCGGATCAAGGCTTTACGGATCCATCCACAGGGATCCCGAAGGACGAGTTTTTCCGCTTTGTCTACCCCCAGATGGTCAACTGGTCCCAGAAGGCCCATTTGCCGTTCACCGTCGCCCGGATGCGCATTTCCTCGGGCAAGGATTTCCTCAGGGTCGCCGCCCAGATCCGATCCATCCTCCGGGATTTTGACCTGGATTTCATTACGGGTGAAAACGATCTGTCCTTCATTCTTCCCGAGACCCCTTCCGAAAAGGCAAAAATCGCTCTTTCGCGGATATTGGCCAAGGCCGAGGACATGGGGATCCCGCCCTGGGAGATCCGCCTGGTCACCGTGTCCATCGGGGAAGACGGCTGGGAGACGGACAGGATCCAGGCCAGCCTCAAACCCGGACATCATCGGATGGAAAGCGGGGAAATGGAGGATGGTCCGGGACGAAAGATCCTCGTCGCATCCCGCTGGGGAGCCGAGGGAGACCTGGCGGACCTATTAAGATCCAATGGCTATTCCGGGGTGGAGACGGTCCGGCTGGATGCCAGGGAGTCAACGGGAAAAGTCCAGGCTGACCTCGTGATCCTGCAGGGGAAAGCGGATGAGGTGCCCGGACTCCTCGACCGTCTTCTCCCCTCACTTCCCGATCCCAACCTGCCCATCCTCATCCGATGCACCGGAAACGGGGATGGAGAGCATGTTCCCCTGGTCCCCGGTTCGGCCGAATTCATTCCGTCCGGTGTTCCCATCGATTACCTCCTGAAAAGAGTGAGCCAGTCCCTCGACCTGGCCAGTCTGCGCTCCGGCAGCGAAGAGGTGCTTCAATTCCTGAAAAACCTGGTCCGCTTTCTTGAAGAGGGGGATCCTGATATCCAGGGCCATGGCCAGCAGGTGTCCAACTGGGCGGTGGCCCTTGGGGCAAGGCTGGGAAGACAAAAGGAGGAACTGGACGCCCTGCGGTGGGGAGGCCTGCTCCATGACGTGGGAAAGATCTTTCTTCCCCAGAGGATCCTCCTCAGGGAAGGGATGCTTTCGGCGGAAGAGTTCATGATCGTAAAGTCTCATTCGAAGCTTGGCCACGATCTCTTCCGGCCCTTCTCCATCCTTAAGAAAGCCCTCCCGATCATCAAGCACCACCATGAGAGGATGGATGGGAAAGGGTACCCGGAAGGACTCAGGGGTGAGAAGGTCCCGATTCTCGCCCGCATCGTTTCCGTGGTGGAAGTTTATGACACCCTCCTCAGGAGGAGACCTTTCAGGTCCGCTTTTTCCCCGGAGGAGGCCGCAAAAACCCTTCGGGATGAAGCCCGAAGAGGGCTGTGGGACCCGAAGATTGTGGAAGCTTTTTTCGAGATGATCGAGGAATAAGATCCGATTTTCTCCGGTCGGACTTCGCCTTTTTCCTTTTTCACGTTATATTGCCTCAGATTTTTTCATCCTCTTAAGGGAGAGCCCCTTGACCGAACAACAGCCCTCTTTTTCCGATTCTGTCCGAAGGATGTTCTCAACGATAGCCCAAAGCTACGACCTCCTTAACCGCCTCATGAGTTTTGGAACGGACAGCCGATGGCGCAGGAAAATGGTAAAAGAGGTTCCGCCCGGAGAGGGACCAGTTCTCGACCTTGCGACCGGAACCGCGGATGTGGCTCTGGTCCTGGCTAAGCGGGACATGGGCCGCCGGCTGATTGTGGGGGCCGATTTCACCTTGCCGATGCTTCGGGCCGGCGCGAGGAAAATCACAAGGAAAGGGTTCAGGAAGGTCCGGCTCACGGCGGGAGATGCCTGCTGTCTACCCTTTCAGGACGGATCGTTTAACGCTGTCACCATTGCCTTCGGCCTGCGCAACATCCCCGTCCGGAGCGAGTGCCTGCAGGAGATGACACGGGTTCTCACTCCGGGGGGACGGGTCCTGATCCTTGAATTCTCCAGAATGGATCGGCCGGTCCTCGGTCCTCTCTTCCGTTTTTACTTCCACCGGGTGATGCCCCTTATAGGAGGCCTCATTTCCGGAAACCCCCATGCCTACCGCTACCTCCCTGAGTCGGTGGACAGCTTTGCTGACCCGGACCAGGTGGACCGGGAGATGACGGACTCAGGTCTGGTCAATGTCATCCACCGCCCCCTGACCTTTGGGATCGCTTATCTGCATATGGGGGAAAAATCGGGAAAAGAGACCGCTTCCCTGGGGAAGAGTTAGTGCACCGGTGCACCTGTGCACTAGTGCACTGAAATCAGAACATCGCCTGGCCGATAAACATTACCACCCCCCCGCAGACCATGGTCAGAATGAGGTTTCGCGACTTGACCGCCACGAAAAAGCTCACCGCCAGAGCCCATACCGCCGGGTTTCCCGGCCAGGGGTCGACACGCCCTTCCCTGACAAGAGCACCGGGAAAGATCAGGGCGGAAAGGATGGCCGCCGGAAGATAGGACAACCAGGTCGTCAGCAGGCGGGGAAGGCGGACCCGGCTCAGGACCGCCAGGGGCAGGAGCCGCGGAAAATAGGTAACGGCCCACATTCCAAGAAAAATGAAAATGAGCCGCTCAGTTTCCATCTTCGGCCTTCCCCGGGTCGTTCAGAAACAGTTCCAGTCCCAGTCCCAGCGTCGCCCCGAGGATCGCGGCGATGATGACAGGCCATGTTCCTTCCATGAAAGAGAAAAAAAGACTTGACCCCACAGCGGAGGCCACGGCCACCGCCAAGTGGAACCGGTCTGTCACCTGGAGGACCACCAGACCGGCAAACATGGCGTAAAGTGAAAACTCCAGGCTGCTCTGAAGAGCGGGAGGGACAAGAGCCCCTGCAAGAGCCCCAATGATGGTCCCGGAAACCCAGGAGACATAGGCCGTATAATGGAGGGCGAGGGCATACCGGTAATCTCCCTCTCCCGCGGGGTAACGGCCGATGGAGATGGCAAAGGTCTCATCGGTAACTCCCCAGGCCACGAAAGGGAGTGCTCTTCTTGGAGCCTCGTGAAAAAAGGGGGACAGGGAGGCACTCATGAGGACGTGGCGCAGATTGATAAACAAGGTAGCCCCTACAACCTGAAAAGCGCCGGCGCCCCCCGCGAGGAGTCCGACGGCGATGAACTGGCTGGCCCCCGCGAACACCACAAGGGACATGAATACCGTCGGAAAAAAGGCAATGGAGCTCTGGCGGGCAAGAATACCATAGGCCGCCCCCATGGGAATGTACCCGATGATGATGGGCAGAGCATCCGCGAATCCCCTGCGAATCATGGTTCTGGTGTCAGAAGTGGATTTCAAATTTCAGGTTCCAGGAAGAAAACCGGATTCAATATTACAGAAAGACCGAAAAACCAGGGCCACTTTTTTATTTCCGGAACACATGTGCATGGAACTGTCGACTTTTTTTCCCTTTCCACCTTCCACTCTTTTCTTTCCCCTTTCCCATACTCAATCCTCTCAGGCAATTAACGAAAGAAAAGTCCCCACCGCAAGGGGGATGGTAAGGTTATCGTCAAAGGGTCGAGGAAGGGCCTCAGCCAGAGTCCCGACGACAGAGGCTCCCGCCAGCACCGCCGGTACGTAACCGAAGACGTCCGGCCAGGTGGCGGACAAGAGAAGGAAGGCTAGAAGGCTGGCCGTAAAACAGGCGAGGCTCCCTTCCAGTGTTTTGGTCCCGATCCTGATCTTCCCGAAACCTTTTCCAAGGAGGAGGCCCGCTCGGTCCCCGAAAAGGAGAGGAACCATGGCTGCGAGAGCCACTGTTTTGGAAAAAAGAAGGAAAGAAAGAAAAACACCCCCGAAGAAGGCAGGCGCCCCGGTAAGAAATCTTTCCTCGTTTGGACGCATGAAGGGTCCCAGCAGTTTGCGCGCGAAGCGGTTAAACCCCGGGACGGCCATTCTCCCGGTCTCCATGACGAGGACCAGGAACAGGAGCAACCCGAGGAGGATTAGGTTCAGGGGCTTAGCCGGAAGGTAGCCGACACAGGCCAGGAAAACCCCTCCCAGGACATGGATCAAGGTCCTCGGTATTTCCTTTCGGATACCAGCGAAGGCCATGCGAGACTCTAAAGAGGCCTATCGAGGATCCGATAGGTCTTGTACTGACATCCGGAGAAGACCTTGCCCATCGCCTCGAGCATGGGCCAGTTGTCTTCCAGGACCCATGAGAATTCCCCGTAACGGTAGCCGAGGTCGATGCCCCCTTTCCACGTCATGGCGAAAAGAGGGGTTTCAATGCCCCGCTTTCTGAACTTCTCCCGGACACCCAGGGTCAAACATCTCCCGCTTCGAATCCTCCTGGAGGCTCTCATGGCTTTTAAGGCTCCCAGGGGGGTGATGCGGCCGTTAAGGATCTTCAGGACACAGTTGAGATCCGGAAGGCCCATTGCGAAACCGGCGGGCTCTCCGTCCACGAATGCGAGATTGACGATCTCGGGAGCCAGGAGGGGCTTTAACTTGCGGGCCAGGTGGTCGATCTCCTCTTCGGTCATGGGGACGAACCCCCAGTTTTTCTCCCAGGCCTCATTGTAAATGACCCTGACGGCCTCAAGATCCTCCTCGAAATGTTTCATGTCGACGTGGCGGACCGTCAGCCCCTCCTCCTTTTTCATGACCTTGCCTACGATCCGCTCGAGGCGGGGAGGGATCCTCTTTCCCACCGGATACCAGAAGGCCAGAAGGTCCCTGGCTTTCCGGTAGCCGTGCCCTTCCAGGAGATCAAGATAATAAGGGGGATTGTAGGTCATCATGACAAAGGGGGACGAAAGGAAGTTCTGGACAAGGAGACCACATTCCTCGTTGGTACTGGGGTTCACAGGGCCTCGGATGGTGTCCATTCCTTTTTGGGCGATCCACTTCTGGGCGGCGTCAAGGAGGGCTCCCGCGGCGATCTCGTCATCCTCGCACTCAAAGAAACCGAAAAAACCGACCCTGTCCTGGTGAAATTCGTTGTGCCCTCTATTGAGAATCGCCGCAATGCGTCCTGCCGGCTTTCCATCCGTAAGGGCCAGGAAAAGTTCTCTCTCGGCATGACGCCAGAAAGGGTGCTTAAGGGAAAGGAGGGACCGGACGTCGCTCTTCAAGGGAGGAACCCAGTAGGGATCCCCCCGGTAGATCTTCCAGGGGAGATCGATGAACTGCTTGAATGCCCTTCCGGACTCGGCAGAGATGATTTCCAAGCCCATAGTGTTCAGGTTCCGGACCCGGAATCAGAGGTTTGAGGCGGGGCTACTTTCCTTTGGACGTTGGACATTGGACTTTGGACTTTCAGTTGATCAATCCCGTCTGCCGCCCGACCTTTACAAAAGCGGAGATAACCCTGTCGAGCTGCTCCTCGGTGTGGGTGGCCATGTAGCTGGTGCGGATAAGAGCCCTTCCCGGAGGAGTCGCCGGGCTGATGACCGGATTGGCGAAAACCCCCTCTTCCTGGAGCATCATGGCGATTTTGAAAGCCAGCATGTCTTCCCCGACCACAATCGGGATGATGGGCGTTGCCGCTTCCCCCGTATCGAATCCGTAGGACCTGAAACCCTCCAGCATCTTCCGGGTGTTGATCCAGAGCTGCTCACGTCGTTCCGGTTCCTGGTCGATGATGTCCAGAGCGGCGCTGACGGCGGCAACGAGTCCCGGAGCCAGGCTCGCAGAGAAAATGAGAGACCGGCTCATGTGTTTGAGATATTTGATGATTTCTGCGGAAGCGACTACAAACCCCCCGATGGTTGCCAGGGACTTGCTGTATGTTCCCATGATGACGTCGATTTCGTCCTCGAGGCCGAAGTGCTCCGCGGTGCCTCTCCCCGTCCGGCCCATGACGCCAATCCCATGGGCGTCATCGACCATCAGGCCGAAGTCCTGTTTGTCTCTTAAGGCCACGATGCGGTCGATGTGGGCGATATCCCCTTCCATGGAAAAAACACCATCCACAACCACCAGTTTGTTTCGACCGGTCTCGCTTCCCAGAACCTTCTCGAGGTCCTCCATGTCATTGTGCCTGTACTTCCTGACCTCCCCATAGCTGAGCCTCAAGCCATCCACGATGGAAGCGTGGTTCTGGCGGTCGCTGATGGCCACTTCTCCGCGGCCTACCAACGCCGACAGGACCCCGAGGTTGGTCTGATAACCGGTAGCGAAAACCAGCCCCCCTTCCTTCCGGAAAAAACGGGCAAGCTTCTCCTCCAGTTCGATGTGGATACCCAGGGTCCCGTTCAGGAACCGGGATCCCGCACACCCGGTGCCGTACTTCTTGATGGCCTCAACGGCCGCTTCCTTGACCTTTGGATGGGAGGCAAGCCCAAGGTAGTTGTTGGACCCGCACATCACCACCTCTTGTCCTCCCATGAGGACAACAGGATCCTGCTGGGATTCGATCACACGGAAGTAGGGATAGAGCCCGGCTGACTGGACCTTGTCCGGATCCGTGTAGTTGTGACATTTTTCAAAAATGCCCACGCTCGTTCCCTCCTGACAGAGGTGATCACATCCACCCCTGCTCCCTGTACCACAGGACGGTTCTCCTGAACCCTTCCATGGCATCTATGCCGGCCGTGAACCCCAGGTCTTTTTCAGACCTTTCCAGATCGCAGACCCAGCCGGACGCAGTCAATTCCTTAACCTTGCCCCTGTTAAACACGGGCATCCGCCCCGTAAGGATCCCCCAGGTTTCCGATGCAGCTGCCGAGGCCTTGAGCATCGCCCCTGGAACCCTGAAACCTCGAACCTTTCTGCCGACGGCGTGCCCAAGCAGTTCGGGCAGACGCGCGGCGACGACGGTTTCGGGATGGGCCAGAAAATAAGCCTCCCCTGTCTTTCCCCCGGCACCAGCAGCCACCAGACCTTTGACAAGATCCTCCACATGGATCAGGCTGAGCCTGGCTTCGGGATTGAAGATGGGGACAAATCCCCTTCCCGCCAGCCGAAACAGGGGGAGAATCTCCCTGTCTCTGGGGCCGTAAACCGCGGGCGGCCTGGCAACCACCAGCGGAAGATCCCTGATAACCCCTAATTGTCGTTCGGCCTCGAGCTTGCTCCGTCCGTAATCGGTGACCGGCCGGGGTTCCCGTGTTTCATCCATGGACTCATCTGTCCGTCCAGGTCCGATGGCTGCCAGGCTGGACATAAACAGGAAGAGCCCGGGTGGGGGCGAGGCTTCCAGGGAAGCCTTCGCGACGCCGAGACTCCCTTTAACGTTGACCGAAAAATATTCTTCCCGGCTCCGGGCTGCCACCACCCCGGCGAGGTGGAAAACCGCGTCAACTCCTGAGGCCCCCTCCCTGAGAATTCCGGTAGATCCCAGGTCTCCTTCAAGAAGGGTGACGGGCTTTCCCTGCAGCCACCTGAGCCTCCTCCGGTCGCGAACAAGACATCGTACCTCGCACCCGCCGCTCAGGAGGTGATCCACCAGATGGCTTCCGATGAACCCCGTCCCCCCGGTGACGAAACAGGAGCGAATCTCCCGGAAAGGCATAAAAATATTTAACACGCATGGGGGGTTAGGGTCAATGAAAGGAAAAGGAAAGGGGAAGGGAGTGCACTAGTGCATCAGCGGTATTTCCGTTGGACGTTGGACCTTGGACGCGGGACATTTCTTAATGCGCTTCGGCCCAGTTCTTCCCCCATCCCACGTCAACCACCAGCGGGACGGTAAGTTCCATGGCTCCCTCCATGACCTCCCGGACGAAGTCCCCCGCCTGCTGGACCATTTTTTCCGGGACCTCCAGAAGAAGCTCATCGTGGACCGTCAGGATCATGCGGGCCCCGGGGACTTTTTCAGGGAGGCCTGAATGAATGGCGATCATGGCTGCCTTAAGAAGGTCGGCCGCCGTGCCCTGGATGGGGGTGTTGACCGCCATGCGCTCCCCGTATTGTCTGGTATTGGGGTTCGAAGAAGAAAGTTCGGGGAGATACCTTCTCCTTTTCAGAAGGGTCTGTACATAACCTCTCTCCCTGGCCGTGGCGAGGACCTCTTTAATAAAGTCCCTGACCCCGGAATAAACATCGAAATAATCCGTGATGATCTTCGAGGCTTCGGCGGGGGAAATGGAAAGCTCCTTTGCCAGACCGAAAGCGCTCATGCCGT
>Ga0272443_10003978_pt1 | contig 16696 bp, 29 predicted proteins | sample SSMAcet12_FD_193581 | JGI IMG/M metagenome (GOLD analysis project Ga0272443, IMG submission 193581) | Marine sediment archaeal communities from Little Sippewissett salt marsh, Falmouth, MA, United States - SSM-Acet-12 | ecosystem: Environmental > Aquatic > Marine > Wetlands > Sediment ... | reverse complement strand
ACCAAAAGCTTTTCCCCATCGGGAAATTCCATGCCATTGTGTTTTAGGAATAGAGTCTACAATAACATCAACAAGCTTGTCAAGTTCTTTTTCCATGATTCTGGAAACGGAACAAGACCATTTTCCGTTTTCATCATATGCAGGTAGATCAAAATTAGCTGTTACAGGCATACAATGATGTTGGGGTTTAGGAGAAACCTGAAAACAAACCATTCTCCATACATATGCTGCTTTTCCAGTGATATCATCTTTCACTTTTGGCTTGCTTGCCCTAATTGAATGATCTTTTTTGACAACAATTTTAAAAATTTTTGAAAATTCATCAGTAAGTTCAATTTTTTCGATATCTACTTTAGGCATAGTCATTTTTTTAAATCCTTTCTTCAATAAATTCAATTAAAGTACTTTTATTGAGTTTTACCAATTCTTTTACTTTCCAGTTATTTTCATCAACTGATTTCCGAAGAAATTTACTTGCAATAATAATTGCCATTTCTTTTTTAGTCATATTTTTTCTTCTTATGGTGGTTTTCGTTTTCATCAATTATATATAAAGCAAACTATATGCCAATAGTCTATAGACTATAAAAAAAATTCATTTATAATAATTACAGATACTTACATGATATTGGTATTTACAGTAATAGTCTGTAGACTATAAAATTTTGACAAATATTGTCAGTGATTGACAAATATTGTCATTATTTTTTAAGTATCATAAATACTCAAAAAATATAAATTATATAAGTAGCTGTAATTATTCATATAAAAAAATTTATATTTTTTTTAATTTTGGCATATGGCTTGCTTTATATATAATCATGAAAGCAACCCATACCAAGGAGAAAAAAATGAAATTTGAAATTGGCGAAAATGTCCTTCTTAATGGAAAAACATATAAGATCATCGGAACCATCAAAAGAAGTTTTCTCCTTGAAAAAGATGGGAAAAAATATAAGGCAACTGCTAAAATGATGGGAAAAATTCAGGATCAAAATAAAGCAGGTATTGGAGTAGGACGTAAGAAACGACAAAGCATTGATTATATGGCTAAAAGGTTAGCATGGAAACGGATTTTTGATAAGGATGCTAAACTTCCCGTAACTGAAGAAGAACATATGGAATGGTTTTCCACACTTTGTAATGAACTTTCTCCTGAAAATCTGCATTGTGATGGTGAAATTTCTCATAGTGCTGCAATGAAAAAAGCAAGGCAAATCAGAGCAGAATGGAAACAGATTGAAAAGAGTCTTGGTAGGAAGGTATCTGAAGATGAAGCAGAAAGCTGGTGGATTAAAAAATTTCATGAAAGAAACCACTAAAAAGGAGAAAAAAATGAAAAAAGGTTATATTATTGATGATGAATTTGTGGAAAATGAAAACGGCAACTTTTATGCATTTGATACTGTAGATGATCTTAAAGATTTTCTTGAAACCTTTGATAATGATAAAGATTCCGAATAAGGATATAAAATGGAAAATCAGATTATAGCAACTAATGGTGAAATTGATTTCTGGTATATTGAAGGACAAGTTTATAGAGCAACTTCAAAATCACCTATAGATATATATGGATATCCTCAAGATAGAAGGTGGGAATGTTCTTACAAACATTGGTTGATATATAAAGATACTGTTTTTTCTTGGATAGATGAAATTAATACTTGACAATTTTTAAATATAATATTATATACAAAAGAAACATTAAATTTAAAAAAGGAAATTAATATGAGTTTTAACAAAGAGATCGAAACAAAAGATGTATATGAAGCAATGGAAGCAGCAGAACATAATTTTTCTGTTGTCAAGGAAAAAATATATACAGATCATGGATTGCTTGTACCTGATCATGTAGCCATTGTGAATCAAGATACAGGCCAATATCTTGGTACTGTTGGATCTGGATGGGAACCTGTTCAGCCTCAAACGGTATATGAACTTGCCAATGATCTTATCGAATCAACCAATGGAAAAATTAATGGATGTTTTTCCATGATGAATAATGCCATTATGGGAATTTCATTCCAATTAGCTAAAAAAGAATATATTGAAGGTGATCCAATTGATTTAAATTTTATTATGGTCAATTCATTCAACGGAACTCATGGTGTAGCTGGTCATTCTACAACAAATCGTATTGCTTGTATGAATCAAGCAAATACATCCAATAGAGTATATAGCCTGAAACATACCAAATTTGTTTTGAATCGAATTGAAATAGTTAAAAATATTCTTAAATTTTATGAAAACGAAATCAAAAATTTTGATGAAAAAATGATGCATCTTATCAATACAAGAATGAATGATAGCGAAGCTATTGAATGGTTTAAATCTTTATTTCCCAAACCTAAATCTCCTACAGGAGAAACAAGAATAGAAAAGCAGGTAGGTATTTTTATTGACTGTCTGATGAATGGTAGGGGAAGTCATATTTCAGGAGTTAGGGGAACGTCTTATGGTGCTTTTCAAGCATTAACTGAATATATCAATCATCGTAAACCTGTAAAGATTCACAATGATAGGGATGAAGATGAAGTTAAATTTCAATCCATTCATTTTGGAGCAGGAAATACTTTAACTCAAAAAGCATTAAATAGTATTTCGTCTGATACACTAGGTGGATTTTCTGCAAATGAGTTTTTGATCGACTAACATATGGGAATGATCTAAATGGCAATGAGAATAGACTCCAAATCTATTAATGAGGGTTCGAATCCTTCTTCCCATGCCAAAAAAATTTTGAAAGGAAAATAAAATGCAATCAAATAATTACGAATGGTTTATTAGTCAGACTGTTGAATCTATGCTTCCACGTTTTTCTGATGAAAAAATTGGTCTTGTTATGAAAGTAGGAATGAAATGGTATTATTTTTGTAATGATGAAGAAAATGAAAAACATTTCTTTAAAGAATTCTTGATTGTATTTCATCGGCCACATAATTATACAAAAGTATTTGTAAAGGATATATCTGATTATCGTATTTTTAATATTGATGATGAATTTTTTGATATTGAACTCAAATCAGATCATGATTCTTGTTGGAAAAGTGATGGATTAAGATTCATCTTCAAGGCATTTACAGAATCATGGGATTATTTTGATCAATATGGAATTGAAGGAAGAAAAATTGATCCTATGATTCATTATTCTATGCTTGGTAATGGAAACCCATGTTATCGTTTTATTGATTTTAAAAAAGCTAATCCATCTGATGATTATACAAAAGACTATAAAATTAAAATAGGGGAAAAAATCCCTATGAATAAGATAAGTGAATATATGCCTAAAGATTAACGACCAGTATCTATTCTCTGAACTTGTTGTAGTCCTTTTTTTTGTGTTTTAATTTTCTGTGATTGACTATCTATATGTCTTGTTGATGAACCTTGAATGACATTTACTACTGTTCCTTCAGTTATTGTACCAGCATATAGAGGACTTAAATCAGTAAATGTTAACTGTAAATTACAACTTGAAGGAATATGATTTATATATGGAGAATTCCATGTAGGTTGAACACCTACTAATGCACAAGTAGTATATTTAATAAATTCTACTGGTTTAGTTCTTATTTCCCACATATAAGGAAAATCTATTTGTAAATTATTTTTTAAATCAGGAGAAGAAAATTTCATTAAATCTTGTATAGGTTTAATTAATACTTCTTCAGGTTTAGTATTTGGAATATTTTCATTGAATAATAAGAATTCAAATACAATTTGTCTTCTATCAGAATTAGTATAATACAATGGAGTATCTATTTTTATTTTAGGTATTCTTGACCCTGGAACAGTATTATAAGCTTTTGTAGCAATTGATTCTATTGATGTTCCTTCATTCAAAGCTGATAATGAAAATTTATCTTTTAATTTATCTGAATTAAGACTTTCTTTAAAAACTTTAGTCATTGCTCCTATTTCATTTCCCAATTTTACCGCTGATCTTGCTTTTTGTGCAAGTCTTGATGCAACTGATTCATATGCTTCCCAATGATGAACTATATTTTCATTGAGACTTAATGGAGCAAGAAACATAAATTCTGTGTTTAGTTCAACTACTCCTATAGTACCTGCTCCTTTAGATAATTGGTCAACTATCTTTTTGGGTTTCATACTAATCCAAACTGATCCTGATTCTTTATTTTCAGGTTTCATTGACCAAGGAGTAATACCCATAGGTCTTCTATATGTTATGTTTTTATTTTTATTTATATCTCTATCATTTTTTTTAGGCATTTATTTTTTATCCATTACAAACCAAATTCACCAGAATAATTTCCCAAACCTAACATCATATTATCTTGTTCATCAGGTATTTGTTGTGTATCTGTATTATTTTGTAAATTGTTTCCTTGCATATTTGTCATTGTATTTATAGCTTGTCCTGTTTTTTTATTATTATCTTTTACATATTCTCCTAACATATTTACTGCTTCTGTCATATTTTGATCTGCCTTTTTCTTTTCTTCTATTTTTCTTTTTTCTGTTTGAGCAACTGATTCTACAGGAGATGATTCAGCAACTTCCATTCTACTTAATGTCATTCCCTTTAATCCTTGTGCAATGGTATCTTTTCCTGGCATCCATGATGGAATATTAGATGATATCCATTTAATAGCACCATTCCAAAAATCTACAAAGAAATTATGTACTCCTGCTATTATAGGCATAATAGCATTCATTAATGGGTCTTTCCATTCTTTCATTTTATTGATTGCATTAGTAACTCCTTCTTTTAATAAACCAAATAATAATTCATAACCAGATAAAATAAAATTAAATCCTTTTTTTATCCATCCCATCATTTTATCAGAAGTACCTTCTATTTCTATTCCGAACCATCCAGCAACTTTTTCAATTACCCATCCGATGAATCTTACAGGTAGCTCTATGAATCCCTCTAAGGCTTTCCATAGTCCACCTTTTATCTTTTCCCATGTAGATCCTTCAGTGGAACTATATCCCCTTATAAAATCAATTAGAGACATTAGAATAGTTAAAGGCCATCCTAGAAATTTAAATCCTATTTTTATTCCTTTTAATAGTTTCCCAATCAAAGGAAGACTTTCTAATTTAGTAAACATTTTGGCTATTTTACCAAATATAGGAAGTTTAGTTAGTAATATAACATATCTATGTAGAAAAGCACCAACTACAGCACCAAGAGCAATTATAGCAATTCCAAAAAAAGATAAAATTGATCCCCAAATTCCTTTTTTCTTTTCACCTTTTGCATCCATAAAATCTAGTTTTAATTGTTTTATTTGAAGTTTATACATATCCTTCAGAGTACCTACTATATCTTTTGCCCAATTAGGAGTTTTTCTAAAGAAAAAATTAAATATTGATCCTGCAAATCCTTTTATAGAATCTTTTATTGAACCTAATAATTCAAACCATTCTGATTCTTCCCCAAATAATCCAAGAAAATGAGATTTTACTGATTGAAAAAAACTTGATAAATGAGAAGTAACTCCATTTATCATACCTGATATAGAACTACCAACACCTTTAGCCATACCAGTAAATATACCATTTACTGATTTAGCCATTCCCATAAATTTACTAGCTTGATTATCTTGTTTTTTTATAAATCTACCATTTTCATCTCTTTGTCTTTCTGTAAATGCTCTTTGTCTTTTTTGTTGATCTTCTACTTCTTCAGTAATTTCAGACCATTTTTCAATAGTTTCACGTTGTTTTTCATTCATAGCTTTTAGTTGACCAGAAGTGCCAACATAAAGCTTTAAAATATTTACAGCATCTTCTACTGTTTTATTAAGTCTTTTTAATTCTGTATCTGTAGTAGCCATTCTATCCTTAATTACTTAATGCTTTTCTTTCTTCTTCCATATCTTTCATCAATATAGATACAAATATTTCTCTTTCAAAATCAGGTAACATATTTGTATCTATAGGAGACATATTGCATTTTTTAGCTAAAACATACTGTTCTTCTAGTATGGTTCTTATTGAACCCCACAAATTTATTATCCAAAAAAATTTTGCTGCATAGGAATAGGTTCTTTTCTCTCATATCCACAATGAGGACATTTTACTTTATTTTCCAATTCCCATCCAAAAGACATATCATCAATTTTTTCTTTTATTTTTTCCATTTGCTGTATTGTTATTTGTTCGATAAAATATATTCTATCTTTTATTGGTATATTTTCATCCATACCATTAGGTGTTTCTATTTTATCAATTGCACATGCATGAAAAAGAACTTGAAACATATAAGCTTTTTGAGTTTCTGTCATTGATTTAGAAAAGAAATGAGGTTTAATCTCTTGTTTTTGATGTTTTCTTTTCATATGTCTCAAATGAACTTTTATTTGTCCTAATTCTACAATTTGATTACTATTATCTTCTAATTCTTTTATCTCAAGTTCATCAAGATTTACTCTATTTATTGATTGACTTTTACATTCTGGACATGTTAGCTGAAACTCAATTATTTCACCTTTGGTTTTTTTTCTGATTTCAATCAACAAAAACATTCTATCATATATATATTGTTCATCAAGTTCAAATCCTTCGGATATAATACTTGATGTTATTAAATCATCAAGAGCTTGTTCTTGGATTACATAATTGGTTTCATTCTCATATGTGAGAAGCTTTTTGATTTGACCTGTTGTTACAGGTTTAAATTGAACTGTTTCTTTACTTCCTGGTAATTCACATGTAAAATCATATACATTAACAAAATCTAAAAATTTAGGTTTATCAGACATATTTCCCCCTTACATCTTTTATATTTTTTATTATGCTCCACCTGTTTCAGTGAAACTTGTCTCATGATAGCTATAAGTAAATGTTACATCAAATGTTGCAATTTCGGTTGATGAATAATCCATTGTTATTTGTGAAACTTCTTTAGGCCATGCATCATGTAAAGTAAATTCAAGGATAACATTTCCTTCATATCCGATCATTTGCAATCTTTGATCAACCATAAATATATCATGAGTATTATAAAAATTGGTCTTTGGATCATGACATAGATTAGACCATTTTTCAAAAGTTTGTCTAATTTTTGCATCCTTATCAATATTAAATGTTATAACAACATCTGTATAAGTATGTTTCCCTGGAAATTTCCAATCAAATCCTTGCCAATTTAAAGTTACTTCCTCAAGAGCAGTAGATGGCATTTGAGCAGTTTTAACTAAATAAATTGCATCTTGTTGATTTACATCAGGACCACCTACTAAACTTCCAGGCCATTGTGGTTGATAATAAAATAAACTTGCTTTTGCCCCATCTCCAAATCTTGCTTTGAAAGCTTCTATGTTAAACGCTCTTACATCAGGCATTTTATTTCTCCTTATTCTTTATATTTTATAATTTCTTTAACTAATTCTGGAATTACTTTTTTTGCTATAAATTTAGCATCAGATAGTTTCATTTTTAATAAATTATCAAATTCCTTTTGAACAGTCATTTTATTTATCTTTTCTTTTGGTAAATTAGAATCAACCATTTCAAATAATTCTTCTACTGTTATATCATCAAGAATATTATCTTTTAAATGATATCCACTAAATACAAGTTTTTGTTGTGCTTCATCCATCTTACCTTTTCTCTTTTGTTTTTTCTTTCCTTTTCCATCCATTTTTCCTGAACCATCACAAGCTTCAAGAAAGTTTTCAAATCTACTCATAATATCTCCTATTTATCTCATTTATTTTATATTATATCTTTTTTTGGATTCCAAATACCAATTTTCGGTATTGTCTTTTTAATGAGATTCAAAGCTTCTTTAGAATTGATCATTAAACCATTAAAGTTATCCATTCTACCAACTACCTGTCCATTGAGTTTAACTTCTCCCTGTTTTGGATATTGTGGGATTTCAAATCCCACTTTTCTTAGTTTATCCTCAATACCCTTATTGGTATGGACACTGGCTTCATTTATCTTTTCAGCATACATTTCATTAAGATAATTTTCAAGTCTACTCATATAACTCTCCTTATATTACTTATTTATTATTTTATTGTGGTGTAGAAGCAGCTACAAGTTCAGTAAAAGATGCTCCTGTTTTAGTAGCAATTAAATTAAGTACAATAAATTCTGCTGTTCTTGTAGGTTTAATATATATATCACACCATAATTCATTTCTATCAATTCTTTCTGCTGTATTATTTCTATCATCACATACGATTAAATAATCAAATATTCCCCTTCTTGCAACAACATCTCTTAAAAATGGCTCTATCATATTGATAATAGCTAATCTTGTAAATGTATCATTAGGTTCAAATAAGAAATATTTCAATGCTGTACTTACTGCTTTACCGATTATAATAAATAATCTTCTTACATTTACTCTATTGAATGCTGAACTTTTATCTAGCATATTTTTTTGACCCCAAATAACTTTTCCTTGACCTGGAAAACTTACAATTGGGTTAATACCATTTTTATATAGGATATCTCTTTCTCCCTTAACAGGATTCCAAGCTAATTTTCTAACTTGACCAAGAATACCTCTATTCAATCCTGCTGGTGCAAACCAAGGTTCTGAAACATCATCTGTATTTGCATATATACCTGCTACATGACCTGAACATGGAACCCATCTATGTTTACTATTCCATTTATCATAAATGTTCAACCAATTTGCATATGTAGCAACATAACTTGAATTTTCATTATAATTATATGTAGAGTGATTTCCAAATCTATAATCTCTTATATCTGTTGCTTCATTTCCTCTATTATTAACAACTAAAGATTTAGGAACATCAAGTACTGCTACTGCATCTTTTCTTGCTTCACAAATAGATAAGATAGATTGTTTTACTGTAGTAGATTTATCTGAATCAATAAATAAATTAACATCAATTGATTCAGGATCTTGATATAATTCAAATGCATCAATTATATCTCCATCCAAAACTGAATCACTATTACTTCTTACCCCCCCACCTAAATTAGTATATGTAGTTTGATATAAATTCTTAAAATTTTTATTTCTAAAAGCTGCTGTAGTTGCAACTCTAATATATTCTGAATTATCATTTATCCAATTTTCTACAAATATATTTGCTCCTTCATCATCTACTGCTGTTGGATCTGAACTTACTAAATGAGCTTCAACTATTTCATATGGAATTGGACTAGAATTAATATTTGTTTGTTTTGCTCTTTTTACAAGAATCAAAAATTGTTTATTATCAGAAAATGCTACATCAACTTCTTCATTAAGATCATCATATAATGTTGCTGAAATACCAAGAGTAGCTGCTGTTGTTCCTTCTCTGACTCCATTATAAGTATCTCTACCAACTACTGCTATCTTAATATAATTTCCCCATTCCCCTCTACTTTTAGCAATAAAAGCTATTTCACTTCCGTTTTCTGGTCTTCCTGCATCAAAAGTAGTATCTTCATTTCCAAATTCATCAGGATCTAATGAATCTAAATCTGATAATTGATATCCATTTGCTGAAGTATATTGAGTAAATATTGAACCTGATGCAATTGTACCATATGCTCCTGCAAAGGTAGCAGACGGAGCTAAAACTCTTGTACAATACAAATTATTTCCATATTGAAGAAATCCTACCCCTGCTAATATATCTTCATAAGATTGTCCTCTTGTACTAAATGTATCTGTTGCAACACTTAATGCTTCTTCAGGAATACCAAATGTTTCAATCAATTCATCAACACTATTGATTAATTGAGTTTTTAATTCTGGACCTTTCCATGTATCTCTTAATACATGTACTCCAATAGAAGTTGCTACTGCTGGTATTGTAGTGCTTAAATCAATTTCTTTCACATCCACTAAAGGACTTAAATATAATGTCATAGTTTCCCCCTAACTGTTTTTAGATTACTAATCTAAAGCTTATCTTTTATCATTCATATATATTTATATTTTTTTTATTAAATATTTATTTTTTATGTAGCAGAAGTAGTAGTATCTCTTATATAAAAATAATCATAATTAAAATTTATAGTACTTTCTAGTAATACATCCCCCTCTCTTTGACTAAAAGATACTTCTCCTAATACACTAGGCCAAATACTAACAAATATTACTTCTAAAATAGAATTTGAATAATTATCAGTGACTATTAAAGAACAATCAACGGCATAATTTCTTTGTAATTCTGCTATTTTATCATTATTATTATTTATATAACTCATCCAATTAAATAATAATTTCCAGTTAGATAATTGAGCATCTACCACAAAACTAACTAACCAAGGATCAAATTCCATTGGTATCATCCCTACCTTTTGTTTGTTTCCTTGCCATCTTTGTTCTTCTGTTGAAATAGATACAGAAGGTAAAATAGCTGAATGTATATTCATAACAAAAGGATTATTAGCAGCTATAGTACTTTCTGTTGGTATTAATGGAAATACCAACTGATAATTAGTAGGGGTAGATTTATCTATACTATTTAAATTTGATGTATTACATACAAGCATTATTTAATCCTAAATTTATATTTTTTTAATTCAGTTTTTAATTTCTTTAAATCATATGATCTTAATTTTACATTAGCTTCATATGTTCTATCTCCATGTCCTTGAATAATAAAAACATCAAAATCATTATCATGAAAATCTAATATATTCTTCTTTTTCATTAACATAGCTTCTTTCCATGCTATATTCTCTATTGTTTTATAATTTGTTTCATCATCATCTGTATATGGATATAATGTCCATTTAAGCATTTCAGGATAATTTTTCATATAAGCTTCTCTTTCAATACTCATTTTTTTCCCAAATGATGCCTCATTTAAATATTGTTTTAACTTCATATTATAGTCTCCATTTTTTCAAGATTATTTATTATTGTTCTATAAGCTAATTTTTTCTTTTCTTTTATCCATTTTTTATCTTGAAAAACTTCTATTTGACCCATATAATTATCAATTGAATTTTTTATTATTCTAAATATTCCTTGTGTAGCACTTTTTAATAGAATTTCATCTGTTTTATTATTTGATAATTTAGTTTCATTTAATTTTTGTTTCAATCTCATGTTACATTCCTTTGGATTTCTTATATGCTTCATATGCTTGTTTTGCTATTACATATGCTTTTTTAATTTTAGCATCACCTTTTACTTTTTTAACTTCACTTTGAATTTTGCTAAATATATCTGCTGTTTGTTCTTCTTCAGCAAAAGTGACAATTGGACCCATTTGCTCTCTTGTTTGATGTTTATATATTCCATTTATCATCCACATTGCTTGCCTTTGAAATGTACTTCTATATACAACTAAAAATATATCATCTCCTAATGGAATTCTTACATAATCACCACTACCAAATGTAGCACCAAGTTTTTTCATCAAAAATGTTTCCATATCTCTTTTCTTAAATGCTCTTTTACTAGTTTTTCCACTAAAAATATCTTTCATTTTTTTCTTTGGAAATAATTGTTCAGGTTTTCTAAAGAATGAATGATCCCTTGTAAATTTCCAATCACTTTTAGACATTTTTTGTTTTTTATTCATATGAAATCCATGTGCTTCAGTATATACATTATATGAAATATCTCCATAACCTAATGTAGATGATGATCCATGAATAACATCAGTTAAATTAGCATGAATTTTAAATGTAAAAACACTACTTCTATCTTTTGTAAAAAATTCTACATTAAATCCTGCAAAACTTGGACTTCTTTCTCTTTCTAATGGATATGTTTTTGTTATTTCATGAAAAAATTTATATCCACTAAGTTCTTGAAAGTATCTAATAAATACATCTGGATCAAAATTTCCTAATAAAGCAGTTTTAATTTGTGCTCCCCATGCTCTATGTTTTGCATTTATAACATCCCAATCTACACCACCTTTTTTCATTGGTTTGGCTTTAGATAAAACTGCATATGCATCATTTACATCTTGTGCTATTTTTACATCACCCCCCTTATCAGGATGATGTTGCATAACTAAATCTCTATATCTCTTTTTTAATGCTATTGTATCTGATACAACATCAGCAGTTATATCAAAAACTTTTAATGCCATATCAAAAGTCATTGTTCTTTCAATTATATATTTTTTAAATTTCATTTAATCTCCTGGTTCAAATAATGTATATTGTACTATTTTTTCTCCATCTTCAATTCTACCTTTTAATTCATATTTTATTGCACCTGAAGCACCTGATGAAAAAGTAGAAGTAGTATCTCCAATATAACTATTAAAAGCTGATGCATCTGTAATATAACTTCCATATATTTTCTTAATAAGTCCAATATCACTTGTTGGTTTGAAAAACCAAGTTTGTACTTCAAAATCTAATGTATAATTAATAACTCTATATTCCATATCTGCCATTTCATGAGATATTTCAGGAGTAGCATTTCTAAAAATTATTTTAGCATCAAAAGAAGCATTAAGTTCTTCTATTGATATCCTTATGAATATATGTGGGCAAAAAAATGGAAGTATTTGTTCCATGATTTGATCTATATCTACCATATGTAATGCCCATATATTCATTGAAAATGTTAAATTATATGGACATGGATGTAGATATGTACTTGCTTCTGAATTATCTAAATCACAACTAGCTGTAAATGCATGAGAACCATTAACTTTCCTATCTGCTGCCCAATCAATAGAGCTAATATATGCTGTTATCATAGGAAGTATCTCATCATCTTTTCTTTCATTTAGCCAATAATATACTTTTTCCTTAACAGAATGTTTTATAGGAACAGTAATATATCTATCAATAGTTCTTCCATCTGCTGCATATCTAGCTATTTTTATATCATTAAATGCATCAAAAAATTGAACGATAGTTTTTCTGAATACATTAAAAAAGAAATAATTCTTCATTATTTTTATATCCCTTTATTTTGCCTTTTTAAGAATAACCTTACTTACTAATTTATTACCAATTGAATAACTATCACCAAATAATGTAATACCCATAAAACTTGATTTTTTTATATCATCTTTTCCAACTGTCATTAGTTTATTATTATGTAATACGGTATCACCAATACTAATTTTACTTATATTAACTTGTGTTACTTTGGCTCCTTTTGGTAGATTAACATTTTTACTTTCTCCTAAATATTTTTCAATTAAATTCATAATTAACTCCTTTATACTCCTGTTTTAGTATATTTAACACTTGTATTTTTTAATATCCATGCTAATTTTTCCTCAAATGATGGATTTCCTTTTTTTACAAATGAATTATAATCTACTTTCCTACCAAAGTTCTTCTCTTTTTTTATTAGATTCATCAGAAATTCTTTCTTGAAATAATTATCTTCTTCTTTTTGATTATCAGCCCAAGGAAGTTTTGAAGCTAAAAATTGTTTAGCTGTAAAAAGGGTTACATGTCCTTCTTCATCTGCCATTCCAAGTTGTAATTTTCCTGTCCTTGTTCCCATAATCTTTTTTCCTTCACTAGAAAAAACTGCTTTATATGCACCTTTAGTATTTCCACCTTCACCTAAATATTTTTCAATTAAATTCATGATTAACTCCTATAAATTTTTTTTATTTCTTCTTTAGAACGTAAAACTCCACCAATTTTTTTAAGTTCTTTTTCTGCATGTTTATATGAATCCCACAATCCATCATCTGAACCTGAATGAACTCTTTTAGCTTTTTTATCATGATATTTTTGACCTGCTTTCAATGGCCCAATCAATGAATATCCATCTCCTGCTTGTCTAATCTCATATGTTCCTTTAGCTTCACCTAAATATTTTTCAATTAAATTCATATTTTATTCTCCTTTATATTCATATGTACCAACATCATAGTATTCTCCTTTAGTAATTTTTTTATTTTTGGTTCTTATAACACTTTGAATAACTAAAATGGCAGTACCTTTTGCACCTTTACCTTGTTGATCTTTTAATTGTCTCAATGCTAAAACAATATGAATTTTACTTCTATCTTTAACACTTCCTGAAATTGTCCATTCAAGATTATTAAATGGTATTTGTTTTTTATTTTCCCCTCTTGGTTTAGCTATATTTTTTTTAACATTTTCAACATCTTTTTTAAATTTACTATTATATTTACTAAACCATGTATCTAATAACCAATCTAATTCTTCTACTGTTAATGGTGGTTTATTTCTTGGATGATTAAGTCTTTCTTTACTAAAATGTTCAGATCCTTTTAATTCAGCACCATATTTATTAACAACTTTTCTCCATTTATTTTTAAAAATAGCTGCTTCGGCTTCAGTCATTTCATTTATAAAAAAATCAAGTTTCATAAATCTCCTATTTTTGCTTTTAAAGGTAAGTATTTCTACTTACCTCTTGATCTTTAATTCTCTTTTTGATCAATTATTCTAAATTTTAGTAATGGTTTTCCATTTATTGTAATATCACCCTTTTCATTTTTACCAATACTCTTTACAACTATTCTTTTATTCTTAAACTTACCACCCAATACTACATCTCCAACTTTAATTGGAATTTTTATATCTTCTTTTATATAATTATAAAATTTAATGTTTAATACCCATAAATATTAGTATCATAACTACCACCATAGTTATTTATATCATCACTTTCTTCTTCTAATTCTTCATTATCACCAAATGCTGTAAGAGGTTGTGTGGTAGTATCATTAATAAGATTTATATCTGTTGGTTCTTTTGTAAATCTTGCAATCTCTCTTGCAGATTCAGATTCATCACTAAATCTATAAGGTCTAAGTACAAATCCCCATATTAATTTTTTCAATTGAAATATTTTTTCTTCTTCATGAACATCAGCTAATTCATATGCTCTATTATTCCATAAAGTTATTATAGCATCCCCAGGTTTAGGATGATAACCTGCTGAAACATCTCTTGTGAATGTAAATTTAGGAATACTTGTCCATGATATTACTTCTTCAGAATTAATACCAAATCCTGTTGTTAATGTTGGTTCTTCAAGTGGTTCATATATGATTTTTGTTTCATATGGGCCAAAATATCTTGAAGCAGGACTTTCACCATATAGATAATCTTTTGTTACTGATTCATCTCTTATATAATATTCACAAAGTATACCTGATATATCAGTAAATTCAGTAATTATACTTTCAAAAAGATCATGTTCTATATTATCTTGTATATGATATAATTGCCATAAAGGTTTTGAGTCTTTTATTCCCATTATTTATCCTATATTCTTTTTAGTAATTCTCTCATAGCATCTAATTGCCATTCTATATCTCTAGAAATGTTTTCATTTTCAGGACTACCACTATCATCTAGTCCTTTTAATAGACTTCCTATTTCTTTTAAATGTTTTTCAAATTTTCTAATTAATGAATTCATTCTTCCTTCATCTAATTTTACTCCATCTAAAGCTTTCTCTAAAAATTCATTTAATGTTGGCATATTACTTCCCCCTTTTTTATTTCCAATTATTTGTATGTCTTCTTTACCATTTGAATTAAATCAGAAGCTTTCATAAAAAATTGGTCTGCTTCCTTATCATATCCATCCATCTTTAATTGATTTCTTATAGCAATAAATTCTATATTTAAGCTTTTCAATTTTTTATGCATATGTGGAGATTCTATTTCATCTAATTTTACTCCATCTAAAGCTTTCTCTAAAAATTCATTTAATGTTGGCATATTACTTCTCCCTTTTTTCTATTGGCAACCATATATAATTCACTGAAGATTTATACATAGCTGTATTTTTTTTATCTATAATATTGAATGTTATAAAGACATGTCCTTCTAATACTTCCCATATAAATTCAAATTTCATATGTTTTTCTTCTACTTTATGTTTTTTAGATAACCATTTCCTTGCTACATCAATATCTTTTTTACTTATGTTATATTTCTTCATAAGTTTTTTATTTAGTAATTCATTATTTTCTGTTATGTATTTTTTTAACTTCATCCTATCCTAATAACTTTTCATGTGTTTCCATAATAAGCATCATTGCTTCTTCTAATTTAGCTACTCTTTTCTTTAGAGAAGTAATTTCTTTTGATTCATTCATTGATGTTTTCCTACTACTTGACCCTCTACCTTTCATTTTATTTCGTAAAGATTGTATTCTTTGTTCCATATGATCATCAAAATGTGAATAATCAGTATATTCATCTTCAATTATTTCATTTTTTGGTTGTGATTCATTTATTCTATCACCTAATGACCCACTTGCTATAGATACATCAGGTTCACTATGCATTGTCATATCTACTTCTTTAAAAGCTGTTCCATCTTTTAACATTTGCTCATAAGCACTAATTGTTCTTTTATTATCTTCAACTGACATATTATTCTCCTTTATTTAGTTCTTTTTTTAACTTGTTTCAATACGTTTTCAAAGGTTTTAAGATCTCCAATTTTCCATGTTTCAGTATTAAGTAATTCTTCTCCATGATAGTATCCAACATAGGCATCTATTCGTTGACCATCATTTTGTAACATATCAAAATAAGGCATTTGAATTTTTGCCCATTTTCCCCCTTCTGGTATTCTTTTATCTTTCACATAGAAAAAATCAACACCTTGATATGTCATATCATAATCCCAATCTTTTACTTTTTTTAATATCGCTATCACTTCTTTTGATAATTTAGTTTTTGCTTCACCTAAATATTTCTCTATTAGATTCATATTTTATTCTCCTTCCATTTTTAATAATCTTGTATAATAATCTGGTAATTCTGCCAAATGATCTAAAGCAATTCGTTTTGCTATT
>Ga0272443_10003977_pt1 | contig 16696 bp, 11 predicted proteins | sample SSMAcet12_FD_193581 | JGI IMG/M metagenome (GOLD analysis project Ga0272443, IMG submission 193581) | Marine sediment archaeal communities from Little Sippewissett salt marsh, Falmouth, MA, United States - SSM-Acet-12 | ecosystem: Environmental > Aquatic > Marine > Wetlands > Sediment ... | reverse complement strand
CCAAGATCTAGAGAGATCCCAAGAACCGCATCAAGCTTATCAACATCAAATTTTTGTGAGGAAATCTATGTTCGAGTCGAATAGTCGTTACTATCCTCTGAAGACCGCCGAACACGTCATGCCGGACGGTCGCGTCGTCACCTACAAACGTCGCCGTTTCCTGCCTCAGGGTGAAAAGATGCCCACACTTAGCGAGGTCACCGTGACCCAGGGCAACCGACTGGACCTGATCGCCGCCAAAGCCCTGGGCGATCCAGAACACTTCTGGCGAATCTGTGACGCCAACGACGCGATGAAACCCTCCGATCTCACTTCCGAGATCGGAAGAGTGCTTTGCATTCCAATACCGCAGATCTGAGGGAAATATGGACCCGGCTAACTTCCTTTTGGAAATGAAGGTCGGCAAAAACGCCCTCAAGCCCGCTCCGCTTGAGCTGACCGAAAAGCTGCAGAAAATCGAGGTTACTCAGAGCGACGAAGGCCGCTCCGGCTTTCAGATGACCTTCCAGGCAAGCCACGGTGAGTCCCAAAGCGAGCAAGACTACCCACTGCTCAGTGAGTCGCTGCTCGACCCCTTTAACCGGGTCATCGTGACAGTCACCATCAACTCCATGCCAAGTGTTCTCATGGACGGCATCATCACACATCATCAGCTCATCCCGGGCGGGGAGGCCAAAGAGCCCCTCCTGATCGTCACCGGAGAAGACGTGAGCATAATGATGGACCTGGAAGAAAAGACGGTGGGACACCCAAACCAGGACGAGGCCTCAATTGCAAGAACGATAATCTCCGGCTATTCTGACTTTGGCCTCACCCCTCAGGTCCAAGATCCTCCACTAATCGACCGGCCCGACCCAAACGAGCGAACACCGATACAGCACGGCACCGATCTTGGATATCTCCTGGAGATGGCAAAACGCTACGGCTACGTCTTCTACGTCACACCCGGCCCCGCCTCCGAGAAGAACACCGCCTACTGGGGGCCGCCCAGAAAGGAAGGAGAGCCCCAGGCGGTGCTCTCTGTGAACCTGGGCCCGGCAACAAACGTGGAGTCCATCAGCTTCCGGTACGACGCCCTCACACCAACGACTGTCACCGGCAGGCTGCAAGATCGAAGAACCAACGAGGTCAGCTCGGTGGAGATCACCGAAAGCAAACGGCCCAAGCTGGCAGAGAAAGGGATGAGCGATCAGGCCCATGTCCGCCAGGTCCTGTTTCGCGGGGCAGGTCTCAAAATCGATCAGGCCCAGGCCCGCGCTCAGGGGGTGGTCGACGCCTCAGTTGATCGGGTGGCAATCGCCGAGGGTATGCTGGACGCCCTGACCTACGGCGACATCTTGCGGCCCTATGAACTGGTAACCTTGCGCGGAGCCCGTCACAGTTACGATGGTCTCTGGTACGTGAAACGTGTGACCCACACAATCCAGCCAGGAGGAGAATACAAACAGCACTTCACCCTCACTCGTGAGGGCGTAGGATCAACTATTCAGAAGGTGGAAACATGAGTCCTCAATTTTTTGGCAAATATCGCGGCAAAGTCGAGTCCAACGAAGATCCCTTGAAGCTGGGCCGCTTGCAGGTGAGCGTTCCCGCAATTTATGGCGAAGTGGTCCAGAACTGGGCAATGCCCTCTGTCCCCTATGCCGGTAACGGTGTGGGCTTCTTCGCTCTGCCGCCGAAGGATGCCAACATCTGGGTGGAGTTCGAGGGCGGCGACCCCGATTACCCCATCTGGTCCGGCTGCTTCTGGGGCGAAGGCGAAGTCCCCGCCGATCCCGCCGAAGAGAAGATGAAGGTCTTCAAGACCGAGAACGTCACCATGATCCTGAACGACGACGACAACGAAGGCGGCTTCTTCCTGGAGGTGGGCCAAACACCCCTCAAGATGACTTTCGACTCCAACGGGATCGAGATCGAAAATCAAAATTCCAACATAATGTTGACGGACAAAGAAGTGACCATAAAGTCGAACCAGGTTGAGATCAGCGACGGCAACAAGATATCCGACATAAAGTTGACCGACTCGAAGGTGACCGTAAAATCGAACGAGGTCGATATCAAAAACAACGCTTTCAGCGTCAAGGTGACCGCATCCAAGGTGACAATCAACGACGGCGCATTGGAGGTGGTCTGACGGGCGATTTTCTCCAGCACGTAGGAATCTGCCAGAGCGCAGAACAGATCCCCCAGGGCCCGCCGACCGTCCAGATGACCCAATTCAGAGCAAAGGGGGTGTAACGTGGAGATATCCTATCCTTTCCGTATCGACAGCAGGGGCAGAACCGCCACCGCAGACTTAGAGGGCCACATCCGGGACATGGTCCACCAGGTTCTATTCACCATGCCGGGCGAACGGGTAAACCGCCCAGACTTCGGCAGCGGTCTGATGCAGCTTGCCTTCACTCCTGGCAGCGACGAACTGACTGCAGCGACTCAGTTTCTGGTCCAGGGATCGCTCCAGCAGTGGCTGGGCGAGCTGATCCAAGTGGTAGCTGTGGAAGTGGAGAGCAACGAGTCGGGTCTGCACGTGACGGTACGATACCAGATTCGGCAGAGCCAGGAGCAAAAAACTGCGCAGTTCTCGTATGAGGTTTGAGATGAAGGCCCAATACTACTGCAAGAACAGAAAGCGACGAGAGCTGGTCCGCGACCAGGATCGATTGAACGGGATAGACTACCTGGAAGTCTCCCAAGACCAAAGAAGGCTAGAGGTTCATTTCATCCACCCCCTCTCCGATCAAAGTTCAGGTCGGGGTTCCGATCAAAGTTCAGGTCGGGGTTCCGATCAAAGTTCAGGTCGGGGTTCCGATCAGGGTTCAGGTCAGGGTTCAGGTGAGGAAGGGCTGGATCAAAGGCTGACTGCGAACAACTTGGCCATAGAAGGCGGCGTTCGGATCCCGAACGTCCGAGTTGTCTCTGTCGACGAACCAAAAGGAAACGTTCTCACAGCTGAGGTCAATTCCCCAGGCGACTTTTCGACCTACAGACTCCGGCTAATCAAGTCGCCGACAAACCCCGTCACTCCGGAAGGTTTCGACCCTAAACTCTCGGAAATAGAGTTCTCCTTCAAGGTCCGCTGCCCCAACGATTTCGATTGTGATCGGGCCGAGGCTCGCTCCCAGGAGAGACAAAAAGAGCCCCGGATCGACTACATGGCTAAGGATTACGCAAGCTTCCGCCACCTCCTGCTCGACCGTCTCTCCGTGATGATGCCCGACTGGAACGAGCGAAACCCTGCGGATCTGGGGGTTGCCCTCGTGGAGCTTCTGGCCTACGCAGGTGACTATCTGAGCTACTATCAGGACGCGGTCGCCACCGAGGCCTATCTGGATACAGCACGAAAACGCGTCTCGGTCCGTCGCCACGCCCGCTTGCTGGACTACATGGTGCACGACGGATGTAACGCTCGTGTGTGGGTCTGTTTCGAGGTGGAGGGAAGTGAGGTCCAGCTGACGAAGGGAGATAAAGTGCTAACCCGCTGCGTGGATGAAACCATGATCTTGCCCGACGGCTGGGAAAGACGGATTGCAGGCCATCATCCTGAGATCTTCGAACTTATGCACGATGCAGCTCTTCATCCTCAGAATAACGAGATCAACTTCTACACCTGGGGCGACGATCTCTGTTGCCTTCCAAAGGGCGCAACCCGTGCTACGTTGTGCGACAACGACGATCCGAAAAGACGGCTCAGGCTCGGTGCTGGAGACGTGCTGATCTTCGAAGAGAAGCTGGGCGCCACCACTGGAGAGAGGGCCGATGCCGACCCCAAGAGCAGGCATGCAGTACGCCTAACAGCCGCCAAACCGGGCAAAGACGACTTGACGGGGCAGGCGGTCCTGGAGATCGAGTGGCACCCTCAAGATGCCCTACCCTTTCCGCTTTGCATCGCCTCCCGCATAAGAGGGAAAGTATTCTCCGAGATGAGCAGGGTCCGGGGCAACGTGGTCCTGGCAGATCACGGCCGCACCCTCAAGAACAGATCTTTAATTCCGATGGCTGTTCCCGAAGACGGCCAATACCGGCCGCGGTTGAAGCACGAGAAACTCACATTCCAGACAGTTTACGACCGCGACAGATCTGAGAAGACGCCTGCCTCCGCCACGATCCGCCAAGAGCCGCACCGAGCACTCCCCTCCATCCATCTGATCGGCGATGGCGACCGGTGGTCTGCACGGCGCGACCTTTTGAACTGTTGTAGATTTGCCACTGAGTTCGTGGTGGAGACCGAGGACGACGGGACACCATATTTGAGGTTCGGAGACGACCTTCAGGGAAAGCGTCCCTCTCCCGGCACCGTCCTGAAGGCCTTCTACAGGATCGGAAACGGCATCGCAGGGAACGTGGGCGCGGGGTCCATAGCCCACATAATTCCAACGGAAAGCCGGACCTCTGGAACAGGCCAGATAATCAAGGTGAGAAACCCAATGCCTGCACAAGGTGGCACAGATCCAGAACCCACGTCCCAGGTCAAGCTCTACGCGCCCCATCTATTTCGCAGACAACAGCGTGCAGTCACCGAGGAGGACTACGCCGAGGTAGCAGAGCGCCACCCAGAGGTTGAAAGGGCGCTTGCCACTCTGCGCTGGACCGGAAGCTGGCACACCATGTACATCACCGTAGACCGGAAAGTGGGCCTTCCCGTAGATTCCGTGTTTGAGGAAAATCTGCGCCGTTTTCTGGAACGGTTCCGGCTGGCAGGTAGCGACATAGAGATCGAGGCGCCCCGCTTCGTGCCGCTGACAATTGCCTTCACGGTATGCGTCAAGCCCGGTTACACGCAGAGCAACGTGAAGCAAGAGCTTTTAGAGGCCTTCAGCAACCACGACCTTCCAGATGGAAGGCGCGGCTTCTTCCATCCTGACAACTTCACCTTCGAACAGCCAGTATACCTGAGCCAGATTGTAGATACGGCGATGGACGTTCCCGGCGTTTTGTGGGTTGACACTCGCAACCGAAAGCCACACCTATTCCGAGTTTTGGGGCACCCCAACCGCGGTGAGATAGAGGAGGGGATGATCGGCCTTGGACGTCTGGAGATCGCCCGGCTGGACAACGATCCTAACGCTCCTGAGAACGGCAAGATCGAGTTCTTCATGGAGGGTGGAATGTGACCAACGATGAAAAACTGGACTCCAGTGGCTGCTGTAAAACTCTACCGCGACGTGCAGCCCGTCACAATCCGCCAAACCAAAGCGAAGTGGCCTACCGCCTCGACACCCATTCTGGATTCATGCGCCAGATGTCGGCAAAGCTCCATCTGCAAAGAGCTTCCGACGGCACAGACAACCGCCCTCTCGAAGCTCTGGCCACCAGGTCCGCAGAAGATCCTGCGATCGCCATCCTGGATGCCTGGGCGACAGTTGCTGACGTGCTCACTTTCTACCAGGAACGGATCGCCAACGAGGGATTCTTGCGCACCGCCACCGAGCGCCGTTCAGTATTGGAGCTGGCTTGCTCCATCGGCTACGAGCTGAAACCCGGGGCGGCTGCAGGCACCTATCTCGCATTTACCGTGGAGGAAGCTTCCGGCGCGCCACAGGTTGTGAAGGTCCCGGAAAGAACCGGCGTACAGAGCATCCCCGAACCTGGGAAACTGCCCCAGAGATTTGAGACCGTAGAACCCATCCTGGCTCGGCGGGAGGGAAACGCATTGCGTCCCAGGCTCACCGAAACCCAGAGGGTAGGCGACGGCTCGACCAAGGTTCTCTTCAAGGGCGTGAACACAAGGCTCCAGCCTGGTGACGCAATACTTTTCGTCGGCCCAGAACGCGAAAACGATGTCGAAAGCCAGGCCTGGCAGATACGTATACTTGAAAAGGTCATGCCCGATCTGGAACAAGCAACAACGCTGGCGACCTGGGACGAGCCGCTAAAGAATCTGGGCGATCCAAAGAAAGAGACCTTCCAGAATCCGAAGGCCTTTGCCTTGCGGGAACATGCCACGATCTTCGGTTCCACCTTGCCCGACTGGAGATACATGCCTTTCGAGGTGAGGGACGACTACGTGAAAGCCGTCTACGGGTCCAACAGGAGATGGAGCCGTCGTGAATGGCCCGGCCTGGAGATAAAGATTATCAATGGGTCCAGGGTGATCGACCTGGATGCAACATACCCAAGGGTCATCCGAGGAAGCTGGGTTGTCCTCGCCGATTCAGGCAGTGGGCCGGGGGGCAAAATCGGGCTCTACAGGGTCAGGAGCGCCTCGACAACCTTGCGGGCCGAGTTCATGATCCGCGCGAAGATTACCCGCATCGTGCCTGATACGCATCAAGACCTCGTCGAGTTCCCTGTGAGAGGGACCGAAGTTTTCGTCCAGAGCGAGCAGCTCAATCTAGCAGATGTGCCTATCACCGGGGTTGTCGGTGGCGAGAGCATCGAGCTGGACCGGCTGGTTCACGGGCTGGAGCCTGGTAAGGTTCTGACCATCAGCGGGAAGCGGATGCGTGCCCGCGTCGAGTCAGAAGAGCTGGAACTGGAATATTCAGGCGCTAGAAAAAGGCTGGATCAGGGAGAGATGCTCAATGTAGTGGAACCGGCGGGGAAAGGTCGCTGGACTCTCGGGACCGAGGACGGTTTCGTCGGCTCGATAACTCCTGGAAACAGAATACAACTGCACCCAGCTCTGGAGGAGGACGAGGTCATAGGCGAAGCCGTAACCCTCAGTGCAATCTCGAACCAGGGCGGCAGGACTCGTTTAACCTTCAAAGAGAAGACGGCGAACCAGTACGATCCTGCCACAGTGGTGATCTGTGCCAACGTTGCCAGAGCCACCCACGGCGAGACCGTGCGTGAGGTTCTTGGAAGCGGCGACGGCACAGAGGCAAACCAGCGGTTCACGCTCAAGAAGCCACCCCTTACCTACCTACGATCCCCGGTCGCTGAAGGCATCATGAACACTTTGGATGTGCGGGTCAACGGAGTTCTTTGGAGCGAGGCCTCGTCGCTCCACGACCTAGACGAGTTCTCTCAGAGCTACATCGTGCGTATGGACGACGAGAACAACACCCACATAATCTTCGGCGACGGAAAGAGAGGCGCGCGGCTTCCCACAGGAGTGGAGAACGTGGAGGCGGTGTACCGGAGCGGTATCGGACCCGACGGTCAAGTTCAGGCAGGAAGCCTCTCCCTGTTACAGATTCGACCGCAAGGGATCCGGAGCGTCACCAACCCCACACGCGCTTCGGGTGGTGCTCCTCCCGAGAGCCTATCAGATGCGAGGAACAACGCGTTTCAGAGCGTGCAGACCCTTGACAGAATTGTCTCTCTTCGTGACTTCGAGAACTTCGCACAATCTTTTCCTGGAATCGGTAAGGCGTGTGCCACGGTCATTCCCGTGGGAGGGGTTCAGAAAGTCCACATTACCATCGCCGCCTCGGACGGCTCGAAGGTGGGTCGGCAGTCAGAGCTTTTCCAGAGCCTTCTCGAAGCGATCGATGCCGCACGCAGCCCGACAAAACCAGTTCTGGTGGACAGCTTTCGGCTGTTGACCTTCAGCATGGTGGCGAGCATTCTGATAGATTCTCGTTACCGCTTCCAGGACGTGAGGTCTCAGGTGGAGGCGATCTTGAGATCCAAGTTCTCCTTCGAAAATCGCGATTTCGGGCAGAGCATCTCCGTCGCCAATGTGCTGACCCTCATCCAAGACGTTGAGGGCGTGATTGCCGCAGACCTGGATCGGTTCGATCTGGATCCTGCTGCGGTCGATAGCTTGAAGACCATCGATATGGCACTGCCTCAGGTTTCTGACTTGGCCGAGGTCCGCTTGAAGTCCAAGATGAAACGATCGCGGCCGTCACGTCACCGTCTCGGCCTTATCAGGCGGCCGCACCCTGACGTCTCAGCCGAGGCCAAAACGGTTCTGAGGGCGAGATTGGCCAGTCTAGAAGACGGGAAAATAAAGCCCGCAGAGTTGCTATTGCTGAACCCCTCTGCCAAAGGCGTTGTATTGAAGGATATGACAGTATGAACGAACCGGCAAAAGACCGACTGTATAACCTCCTGCCCGCAACCTACCGGATCTGCGACATCCAGCAAGGCGAACCGCTCCGAGCCCTTCTGAGGGTGATCGAAGAGGAGATGCAGGCTATCGAAAGGGACATCGATGGGCTCTACGATGACTGGTTCATCGAGACCTGTTCTGAGTGGGTCGTCCCTTACATAGGCGACCTTTTGGGCGTCAAGAACGTCCGTCCCATCTCATCGTCAGCTTGGAGCCTGCGAAGTTATGTCGCCAACACGTTGGCGTACCGCAGACGCAAAGGCACGGCTGCGGTTCTGGAACAGATGTCACGGGACGTTACAGGCTGGCCTGCTCACGTGGTCGAGTTCTTCGAGCAGGTCGCCACCACGCAGCACCTGAACCATTTGCGTCCAGACAACCTCCAGGCACCAGACCTGCACAAAACGGGCGGACTCGAACTGTTGGGAGGACCTTTCGAGGATATCACCCATACCGTCGACGTGAGCCCCATTGCGAGGTGGAGAGGAAAGTACAACATTCCCAACGTGGGCATATTTCTCTGGCGACTCCAGAGCTATCCGCTGGAGGGGGTCGCTGCGTGCAAGGTAGAGGGGGTCGAAAACGGCTATACATTCGATCCCACCGGAAGGGACGCTGCTCTCTTCAATCGACCGCAGACAGAGACCGAAATGGATCACCTGTCAGAAGAGACTGACGTTCCCGGCCTCTTGCGCCGTCGACCTCTACACGAAGAGATAAAACCAGAGATAGAATCGCGTCGGCAAGGAGATGTCCCGACGGTCTCGTACTTCAATCCAGATCCAGTCTTCAGCATCAATCTGGTCTCCAGAGGAACGTGCAATGCCCTACCCCCTGAAGGGATCCTCATTTGCGACCTCTCGGATTGGCGCGTTCCTTCGAACAAGGCTGAATTCAAGGTGGCAGTCGACCCCGAAATGGGGCGAATGGTGCTTTCTGATGGCGTCTTGTCCACGACGGAAAAGGTTCTGGTCGACTACTCTTATGGGTTCTGCGGAGACGTTGGCGCAGGCCCCTATGATCGGTTTGCCTCGGTTCGAGAATATCTGAACCACGACGTTGACTGGCAGGTGGGAGTAACCCATGATCAAAAGCTAGTCGACAAAGAAAAAGTACTGTTCGGGACAATCGGGCATGCTCTGAAGGAATGGGACAAAACCGTCAAGGAATGGGGGAAAGATGCCGCGGGCAAGGTATGCCTGATCACGATCATGGACAGCCGGACCTACTCAGAAGATTTGACCATCAACATTCCGGAGGGGGCCCAGCTATCGATCATCGCTGCGGGCTGGCCAGCTGGCGAGAATGTCAACTCTCCAAGGCAGAGAGGGCGTTTTATTGCCAGAACGCATCGACCCCATCTGCTGGGAGACATAACAGTATGCGGCACCTCCGATGTCGGCAGCCCCGATCCTGGAGAGCTTGTGATAGACGGCCTGTTGATCGAGGGAAAGGTGACTGTGCAGGATGGTAATTTAGGCGCCCTTCGGGTTGCTCACAGCACCCTGTTATCCTCTTGTTTTTCCGGTGAAGGCGGGATCGAAGTGCTCTCTGACGGGCCACGGGACAACGACTCGCTGGAGTTGATTATTGAGCGGACCATCTGCGAAAAAGTCGAGCTTGCGAGGAGCGTCTCCCGCCTTGTTGTGACGAACAGCATCTTGGATAGCGATGGCACAGTTCTCGTGGCTGATGGGACCCCTGTCAGGGTCGAGAATAGCACAATCCTAGGCAGAACTCGAACTCGCACCCTGGAAGCCAGCAACTCGATCTTTACCAATGAGGTAGAGGTGGAGCAGGAGCAGGAGGGATGTGTTAGATTCTGTTACCTGCCTCTGGGACTGTATACGCCCAGACGTTTCCGATGCCAGCCGGATCTCGCCCTGAAGGGTCGTACCGGCCCGGAGAAGGAGTCGGTCTTGAGTCAGATGCGACCAGCGTTCACGTCTCTGCGATACGGCGATCCTGGATATGCACAGCTCAGCATCGCCTGTGCAGAGGAGATTCGCACAGGTGCAGAGGACGATTCTGAGATGGGCGCGTTCAATTCGTTACAGCAACCTCTGCGTGAGGCAAACTTGCGCGCTGCATTGGAGGAATACCTGCCCTTCGGATTGGAAGCAGGGATATTTTACATGACTTAAGCTGAATTTGAGGAGGGGTGGCTACGAAAGGGGATATTACCAGAGTTACGTTCGATCCAAAAAAACACTACAGTAGCGTGCGAATGCAGCAAGGGCGAGTGCAGCTGGATGCGGACTGGAACGAGAAGGAGGACATCCGATCACATCACGAAAAGACTATCGTTCGAGACGTCTTCGGGTTATGTGGGGGTCCAATAGATAATGCGGGTTTCCAGATCACGTATGATCGGGAAAAAGGTGACTTTCTGATAGGCAAGGGGCGATACTACGTAGACGGTGTATTGTGCGAGAACGAGAGCCCGATCCCCTACATGGATCAGCCAGATTACTGGCCCGAAAAACCACCGAAATATCTCTCAGAAGGTTTCTATCTGGCCTACCTGGACGTCTGGGAGCGTCACATCTCCGCCATTGAAGACCCCGGCATCCGTGAGGATGCTCTGGGCGGCCCCGATACCACGACCAGGACAAAGACCGTATGGCAAGTCCGGATAGTGCGGCAATCAAAGCCCGAAGGCGTAGATGAAGCGGATATAGACCCTCGTGCCAAGAATATTTGGAGCGAGATTAAATCCCGGTGCAGTGCGCGCATGGCCGCCCGGATCAAGAGATCGTTCGAATCTGAGGACCCATGTGTAGTGTCTCGCAAATCAGGTTATGGCGACCTGGAAAACCACCTCTATCGGATCGAGGTTCACGATGGTGGCAAGGCTGGAACGGCGACTTTTAAGTGGTCTCGGGACAATGGTTCCGTCGTCAGGGCCATAGAGCGCGTCGAAGGAAATACGATCACGATTCGGGATCCGGAGCGAAACGGCGACCAAGTTTTTGCACAGGGTCAGTTCGTGGAGATCACGGACGAGAAACGCGAGCTTATGGGGCAGAAAGGGATCTTCGCTCGAGTGAAAGATGTCATCGGCCTCAACCTGGTCCTGGAAGAGCCGGAAAATACCGAGATCTCCAAAGAGTTTCCCCCCGACCAGAAGCCGAAGGTACGCCTCTGGGACTCCGGACCGATCTCCACCAGCAGAGGCGAAGATTGGGTCGATATCGAGGAAATTGTGGATGAAAATACCGTCAAGATTCACAGTCCCAGGCGAGAACTTTTGCAGAATTATGCGCCTGGCCAGTTCGTAGAGGTCACAGACGACATTCATGAGGTGACAGGTAACCGCGTTTTGGCTCAGGTGAAATCTCTGGAAGAATCTCTCGACGGCATCACCCTGACCCTGACCGGTGTGGAGGGTGACTTGAAGATCAACAAGAGGAGTTTCCCTCTCAGGAACGTGCCGAAGTTGCATCGCTGGGACCCAGAAGATGAATGGATCGAGCTGGAGAACGGCATAGAGGTGTCCTTCAGAAAGAAGGAAGACGATTACAGAACCGGAGACTACTGGCAGGTTCCGGCACGGGCGATCACTGGCCAGATTGAATGGCCCTGCAACGAGGAGGGCGAACCCGAGTTCGTGCAGCGATTGGGGATCGAACACCACTACGCCAAACTTGCAAATCTGAAGCACGATGAGTCCGGATGGAAGGTAGATGAACTGCGGCTCCTCTTCCCTACGATACCCAACATGGTCTCCATGTTTTACGTTGGAGGCGACGGTCAGGAGGCGATGCCGGGAAGGGAACTGCCTCTCCCGTTCCAGGTGAGGGTCGCCGCAGGCGAGCTTTCCATCCCGGGGGTCGGAGTCAAATTTGAGATTGAGAAGGGGGCTGGCGAGCTTCGTCAACAGCCCGGCGACGAGGGTGACCAAGAGCTGATCGTCGAGACAGATTCAGAGGGTATTGCTAAATGTCACTGTAAGCTGGATTCCGAGAGCGTCCTCGTAAAGGCCAACATGACGCGCCTTTTGCAGGAGAGTGAAACATGGTTCAATCTGCCCGCCGTCTGGTTCAATGCCAGCGTCTGCGTTGCAGGCGAGGTTGCGTACATCCCATCGGAAATGTGCGACGGGCTTGAGGATGCAGGTACCGTCCAGGAGGCTTTGGACAGGCTCTGTCAGATGAGATCCGATGTGGCAGCGAAGGTGGGGTATCAACCGCCTGAGGAATGCACCGAACTTGGTGGTGTCGAGACTGTACAGGGGGCCCTGGACAGGCTATGCCAGATGCCCCGGGGAGGGGGATGTGCCGTCACGGTCGGCAGAGGCGGTCGATATGAGAAGCTGGACGATGCCATAGATAAGCTGGCAAAGGAGGAGCGCACCGAGATCTCAATATGTCTGCTGCCGGGCGAACACATCCTGGAAAATGGGCTGGAGCTGATCAGAACCTCAGAAGAGATGCCAGGGATGCACCTTTGCGTCAGGGGATGCGGCAGAGGGTCCAGGATCGGGCTTGGCGAGGGAAAACAGATTCGGATGGAGGGGCTTTCCTCCCTCAACCTGGCGGACCTCGAAATTCGAGGAAAGGATGCAGCGGGCGGCGTGTTGGCAGTAGGGTGCGTCGAGCGATTCTTGATGGAGAACTGCGTCATCAGGGCGGAGGCTTCAGAAGGAGTGCTTGGAACCGCGCCTGGAACCGCGCTGGCAATCGAGGACGGGAAAGGCGAGGTGGCGCTGAACGACAATCGGATCGAGGGGATGCTCAGCCTTTATGGGAGTTCGCCCACCGAAGTTGAGTTTACGCCTTACGAGCTCGGTCGGCTCAAGAACAGGGTGAACCTGCTCTCTCATCGGGTTCAGAAAGGGGTGCTGAACCTGCGCGGAAACAGGATCGACCGGATCGTCGTGGGAGACAGGATGGCGAGCGTCATAAGGGAAAAACTGCTCAAACAACGTGGAAAGCCTCCCGAGCTTGACGAGATATTCAGGCTGATCTTTCTTTCCAACAACGTGATCAGAGAGGGGCCAAATCAAATTCTGGCGGTCAACCTGTCTTTGAACTCGAACTTCTTTGGCAGGGTAATGGGAGGTTCGACCAACGGGCTCGGTGTGACAGGTGGGCCCAAAGGGTTCAGGGGTGCACTCGCACGCACGCCCGAGAGGGAGTGGGCCATCGCCAGCAAGGCGGTCTACATCGGCAACATGGGCGATTTGGGTGTGAAGCTTTCCTGCGTGTCCGACGAGAGCGAGGTTGTGGCAAACCTGATCGAGATCATCGAGCACTGATAATCAAGAATTTTTCGTCAGCAGAAATTAGCCAAGAGAGAGGTAAACATGAAACGTGATAATTCGTTTGCAGTGATCCTTTTTGTGCTGGGTTCCCTCATCACCGTGTCTTTGATCGGGGCATCCAGCCAAAATCCCGTCATCCTACCTGAAGAGGAAACTTGGACTTTCGCTGTGTTCTGTGACACCCGAGGTGACAACAACGATACCCCAGGCAAAACGTGCGTCAGCGATAACACCATAAGAGCGATAGCAACTGCTGTTGTAGAAGACAGCTGCGACCTGGTTCTGTTTCCGGGTGATATGGTCAACGGCTGGTGCCAGAACGGGAGCACCAACTACGCTAAGCAATTCGTAAACTGGAAGAATGCGATGGCACCGGTTTACGAGGCAGGAATAAAGGTGTACCCCCTTCGCGGCAATCACGAAGATGGCCCCCTGCCATATCCGGATCCTTCTTATCCTTACGATCCAAGTCCAGATCCTGCTTTGAGAGTGGCTTATATAGAGGCCTTCAAAGGCGACCTCGAAAGCTACGGGCTCGATAACACCGGTCCTGAGGGCGAGGAGTATCTGACCTACAGCTTCGTCCACAATAACGCCTTCTTCGTTGGACTTGACGAGTACGCAGAGCCTCACGTTCACGGGGTGGACCAGGAATGGCTCGATGCTCAACTGGCAAACAACAGCCAGCCGTACGTCTTCGTCTTTGGCCACGAGCCTGCCTTTAAGCTCAACCACCCGGACTGTCTGGACACCTATCCAGACGATCGTGACGAATTCTGGAACAGCATCGGTGATGCGGGTTGTGGTGTGTACTTCTGCGGCCACGATCACTCCTACAACCGGATGTGCGTAAAGGACGAAGGAGGTCACGAGATTCGCCAGATGGTAATCGGCTCATGTGGCGCGCCCATGAAGCCATGGACCCTTTCAGGATATAATGAAAGTCGTGAGATTGTGTGCGAGCACCATAACGGTGATGACTATGGCTATGCATTGGTCACTGTAGACAAAGATAAAGCCACGGTCGAATGGAAGGCCTGGGATGGCACCGGTGATCCCACCTGGGTCACGGAGGACAGCTTCACAATATCTGCAGTAAATGCATCCGCAGTGGCAGCAACCGCGGCGGCGACAGCAACTGCAAGTGCAGGTACGGGTGCAACCGCATAAACTCGCATCCGGCCTGACCCCGGGCTCGGTCAGGCCATGTGTTTTCCGCCTTTTTGGAGCCTTTTTAGCTTGACTTTACCACATTACAAGACTAAACGATAACATATGCCTCATTACAGTCTAAATCCTACGCAAGACGGAATCAACATCCGTCGCCTCTGATCCAAGCTAATGTGGGAAAGTCAAATGAGCTGGTTTCAAAATGGTGCCACATGCCGTTTTTTTGCTGGTTAAACATCTAAACGGAAGAATCAAGATCCATGGCTCCAAATGGTGCGTGAACTTTGGTTCATGATCGAGGGCCGCATAAATAGTTTTGAAACCAGCTCAATTAGTCCAGTTCTTTTTCGAACGCCCACTTTGTAACATTATGAGGTGGGTCTAGATTATGACGAAGAGTGTTGTAAAACCGGAGCGCAAATCCTCAAGTCCGTTTTTCAGGCCGCAGCAGAACCGTTTCTGGCCGCGCCCTTTCCTGACCCACCAGCCCAAACGTGAGGAGTCTCCCGCAGAATACCGCGAGTCGCTCTTCACTCTTTGAGTTGGAAGTTTCAGATACAAAATTCCGGCTTCGAGGATAAAGACCGGACCAACCTACAAGACATGTTTCAGAAATCTTCAGCCAAGATTTTGATTTATTAAAATTATTGTAATTTTGATCTATGTGAGATGATACAGAAAACCACAAGGTGATTTTATGACGGGCTTGACCAAAAAGTCTGAAGTCGGCGGCATCCAACCGTCGCTAAGAGAACGCATCATTAGAGAGTGTGATGCAATGGCAGAATATGCCCTTTAATCAGGGTTTGAAGTGCCAGGAACAGTTATGCAGATGCTTCGGGCTACTAAGTCCCAAGAACATGTCGAAGATGAAAAGTTGCTAGCATACGTCCACAACCAGCTAGCGGGGATTGTATCCCCCGCCACCCCTCGGACGATCGTCCTCTTGCAGACCGAGAAGTCTTCCCGGAGCTTATTGAACTTTCTTGGTCCCGTGAAGCTAGTTCGGAGAATGATGTTCATCGCCATTATATTCTTGATATCATTCGTCGCAATTAGTTTGTCGCCAGAAGTCAGCTCTGGGGCAGGTGACTTGTTAAAGACTTCAGGAATCCCCCTGTTGCTCAATGAGCTTTTCTTCATGTCTGCCGCAGGACTCGGAGCCACTTTCTCGGGCCTTTACCTGGCCAACACCTACGTGGCAAACGGTACCTACGACCCCAAATATGAGGCATCTTACTGGATCCGGATGGCCCTTGGCATAATTGCAGGCTTGATTCTTGCATCCCTCATAACCCTCGACCCCTCAGGCGAATCTCCAATTGGGGCTTTTGGAAAACCGATATTAGCATTGTTAGGAGGGTTCTCCGCCAACCTGGTGTACGACATCCTTCTCCAAATAATAGCTACGATAGAATCTTTTATGCGTGGAGATACTATGGAATTGATCGCCCTTAGGGCCGAGATCCAAGAGAAAGAGATGAAGAACCAGCTCACTGAAGAGTTTGCTCAAACCCGCCATAAAATAGCCTCAAGCTTGATGAAATTGCAAAGGGAGGTTACATCAGAACTGGGTGAACGAGGCAAGGAAAAAGACATTGATGGAATTTTTGATGACATATTCAGTGAGTTGCTCGATCTGGAGTCGGGTGAGGGCTACATACAGGAGGTCATAGCGCATGAGGAGTTCGCATGAGGAGTTCGTATGAGGTATTTGTGCCCCGAGGCAGAACTTATGAAATATAACTAATTATGTTTTAATTAAGGCGGTCAGATCGGGCTATCTGCCCAAGATGCAGCGAAGAACCGATCAGAATGTCTTGGTGGAAACCAGGCTTGTTGTGATACTGTTCTTCAAAGTAAATCTTCAAAGTAAAGTTTATGATGCCAAGAGCAAATAGCACGCACCCCACATGAACAGATCCTCAACATGACGGGGCCTCTCATCCATGCCCCTACACGTGATTGAGGTCTAAGGCGTGGGCAGATCACCTCAACTTTGATTTTACGGTGTTTAACGATACCTTTCGGACAAATCTCTAATTCGTAAGAGTTTGAGATTTGGCCTATTCGTGTTGTTAAGCACTATTCTGGTGAGAACAGATTAGTCTCATATAATTGGTTCACAACTGTATTTTACGATAAACGCAGCAGAATGCCCGTGACTTTAGTCATGGGATGAATGCGTACCAACAATCGGCATCAATCTTGGGCAGATATCGTTTAGTACAGGGGATCCTTGAGAGGTATCAGATGATTAA
>Ga0272443_10003976_pt1 | contig 16699 bp, 13 predicted proteins | sample SSMAcet12_FD_193581 | JGI IMG/M metagenome (GOLD analysis project Ga0272443, IMG submission 193581) | Marine sediment archaeal communities from Little Sippewissett salt marsh, Falmouth, MA, United States - SSM-Acet-12 | ecosystem: Environmental > Aquatic > Marine > Wetlands > Sediment ... | reverse complement strand
ACGAGGGATATGAAAATTTTATAAACCTCAAGACATTGGGTCCCATTGATGAACTTGAGGATAAAACTGCGAGAAAACGCCTCCGATATGCCCTGATCGATCATTACCTGCAGTCCGTTCTGCTGCCCCATGAGAACGAAATGCGGTCATGGATGAGAGGGGCAAAAGCCCATGTTAAGAACGAGAAGATCCGTTTTCGAGATATCATCCCGTGGTGTCAGAAATCCAGTACATACGAAGACAGAAGACGCCTTGCCAAAGAGACCGGTCCCCTTTGTAAATTCCTAAAACCATTTGTCCTTAATTACTGGAACATCCTGCTGGAAATCCTCAATAATGAGTTGGGCTATGAATATTATCTGGATTACTGCCATCAGAAAAAAGAGATTGATTACCACGGCTACTATAATATCCTCAAAAGCCTGCTTACAGAGACCGAAGATCTTTATTTTTCTGCGATGAAACAATGGTCTCGTCAGCAATTCAACCGACCCTTGAGTGCACTATCCCGGTTCGATGCCATTTTTCTCCTGGGCTTTGGGGCGTTTGATGGACTTTATCCCAATAAACCCATCGAAGAATTAACCGGGTTTTTTAACTACTGGGGAATAGATATCGAACATACACCCGGTCTTAATCTGGAGCTGGGAAAAGAAGAAGGAAAAAGCGCGCAGGCCATGTGCTTTATTCTTGAGGTTCCAGAAGAGGTCTATATCATGATGAAGCCAGAAGGGGGATGGGTTGATCTGGAAACCCTCTGGCATGAACTGGGTCACGGTCTTTCAGCGGTTTTCACATCACCCGATCTACCCATTGTCGCCCGTGATATGGCCACTTCTCACAGCCTGTCTGAGTCTTTTGCCTTTCTTTTGCAGAATATAACCTTATCTGTACCTTTTTTAGGGGATTACCTCGGGCTGAACGCATCGGATTCAGAAAAATTGTCTTATTATAAAACACTAAAGGATTTCTCCGTGTTTCGGCGATACGCTGCAAAATTTCTGGCAGAATATGAGATGTTTTCGAGCGGTGATCTTTCAAACGGTAATCCCTACGCGGAATTAATGGCTCGCCATACAGGCTTTTATTATCAACCCGAGAGTCACCTATTTGATCTGGCCCCCGAATTCTACAGCCTGGATTATGTTCTGGGATGGCTGGCAGAGGCTATTATGGAAGAGCATCTAAGGGACTTATTGGGAACCCGCTGGATGTTTCGCCCTGAAGCGGGTCATATCCTCAAGAGATGGTGGAAGCAAGGGAATCGTCATGATGTTTTTGAATTTATGAAGACAAATGGCCTTGGCTCTCTATCACCGAAAGCACTTGTAAGACGATGGAAGGGTGTTTTAAATTAACAATGACTTGGTTTTTTTAAAATAATGTGGTAAATTAGGGGTAGTTTTCAAAACAATAAAAGAAGGGATTATCAGCACGTTTGATTGTTTCGACTTACTTTAAAATATGGATACAGAAATTATAAATAGAGAAAAGCAAATAGACCCGGATTCTGAAAAGGCATTAAAGGATATCAAAGATAGCGCTGTGATGTTAAGTTTGGCCAGCGAGTACCTGTGTGAAGATCATTTTTTGGAAAAAATCGGTGCTGACATTGAAAAAAATATTGAAATTGTAAAAACACATGTTGAGGATCTCAAAAAGCAGTTTGTGGGCAAACCCGTTGCTGAAGTGGATTTGAAAAAGCCTGTAGATCGTGTTGCCCGTTTTGCAGGGCGCCTGCAAAAGGCGAGTGATGGTACCCGGCAAAAATGTGCACAGGGGGAACTGGGCGAGGAGCTCGATGAAAGCGTTAAAGCCTTGATCAATGAGATTGGTGCATTAAAAGAGAGGATAGAGGGACGATCTGTTTCCTATACCGCCGCTGATTCTGCTTTGGGTTTCCTGGGTCGCTTCAAATTCATCGTTCGTTCACTCGTCGTCACATCCAAGTTTACGCTCAGGATATCGGCCCTCTTTGTCATTATTTGCCTGATGATATTCTTTTATCTGCTCATCACTATGGAAACAGAAAAAGTTCCCCTTGAAAGGGTTGAGCAGAGTCGGGCGCTGATACTGGAAAAACAGGCGGATCTGGTTCGGATTAAGGCAGAACTCAAACCGCTCAGAGAAAAAATTGAGAGTGCCCGGAAGGATGAAATGACTCGGAAAGAGGAAATAAGGCTTATGGATTTAAATCTGAAAGCCCATAAGCTTGCTGAGGATCAGCAAAATACCCTGATTGAGGTGGACATAGAAAAAAAGGCATTACAGGAAAAACTGAAAGAGCTGGAAGCCGTGCAGCGAAAGTCATTTTTAGAGAAGCTCTTACGCCTTGACCCTTGATGTAACTACAGGCCCCTATATCATAAACCGTTTAAACTTTCTTTTTTTATGCACTTTTATCATTAGCTTCTTTTCCTCGGCGTTTCCCACGACCCTTACAGGCATTATCTCACTGTCATCCGTGTCACTGTAGGCAACAGTAATGGCAGCCGCAAGCTCAAGCGCTGAGTCAGAAAAATCCCCGGAAAACAGGACGGTAGGTCCAGGCACGGATGCCGATGTCAGCACGAGGTCTTTTTTCCCGGTCAGTGTGTGGATTTCTTTGTTCTCACTTTGATTTCGACCCACCACAAGTTTCGCATGGGGAGAAATCCTGAAATGCCTGCCCACTTTCAAAAGTTCGATCGCTCTTAGATCCGGATCACTCTCTGAAGAAAGCAGATCCTTTAGCCGTCGTGAAAAGACTTCTTCTGTCAGCAGACACCCCCCTGCCGGAGAAGGATAGCCTGTAATGTTAAGGGCTTGGGCCAGTTCCATCTGGGGTTTTCGCGAACGCCCCTGAAAGTTCATTAGCCGTTCTCTTTTTACCCATCCTTTTTCTTCGGGTAGGGTTACGGGAAGCTGTTTGGCTGAAAGCGGTCTTAAAAGAAGGTCTTCAAGCCCGCTTTCGGAGGCAATCAGAGCTAATGATTTCTTATTCTGGGACATGGGCCTTTGTCCCAGAACTTCCCCTGTGAACACAAAATATGCCCTTTCGTCTTCGAGCATTTCTCCGGCAATTTTAAACATGAGCGCATGACAGTCGATGCATGGATTCATGTGGCCGCCATACCCGTGCTTAGGGCGTTTGACCACGTCCAGGTGACGGGTTGTTATATCGATGACCTTAAAAGGAAGCCCCATTGACTGGGCAGATTCCCTGGCCTTTTTAGATGGAAAAAAGGGGGTTTCAAAAAAAAGGGCCAGGACATTAATACCCTGGGCCCTTATTAGCTCTGCGGCCAGCATACTGTCCAGGCCCCCTGAAAAAACACATAGGGCTTTCATAAATTGCTCTGCCTTAACTCGAAAGGAAGTGACTAAAATGATCTAAAGGGCTAGAAATTTTTTTGTCACTGCTATTTTAACATCAGTTGATTTTTTTACAGTCCCGCTTCTTTCAGTGATTTTACCAGTGATTTTTGCTTCTTGTTAAGCTTTTTGGGCACTGCGATACTGATTTCCGCATAGGCATCTCCCCGCCCTCCACCCTTCATATGGGGAAGCCCGTATCCCTTTAGTCTGAACTTGGCATTGTCTTGGGTTCCGGCCGGAATTTTTAGGTTTAACGTCTTTTGATCAATCGTTGGGACCTCGATTTCGGTGCCAAGAGCGGACTCGGAGAATTTAAGCTTTTGTCTAAAATACAGGTCATCATCGACTCTTCTGTAAACAGGATGAGGCAGCACCTTGATCTGGACAAAAAGATCTCCCGGCGGTCCGCCATAAGGACTGGCCTCTCCTTTACCCCTTAATCTCAACTTTTGCCCGGCAGGGATTCCAGCAGGAATCTTTACAGAGATCTGTTCTTGGCGGCCGTTCATTTGATAGGAAATGATCTTATTTGTGGTTTGGGACAGTTCTTCCAGTGTCACCGGAAGCTCGTAAACCAGATCCTGCCCTTTTGCCCGTTGGGATTGGCCTCCGAAGCCTGCGGATGAATAACCAAAAGGGGATCCGCCGCTACGATACTGACGTTTACCAGGACCTCCCATACCCCCAAAGATCTGGCTGAAAACATTTTGAGAGCCGGCACCGCCACCGAAACCGAACTCGTTAAAGATACTTCCAAAATCAAACCCTCGAAATATGTCTTCCTGAGAGAATCGGTTCTGAAAGCCCTCAGCACCGAACATATCATACTGTTTTTTCTTCTCCGGATCACTTAAGACAGCATAGGCCTCACTGATTTCCTTAAATTTGGCTTCAGCGGCTTTATTTCCTTTATTGCGGTCCGGGTGATACTTGAGTGCCAGCTTGCGATAGGCTTTTTTGATCTCCCCGGGAGAAGCTGATTTCGAGGTGCCTAAGATTTTGTAATAGTCTTTGCCCGACATAATCTTCTCGCCAATAAAAATTCATTTCAAAGTTTTAGTTATTTCGAAATTATAAATAATCCTAATATTGTTATACATAATCACATTCTTTCTATAGTCAAGGTAATTCATATTAATTAAATGGGACGACCTGATTTCAAGGATTCGGAGATAGTCTTTCTCATCGGTGAAATTCATTTTACTGCTTTATGTAAACAGATTGAGCGAGGCAACTCTTTGACTGTTCTGCAACAAGCGGGATAAATGGGCACGCTTCCTGTTAATCCGAGCAGGTGGGGTCTCCTAAAATGAAACACTTTTTTTTTCTTGACAGCATATCATCTTAATGTTATTAGTTTAAATCTGACAAAGCAATTAATTTAAAATAAATAGTATTGTATTTAATAAGTTAAATACCTAACGCCATTAAGTTAATTACATATTGCAAAAATATTTTTTTGTAAAATATCAATCGCTATTTCAATTTTGCTATCTTTTTGTACTGCTCTGCTGAAAAAAATAATCATTCAGAAGAATCATTAGAATTCAATTAATTAAATAATTACAATAGGTTATTGTATTTTTGGCGAAAAGTTATTATACCTGACTTAATGGCTTTAAGTTAAATTCAATGGCAAAAACCAACTTGAAAAGAAACACAAAAGACCGAATTATCAATTCTGCAAAAAAACTGTTTGCCGATCAGGGTTACCAGAAAACAACCGTCATGGATATTTCAAAACAGGCGGGATTGTCTGAAGCGGCACTTTACGAATATTTTCAAGGCAAGGAAGACTTGCTGCTCGCCATCCCTGATCTCTGGGTATCTGAATTGATCAAAGATCTAAAAGAGCAGTTATTTGGGATTAAAGGTGCTTTTAACAAACTCAGAAAATACCTGTGGTGGTACTTACACCGTATTGAGGAGGCGCCGCTGGATGCCAAGATCGTTTATCTTTTCCTGAAAACCAACGCCAATTTCATGAGTACAGAAGTGTATTCCAATGTCAAAATCCTATACTCCAATTTAATTGACATATTTGAAGAGGGTAAGGCTTCGGGCGAAATGAAATTCGACCTCAACCCCTATTTTGCAAGGACGATATTCATTGGAACAATGGAGCATATCGTGACACGGTGGCTTTTGAAGGATATGTCCTATTCCCTGTTCGAGAATTTAGAAGAAACATTTGACCTGTTGGTAGATGCTTTTAAAGCAAAGGATTCTAGACCCGCGCCAAATAATTACCCGATACCCACAACCGGCGGTTTTAGTCGATCGGAAAAGATGGGTGAACGTTGATAGGATTTTGCAGTTGACAAGGCAGCTACATTAAAGCTACATTAAAGCTATGTTTAAGCTCCTATTATTCAAAAGAGAAAAGTAAAGGAGGGTTGATTGATGGCAAAGTTACTATTTGAATGGGACTATTCATCATACCCGGGGGCAAAGGCATACCCCCATTTGTTCAAGCAGATTCAGATAGGGAATCTTATTGTGCCGAACCGAATCAAGTATGCGGCCACGGAGGATAACCTGAACGACCACAATGGCTTTGTGACCGATGCCGATGTCGCCTATATCAAAAGACGGGCCGAAGGCGTCGTGGGGGGGCTTTGCTTTATGCAGGGTGTCTACATGGATGAGGCCCGAAAAGGACAGGGATACGTCGGGCAGGCAGCCTGCTGGGATGACAAGTATATCCCCGGACTAAAGCGGCTCGCTGATGCGATTCATGAAGAAAAGGCCGTTGCCGGCTTCCAGTTGATGGATTGTGGCAGAGTGGGCGCAGTGGAGGTTGATAGTGGTCATGGCCCATCCACTGTCCCCCAGCGTCTCCGAATCTTTAAGCCCATGTTTGAAATGACCAACGCGGAAGTCAAAGAGATGATCCAGCAGAGTGTCGATGCCGCGAGAAGAGGTGTTGACGCGGGTTTTGACATAATAGAGATTTCGGGCATTGTGGGATACCTGATCTCCAATTTTCTCTCCAGCTATACCAACAGGCGAACGGATGAATATGGCGGCGACATACGGGGCAGATGTCAGGCCATGGTCGAAATTATCCAGGGGGTAAAGGACGTGTGCGGCCCAGATATCCCGGTGGGCATCCGGCTCTGTTCAGAAGAGCTTCTGGATGATGTCCGGGGAAATACCCCTGAAGAATCCATGGAGACTTACAAGATTGCCGAGGAGGCAGGAGCGGATTACATCAGTTGTACCCTTGGGTGGCAGGAATCCATTTACCCTGTGATCAGCCGGGATATTCCTCAGGGTCACTGGCTCCATCTGGCCAAAAGAGCCAAGGAACATGTAAATATACCCATTCAGATGGCCTATCGATTGTTTACGCCTGACAGGCCAAACAAGGCCATCGGAGATGGTGAATTGGATATGTGGGAAATGTGCCGCTCAATGATTGCTGATCCCTTAATGCCCAAGAAGGTATTAGAGGGTAGAGAAGACGAAATAAGACACTGTGTGGCGTGTAACCTTTGCCTTGCCAGATTGTTTCGTGATGCACCCATGACTTGCTATATTAACCCGCTTTGCGCACATGAGCATGATGAGAATTTTTACCCAAAACAGACAGAGGACGAAAAAGAGGTCATGATCGTTGGCGCCGGGCCGTCAGGATTGGAATGCGCCTACGTGGCAGCCCAAAGAGGGCATGAAGTGCATGTCTATGACAAGCGGGACGAGCTTGGTGGCACCCTGCTGGAAGCATCGCAGGCCCCTTATGGGGATGAAGAGTTGATGACCTGTGTCAACTATCAGAAAAAGATGTGTGAAATGGCAGGGGTCGAACTCCATCTGGGCACCGAGGTAACAGATGATTTGATCCAGGAAGAGATGCCCGACACCGTTGTTTTAGCCACAGGGCCTGTCTATTCAAGGATCCAGGGACCGGGTGGCGATCGCGAAAACGTGGTCAATGTACTGGATGTAATGGCAGGTAAGGCTGAAGTGGGTGAAAACGTGGTCGTCTGGGGGAACCGAAAACCGGGTATTGGCGCGGCCCTTCATCTTGCTAAAAAAGGCAAAAAGGTCACTATCGTTGGCAGGGAAAAAACCGCTGGATTTGACGTAAATCCATCCTTCAAATGGCGATACATGATCTATCTCCGGCAGAATGGCGTGATGGCCTATAACGACTGTGACATTGAAGAGATTAATGACGGTGAAATTATTGTAAAAACCTTTGATGGATATCGTTTTCCGGTCAAATGCGACACCGTGGTTGTGTCCGAGCGGGAAGCAAACGACAGTTTAAAAAAGACGGTCCAGGCAGAAGGATTAGAACTTTTCGTCATTGGAGACGCCCTGGTCCCCCGCAACTTGTCCAGCGCCGTACATGATGGCTATCGGATCGGTATCAGGATCTAAGGAGGAGGTAGAAAAATGCCAGTTAATGCAGAAAAAGAAATCACAAAATTATGGCGAAATCTTCACAATGCCCAAGGAGAAATCTGCAAAACGTATTACAGATGGCGGGAGGTCGCATTGGAAGTTGCAGGACCCGATGTAAAGCCCCTGGATGTAGCCCTCAAGGCCGCTGAAATGATGGGCAAGGACATTGGAAAGGACTTTCTTCCCCGAATGAATTGGTTGAAAGGCGAAGAGGGTTTTATGATGAATCTGGGAAGATCCCTCGCGGGTCTATGGATAACCGAAGGAGGAATTGCCTTTGCCGAAAAAGGTGAAACCCCCGGGGAGGTATTCGTGAAGTGCACGAGGTGCCCGTGGCCGACTGCCGCCAAACTATACGGCGTGCCCATGGAAGAAGTCGCTCTGACGAGAGAGAGATTTTTTCAGACCATGCTCGAAGACGTTAGTGTCTTTCTAAACATAAGCGTAAAAATTGAAATGCTGAAGGCTATCCCCAGAGGACAGGGAGAGTGGTTATTCAGACTTTACAAAGAAGAATAGAGGAGTGACATATGGCTGCTCAAATAGATCCAGAAAAATGTACAATGTGTGGCGGGAACATCCAGCCTTTGTGTGTTGAGGCCTGTCCGGATATGGCAATAAGGGTGCAGGATAATAGAGTCGTGGTCACGGAGTTCATATGTGAGGACTGCAATGAATGCGGTTGTGTATGCCCCGATCATGCGATTACCGTTCCCTTGGAAAAAATAACGTTTTAGGATTGACGATCGATTATTGGTATAGACAAGCCGAAGTTGGCCGGGAAGTGAAGAGTCAATGGATTTCCCGTGTTCTCAAACAGTCAAAAGAAAATCGTCAATAAAAAAGGGGAATAATCATGAAGGTAAATAAAATAGATCATATCTGCATCGCTGTCAAAGACCTGGAGGCTGCCAAAAAGATATGGGAACCCATGTTGGGGAAAACAGGGCCGGATGATGCCTATGTTGATGAGCCTGAAAAGATAAATGTGGCAAGGTACTGGGTCGGTGAAGTGGGATTTGAGCTGATGGAATCCACCACTCCAGACGGTGATGTGGCCAAATTTATCGATAAGAATGGTGAGGGTGTCATGCTGATCAGCTTTAATGTGGACAACACCCGGGAGGCCATTGATGAGTTGAAAGCCAAAGATTATCCGTTCATACCGGCTCCAAATGGGGAAATCGCAAGGCCCTTTCGTAATTGTGAATTTGCCTTTATTCATCCCAAAAAGCTCAATGGCGTTTTGACCGAGTTGATTGACGACAAGTGGGATGAGTGAGACAAATAATTAATGGGGAAACGATATAAAACCTTTGAAGTTTACCTGGTATATCTTGATCCGGATAAGTGTGACGGGTGCGAGGAGTGTGTAAAAATGTGCCCGGTTAATGTTTTTGACATGTCACACAAGGCATACCCGACAAGGCCTCAAAACTGTATGGGATGCGGAACCTGTGTCGCCCTCTGTAAATCCAATGCCATTATTATTACTGAAATATGAAGATAAGATCGCATAATACGGTATGATAAACGGCGATTGGTTCGAGGGTGAATTCACCAAAACGTATCGACCTGTACAGCCAAAATATAAAGCCCCTTGTGGATCAAGGCCTCTCACCCCACACGAAAAGATCAAAAAACCATAGAACTGAATCTTACCCGATAATCATGCTTTTATTTTTTAGGCAGCCAAACCGGGCTGTATAAGATTACGGAGTAATCGGATGAATGACTCAATACTGATAATTGGTGGTGGCATTGCCGGAATCAATGCGGCCTTGAATGCTGCCAAGTATGGAACAAAGGTTTATTTGGTGGATGACACGGCGAGTATTGGGGGCATGATGGCAAGGCTGGACAAAACATTCCCGACCAATGACTGCTCCATTTGCATAGAAGCCCCCCAGATGTATGAAGTGGATAATCATCCCAATATAGAGATCCTTACAAATACGGATATCAGGAAAGTCAAAAAAACAGACAACGGTTTCAATGTAAAGCTTGTGCAAAAGGCAAGATATATCGATCTGGAAAAGTGCACAGGCTGCGGTGCCTGTGTCGAGGCCTGCCCGGTCAGTATACCGGATGAAATGGACGGTAAGATCAGCGGCATGCGGAAGCTTATCTATATGCCATTTCCTCAGGCAGTCCCCAATGTGGCGATTATTGATCCTGATTGCCGATACGGGAATATGCGTGAAAGGGGCGCATGCGTGGGGGGGTGTGTTGTTGACTGCAGTCAATGTCGCGAATGTCCTATCGCACTGTGTGTACTGGCGTGTCAAAAAGAGGGAAAGGACGCCGTGCGTCTCTGGCAGTCGAACAAGAATCTGAAACTGGAGGTAAAAAGCATCATTGTCTCGGCAGGCTTAATGGATGCAAAGCCACCCACCGGTCTCCACGGATATGATGTGTTTGATAATGTCATCACATACCTCCAGTTCGAGAGGTTAATGAATGCAGGGGGGCCCACTGCAGGGCAGATTATCAGGCCGTCAGACAAGGCGCATGCCCATAGGATTGGCTGGATTCAATGTGCCGGCCGTGGTTTGGATCATGGCGTGCCTTACTGCTCAAAGGTGTGCTGTATGGTGGCCACGAAACAGACCATCATCACCAAAGAGCATGATGCATCGGTAGAAACGACGGTTTACTATAACGATTTGAAGGCATACGGGAAGGGTTTTTGGGGGTTTTACCAGAAAGCAATCGAAAATGGGGTCCGGTATGTGAGGGCCAGGCCCTATGATGTTGCTGAAAATCCGGAAAATAAAAATCTGACCATCCGGTATGAAAACCTGGAAACCGGTGAACTTGTGACAGAAGAGGTCGATCTTCTCGTACTGTCCACGGGACTTGTCCCCAGCGACAGGAACAAAAGGCTTGCAAAGGTATTGAAGATTGAATTGGACAAATTCGGATATTTTAAAGAAAAAGACCCCGTAATCTCCCCACTTGAAACAGGGGTGGATGGGATCTATGTGTGCGGGGGCGCTACCGGTCCAATAGATATTTCCGAATCTGTCGTCCAGGCTGCTGCGGCAAGCATGAAAGCGGTCCTGTAGACCCTAACGTCAATGTCATTAACTTATGAACCCTCATATAAAAAAACGGGCTTCGAATTTGGGAGATCTTGAAGGCACTCTGTAAACCTGACGGGGAATGTGACCCAATATTTGGGGGTTTAGGAAATAGCGGAGCCGAATGCCAGTCGTTTGGGCGCAACAAACCGCAAATATTGGGTCACTGCCAGATTTTGTTAATGGCCCTCATTGACAGCGTCCCTTCAAGACCCCCCAAATTCTTCACCCTATCTCAAATATTGATCTTAAGTTAATGACATTGACGTCAAGATAAATTGAAGGTTGTCAATAACAAAGGGGCATTCAATGAACGATAAAGGTATCAGGGTAGGTGTTTTCGTCTGTGACTGCGGTTCAAACATAGCGGGTGTTGTGAATGTGCCACAGGTGGTGGATTATGCCAAAGGGCTTGAAGGCGTTGTGTTTGCCGATGAAGGCAGGTGGTCCTGTTCGGTAGACGCCCTTGCCACCATGCAGACATCCATAAAGGAACACAATATAAACAGAGTCGTTGTCGCTGCCTGTACACCAAGGACCCACGAACCTCTCTTTAAAGCAACGGTAAAAGAAGCAGGCGTAAACCCCTATCTTCTTGAATTCGTGAGTATCAGAGAACAGGTCTCATGGGTGCATATGAATGAGCCTGAAATTGCGACCCAAAAGGCTAAGGACCTGGTCAAGATGGGTGTTGCAAAGGCGTTGCTTCTTGAAGAAGGTGAGGAGATTAGACTCCCGGTCAGTACAGATTGTATGATTATCGGCGGTGGAATGGCGGGACTGACAGCCGCCTTGAATGTCGCAGATCAAGGGTTTACCGCTTATATAATAGAAAAAGAAAAGACACTCGGGGGACTTTTAAACGGCATATCGACCGTGTCTCATGATCATGATGAGAGGGTGGCAACGGACATCGTAAAGACAAAGACGGATGTTGTGGCATCTCATCCGAATATTAAAATTTTTACTGATACTAAGATTGAGGCAGTTGAAGGGTATATTGGAAACTATAAGGTGACGCTAGATTCAAAAGGTAAAAGCGAGCATCTCGATATCTCTACAATTATTGTGGCCACAGGCATGCAAGAGATCGAACCCGAACAGGGGCAGTTCCTTTACGGTGATGACCCTCGTGTGGTCACCCAGTTTCAGCTTGAGAAACTGATCAAATTATGGAATGCGGAAACCGAGTTTCAGGATGGAAAAGCGGTGTTTCTCGATATAGAAATCCAAAACCCAAAATCCAAAACACCAATTCATGATGTGGTCCTTATCAATTGCGTTAACTCAAAGAACAAAAGCCGGGGGTGCTGTGCCATTGGCTGCCCAATCTCAGTAAAGAATGCATTAGCCATCAAGAAAATCAATAAAGATATCAATGTGTCTATCCTCTACAGGGATTTGAGTATGGTGAAAGACGAGCAGATCCATTTGCAGGCGGCCAAAACGGCAGGTATCAAATTCATTCGTTTTCCGGATGACCGCTATCCGGAGGTCATCAAAAATAACGGCGACCTGATGGTGAGTGTTTACGATATTCTTCTTGGAAGGGAACTAAAATTTTCATCTGACTTGCTTGTGCTTACTGTTGGTTTCAAAGGGAGTGATACGGTTGAGCAGATTAAGGGTCATCTAAAAGTCTCTTCGAATCCAGATGGGTTTTTTCAGGAGGCCCACATTAAACTCGGTCCACTGGATTTTGCATCTGATGGTATTTCACTATGCGGGTGTGCAAAAAACCCGAAGTCCCTTAAGGAATCTTGTGAGGAGGGAATCGGGGCGGCCATGCGGGCATCAATTCCCATGAAAAACGGCTATATTGAGGCGGAAGGGATAGTGGCAGACATTGACCTTACCCATTGCAACAGTTGTAGCATCTGTTGGAAACGGTGCCCGTATAGTGCCATAAAAGTAAATGAGAATAAAGAACCCGAGGTCATAAAGGCCCTTTGTAAGGGATGCGGTCTGTGTGCAGCGGACTGCCCAAAGGAGTGCATCACCATTGTGCACTACTCGGATGACCAGATTTTTGCCCAGGTGGAAGCGGCCCTGGAGGAAAATGCACAGGAGAAAATTATTGCTTTTGTGTGCCACTGGTGTGCCCTGGGGGGGGTGGATATGGCAGGCGTAAGCAGGCTTCAGTACCCGACAAATGCACGTCTTATAAGGGTGATGTGTTCTGCAAGGGTATCCATCAAAATGATTGAGCATGCCTTTGAGCTGGGCGCGGCCGGCGTGCTTGTGGCAGGATGTGAGTTTCCCACCTGTCATTACATCACGGGGAATTACGCCGCCGAAACCCGTTTGAAGCGTACCCGAAAAAAACTGGCGAAGAAAGGATATGACCCTGAAAAACTCTGGAATACCTGGTGCTCGGCCGCGGATGGGCCGAAATTTGCAAATGTTATGAGGGATATGGTGAAAGAACTGGGGCTTGAATAAGGGGCGTCTTGACCGGGAGGACAGAATAAATAAGGGTTTTGGAACTCACAACGCGACACGATAAAGGGTTGGAGACATATGGGCAGTAAAATAGTTCTGGCTGAAAAATTTGGTAACGTTGATATGTTCAGGGCCTGTGAACAGTGCGGGTGTTGCAGTTCCGCATGCCCCATTACAGGTGTTGACGGGTTTAATGTCCGACGGATCATCAGACATATTGAGCTTGATTTAATAACCGAGATCGCTGAAACGCCTTTTCCGTGGTCCTGTACCACATGCGGGAGATGTGAAGCGGTCTGTCCAAATGGCATTGCGATCCTTGATATCATAAGACCCCTGCGATCTCTGTCACCAGAGGCGTTCGTACCTGACTGGCCGCCTTGCACAAGGGCCTGCCCTGCGGGCATAGATGTGCCGGGATACCTCAGGCTTATAGCTGAGGAAAAGCCGGATGAAGCATGCGCATTAATCTTAGAGAAGGTGCCTTTCCCGGGTATTTTGGGCCGGGTATGTATGCACCCGTGTGAAGACGCCTGTAGACGTCTGGCGGTATTTGATGAACCCGTCTCAATATGCGCGCTCAAGCGTTATGCAGCGGACAAATCGGACAATGTATTCGAGAGGGCCACAAAGGTGAGTGAAAATACTGGCAGCAAGGTGGCCATCATCGGGGCCGGCCCTGCGGGTTTGACCGCGGCCTTTTATCTGAGAAAAAAAGGGCATGAGGTAACGATTTTTGAGAGCCGTTCAAAACCCGGGGGCATGATGCGGTATGGGATCCCCTATTACAGACTGCCCGAGGAGGTATTGGAAAAGGAAATCAATCAGGTTTTGAGCGTGGGTATCGGTCTTAAAACGGAGAAAAAACTGGGTAGGGATTTTGATTTGAACACACTAAAGGAAGAGGGGTATGAGGCGATCTTCGTTGCCACAGGATTACAATTGAGCCGGAAAATAGACCTTGAAGGCGCGGCGTCTGATGATGTTCTCTGGGGGATCGACTTCCTGGCAGAAATCAGCGAAGAAAATAAGATTGTCCTTAAAGACAGGGTGCTTGTCGTGGGTGGCGGTAATGTAGCGGTTGATGTGGCGCTCACGGCCTTGAGAATTGGGGCCAAGGAGGTGACCATGGCCTGTCTCGAAAGCAGGGATGAAATGCCTGCAAACCCGTGGGAAATTGATATGGCCGTTGAGGAAGGGGTCAGGTTGATGACCTCCTGGGGACCTCGGAAGATCATACAGAATAATGGAAAGGTCATCGGTGCTGAGCTCATACAGTGCGCTTCCGTCTTTGATGAACAGGGGGATTTTTGTCCGGCCTTTAACAACATCACAGAAAAAGTGGAAGCTGATCAGGTCATACTTGCCATCGGCCAGGCCGCCGATCTTTCCTTTATTGATGATAATGGACCCTTAGCGATCAAAAAAGGATTGATACCCATTAACCCGGATACCCAGGAAACAGACATGCCGGGTGTCTTTGCAGGCGGCGATGTGGGTAAAGGTCCCGGCACGATAATAGATGCCATTTCCGCAGGTCGAAGGGCAGCAACGGCCATTGATCAATTTTTAGGGGGTGATGGCGACATAGCGGAATCCATTGCCGTAAGACCGGATACCCGGGCGTACAACGGGAAAAGGGAAAAGGGATTTGCAGACCTCAAGAGGGTTGAAACGCCGGCTATACCCGTTTCGGAAAGACATGATGGATTCAAAGAAGTCGATCTCTGTTTTGATGACGCTCATGCCATTGATGAAGCAAAGCGGTGTCTCCAATGTGATTTGGAACTCAGTCTTGCAAAAGAGGCCAGAAAAGAAAACCTCACTTAAGGGGTTATCAGCCCTTTGTACAAGAAAAAATAGTATGATCCGGCTAAGGTCAGTCCCACAACTCGCGGGAGTCTACCAAGAAATGTAACAAACACAAAATGGACAAGGCCTGCACCCAGGAGCAGTATAACGCCAAGATTAAAAAAGGATGGGATCTGAATCGTATGAAACAGGGCGAAAACCCCGACACACATGGGAATACAGATATGGCCATCTCCTGTCTGGGAGGTGTACACGATATCAGGTCGACCTTTTATCGAATAATATATCGCCAGCAGGGCATTGGGCAGGACCATAAGAAATCCACTAAGCCACCCCAGGTTATCAAAAACAAAAAAACCCGCCCCTGTCTTGGGAATCCAATCTACCAAACGATCAACACTGATGTAGACAAAGTACCCCCCCATAATTATGAAAAGCAAATCAATCAACATGGACCAGGATAGCCTCCTGTTCTCATGAACATTCGTTTTTAATACGTCAAACACCTGGAAAATCTGCCAGAAAAAAAACATACCGACAAGGACCAGTCCGTCGCTAAAGTTCAACTTTCCGTCCCGCCCCAGCGCCCAGACAACACCCGTGAAAAACATCAAGGCCACAAGTGACAAAAGGAGTGAAAGATAGTTGAGACGATGATAGTCGTAGTAGATGCTGGGTCCCATTCTTTTCATCTTTGCCGGAATAATATGCATTCTCCAGAATACGGCTGGCAGACCGATCAGCAAAGTTAGATTCGTTACATTGTTGACAATGCAATTCTCCAGAACCGTGGAACCGCTCCCCCCTGAGCGGCCAAGAACATAGGCGAAAATCAAATTGGATAACCCGGAGCAATAAGGCATGATCAATGTGCCCAGTACGGTCCCTTCAAGCCCTTTTGTTTCCAAAACGCCCAGGCGCCAAATCATCAACAAAGATGCTGCAAAAAATACGGTGAGGGACAGCCAAGGGTCAAGAATGTCAAGTGCCGAAATATATTTTTTGATTTCCAGGTTTTGAAAAAACATGTTCATGGGATGCCACTGAGATTTTTGTTTCTCTAATACCTGTTGGTCTTTTATTTGAAAAAAATCCCATTTCCCTTCCCGTCATTGAAAGGGCAATGGGACTTTTTGCGAAACCATTAAAGCTGGTTCAGTTCAGAAAACCGACAAAAGAACATCATTGGAAGAGGTCATGTTAATGGGTATCCCCGGTTACAAGTCTATTCCACTTTTTTTCCAATGTGTCATAGTCACCCAGCCATTCTACAATGTAATCAACATCTGAACGGGTAATATCAAGTTTTGTCGCATAGGTATAAACTTTGTCTCTTTCAGCAAGAGAAAAGTTCCCATCCAGCGATGCCAGCAAAATACAGTCCTTAATAATCACCACAGCCGTCAGCCGGGTAACGTCTTTTCCACTGATTAGAAATGTTTTATCGGTCGACTCCCACACTTCACCAAAATCAATGCCCAAACGCTTCGCCTGATCTGCTACATAATCAAATTCCCTTTGGCCGTTGTTTTTGTCGGCTTTTGCAACAGCCACTAATATTTTGACATATAATTCAGGGTCAAAATCATCAT
>Ga0272443_10003975_pt1 | contig 16705 bp, 12 predicted proteins | sample SSMAcet12_FD_193581 | JGI IMG/M metagenome (GOLD analysis project Ga0272443, IMG submission 193581) | Marine sediment archaeal communities from Little Sippewissett salt marsh, Falmouth, MA, United States - SSM-Acet-12 | ecosystem: Environmental > Aquatic > Marine > Wetlands > Sediment ... | reverse complement strand
CCCCCCAAAAAAAAACGGCCGGCAAACCCTTCCGGGCTGCCGGCCATTACATGTGTTATATTGTCGCAGGTATCCGCTAAGCGGACTTGTGGTCGAGAAACCCTTCCAGCTTCCGCGCCCGCACGGGATGCTGAAGCTTGCGAATCGCCTTCGCTTCGACCTGACGGACGCGTTCACGCGTCACTTTGAAAATCCGGCCCACTTCTTCGAGCGTATAGGTGTAGCCGTCGCCAATGCCGTAACGCAGCTTGATGATTTCCCGCTCACGATAGGAGAGCGTCTTGAGCACCATGTCGATGCGCTCCTTGAGCATCTCCTGCGTGGCCGACGCCACAGGCGAGTCCACATCGTCGTCCTCGATGAAGTCACCAAAGTAGGAATCCTCGCTGTCGCCGATGGGCCGGTCCAGGCTGATCGGATGCTTGGAGATGTTCAGCACCCGCCGTGTTTCCTGCACCGTCATCGTGACCTCTTTGGCGATCTCTTCGATCGTAGGCTCGCGTCCCAATTCCTGGTGCAGGAACTTCGAGGCACTGCGAATTCGACTCATCGTCTCGATCATGTGCACCGGGATACGAATCGTCCGGGCATGATCGGCGATGGCCCGTGTGATCGCCTGGCGAATCCACCAGGTGGCATAGGTGCTGAATTTGTAGCCGCGACGATACTCGTATTTGTCCACGGCGCGCATCAGGCCCGTGTTGCCTTCCTGAATCAGATCGAGGAAGCTCAGGCCGCGGTTGCGATATTTCTTCGCGATCGACACGACCAGACGCAGGTTCGCACTGGAAAGGGTTCGCTTGGCTTCTTCGTACTGGGCGAATACCCGCTCCATCGCGCGCAGTTTCTTCTCCAGCAAATCCGGTGTCTCCAGGACCAGTTCCTGGAGCCCGAGGAGTTCCTGCTTGGCGGTTTCGATGTCGTCTTCCGTCATGATATCGTTGGGACCGGCCGCGATGGTCTTTTCCAACTGGTGCATCTTCTCGCACATGCCGTGGAGCTTGACCTTCATCGGCTGGATGCGGCTGGTACGCAAGCTCAACTCTTCCAGCAGCGTCGCGATCTTGCGCCGGTTGCGACGCAGGCGCTTGGCGTCGGCCTTGTTCACCGTCTTTTCACCGTTGCCGCCAATCTTGCGGAAGAGCGTCTGGTTGATGTCCAGCAGTTCGTTGACCGTCTTGAGGTTGGCCACCATGCGCTTGCGGATCACCCCTTTGACCGTCAGCGGGGTCGTCCCTGTCTTGATCGTCCGGTCGAACGACATGGAGCCATCGTACACCTGCTGAAACAGGTCCACGGCGTTGCGGGCGCAGTAGTCGCACTGGAGCATCTTGCGGCGAAAGGCCATGCGGGCGATTTCGATCTTCCGCGCTAACGCGATTTCATCCTTGCGCGTCAGCAGGGGTATCTGTCCCATCTGGGTCAGATACATGCGGATGGGATCGTCGATGCGGCGGGAGACCTCCGCTTCGGCCAGCTCCTTCTCAATGCCTTCCCCCTCCTCGGAGTCTTCGTCGTCGTCGCTGCCGGCGTCACCGCTGGCGGCCTCGGCGTCTTCCTCGAACTCCTCGTCGGCCTTGTCCGCTTCGCGCGCTTCCGCGTCGTCCTCATCGATGAGGCGAACGCCCATCTCATCCAGCGTTCCCAGGATGCGTTCGAGCCGGCTAGGACTAACCGCATCATCCGGCAAGGCGTCGTTCATCTCCTCGTAGGTGAGAAAGCCGCGTTTCTTGCCGCGCGCAATCAGCGCTTTGATGAGCTGCTCAGTGTCCTGGGGTTTCGGAGCATCAGCCGTTTCGCTGGACGTTTCGTTGACTTGCGTCTGATTCATCTTCTTGGTCGCCTTCTTTGACTTCTTCGCTACTTTCTTCGCCACAATCCAGACTCCACTAAAGCGAAAATACCAACGCTCTCAATCATCACCCTTGCTTGGCTATCTTCTTTGTCTCGTCATATCTGGCGGCGGCATCCATATTAGTACGGTGCGCTTTCCGTGCCAGTTCATCGGCCCCGTGTTTACCGGACCCCGGCGCTAGAACAGACCAATGCTGTGGGGATTGCCCGGCGCCGGACAATTCTCCGTTTCTTCGATTCGCTGGGGACTTCCATTGCGAGACTCGGTTTCTTCGGCTCGAGGCCCCCCTTGACGGCGATCAAGAACATCGAGCGCATCATGCAAGCGCGAGGCATAATTGCCCTTCTCCTCGCCCACCGTCTGCAACTGAACCAAACACTCCGCCAACGCCACCGATTCCGTTCGCGCCAGCAACAAGTTCAGCGAAAAATCTTCGTCAGATTCCAAGGCGTCCAATAACACACCGGCGATCTGCCGGAGAATAGGCACATCGAACAGTGATGGGGATATTTCCCGGTCTACCTGATGGAACAGGCCCGGCTCGTTGATCAGTACCTCCAAGATCTCCCGCTGGGCGGCCGCGCAGAGTCCCTTGCCCCAGTCGATCGCCGCGTTGCCGGCCGGCTTTTCGTCTGAGACCGCCGCCGTCTGAGCCGCCCGCTGCATGCGCTTGCCCAGATCGGCATTGATTTCCCGCGCGGTCAATCCGATGATTTTCGACAAGCGGTTGACGATCAATCCGCTGTCAAGAATCGGGACGTTGTTCGACGCCAACCCCGTCGCCACGGCCTGGAGAAACTCGTTCAATACCGCCCGGCGGCCGGCCAATGAGTCGTCACCCTCGAAAGCCCGACGCAGCCGGTCCCATTTGAACTGAAGGACGTCCGTCGCCTCTGCAACGATGCGATGGAAGGCCTCCGCCCCGGCCGCCAGCAGGAAATCGCACGGGTCCTTGCCTTCCGGAACGAAGCCCAGCTTGATATCCAATCGCTGCGACAGGCAGACTTCCAGCGCCCGGTTGGCCGCTTCCATGCCCGCCACATCGCTGTCGTAGACCAAAACCACCTTCTTGGCATAACGACGCAGAATGCGACCGTGCCCCGTGGTAAAGCTCGTCCCCAGCGTGGCAACGACGTTCTTACAACCGAACTGATGCGCCATGATCACGTCGGTATAGCCTTCGACGATTACGGCCGTGCCACTGGCTACGATCTCGTGCCGCGCTTGCTCCAGACCATAGAGCGTATTGCTCTTGTCGAACAGCGGTGTTGTTGGCGAGTTGATATACTTGGCACCGACATCGCTGAGCGTGCGACCGCCGAAACCAATGACGCGCCCCGTCACGTCCGTGATCGGAAACATCAGACGGTGGACGAACTTGTCCTGTCCCCGGCCCGTGGTCAACCCACCGGGCTGGAGCAGATGCGGGGGGATCGGCTTCGCCGCCGCCGCTTTGGCCAGGGCATCGGTCGCATTGGGGGCAACGCCAAGGCCCCATGTGGCAATGCTCTCGCTTGAGATCTGGCGCTGGGCCAGGTATTCACGCGCCACGGCGCCCGTCTGCGAATCGTTCAGGCTCGCCTGAAAGAACTTCGCCGCCCAGGCATTGAGCTTCGCCAGCAGATTCGGATCGATATCGCCGCCCGGGCCCTGCTGCCGTGGACGCGCCGAGCGCACGGTCTTCAATTGGATACCCGCTCGCTCGGCCAACCGCTCCACCGCTTGCGGGAACGTCAGCCCCTCGCGCATCTGCACGAACTTCAGAACATCCCCACCAGCCCCACAAGCGAAACATTTGAAGATCTGCTTGGACGGATTCACGAACATGCTGGGACGGTGGTCCTGATGGAACGGACAGAGCCCGACCAGTTCCCGACCCTTCTTCTTGAGGTTAACGTGTTCACTGACCACATCAACGATGTCATTTGCCTGCTGCACGCGGCTGATTGCAGCGTGATCGAATATCCCTGCCATATGTGGCTATGCACATCCTTCCTGAAGAGACACACCCCTTGGAAATCCTCCACACCATCGAAACGCCGGGCAGAGGTCAGAGCCGGCCTCGACGGCTCCAGAGGCTTGGCTACTAACATATAGCCGGAGACGGCCAAAAGTCAAATGGAGCCGCCAAAACGCACCTTGAGCGGGAAAAACGCGGCCCGGGACAACACTGGACACTTGGTTACATGAGACCCTGGTCCGATAGCCTGAGGGCTTTCAGTGCTATGATTGGCCCCCTGCCTCGCGCCTGTCAGATGCCGCCGGAAATCGGTCAGCCCAGGGCAAAGAACGTCTGGGCCGTCCGCGTGCTCGCCCGGGCAAACTCCTCCAGATTCACCCCTTTCAAGGCGGCCAACAACCGCGCGGTGTGCACCATCAAGGCCGGCTCGTTGGGCTTCTGTTTGCGGACCGGTTCGGGCGACATGTAGGGACAATCCGTCTCCACCATCAGGCGATCGAGCGGCACGACACCGGCCGCCTCGCGCACCGTCTCAGCGTTCTTGAAGGTAACGACGCCCGTGAATGAGATGTGGTAGCCCCGTTCCAGCAACAACCGAGCCTGCTCGGCCGAGCCGCTGAAACAGTGGAAGACAACGCCCTTGAGCCCTTCGCCATGCCGATCCAGGATCTCGATCGTTTCGTCAAACGCGTTGCGGGAATGCACCACGACGGGCAGATCCAGTTCCCGGGCCATTTCCAACTGAGCCGCGAAGACGCGTTTCTGGTCCGGCTGTTTAGAGAAATTGTAGTGGAAATCGAGCCCCGTTTCCCCGACAGCAACAACCGGCTCGCTACGAGCCAACTCTTCGAGCGCCGCCAGGGCCCTCTCGTCGCCCTCTTCGGCGTCGTGCGGATGAATCCCCACCGTAGCGTACATGTTTTCGTACCGAGCCGCCAATTCGACAACCTGCCGGCTGTCCTCGAGATTGGTCCCGACCGTAATCCAACTGGTTACGCCGGCGTCTTTGCTGCGTTGCAGCACGGCCGGGACCTCGTCCGCCAAAGGCTCGAAGGTCAAGTGACAATGTGTATCGATCAGGTCCATAGCGGCCAGAGTACCAACTGACGGACCGGTTGGCAATGGCCGGCCAGGCGCAGCGCCGCGAACGGTCCGCCCTCACTGGGCAATCGGCTCGGCGGTAAGCCGCGCCTCAAGCTCCCTCAAATCCTCATGGGAAACGGACCAATCGGAGTCGGAAGGGGCCATCGCTTGTTCGGCGGCCGCCGCGGCCTCCTCGGTCCGATTGGGGAAGTAGTCCAGGAGGAACTGCGCGTACCAATACCAATACAAAGGCCTCTCCGGATGACGCGCTAACATCTCATCGTACGCCTCCTCCGCCGCCGCCAGATCACCCGCCTTACCCAGGCAGTTCGCCAGACGCGGGCGATACCACCCCTCCGGATTCAGGTTCACCGCCTTGCGGGCGGCCAGCACCGCCTCGTCATAGCGCTCCTGGGTTCTCAAGATGGCGGCCAGATGCCACCAGTACTGTGGCTCGGCCGGAGACTGGGCCAACAGGTGCCGCACCAGGTCTTCGGCCTCCGGCGGCGCGGTCTTCTCCAGTACCCGGAGTTTGAGTCCATTCATCTGCCGCCGGGAGACACGGTTTGAAGCCACCTTTGCCTCGGCCTTCTCCAGCGCCTCGGCCGCCTCGACCCACCGATCCTTGCGGCGATTCACCAGGAAGGCGGCGTATTTGTACCAGCAACTCTGACACCCGCAGCGTTCGGCCATGCGCCGGTAGCACGTCTCCGCTTCGTCCAGCCGATCCAGCGCCGTCAGGGCATCGGCCAGCGGACTGTAGAACAGACCGTTCGGGTCCAGATCGACCGCCCGTTGGGCCGCGTCCAAAGCTTTTTCAGGTCGATCGAGATTCAGGAGTGTCACACTGTGATGAAACCACAGGTACGGGTTGTTCGGATCGCATGCCACGGCGCGCTCTCCGGCGGCGAAGGCTCGATTCGGATCGGTCTTGCGCAGCAGGGGCAACAGGCTGACACGACTCAGCATCTCCTCGGGATCGATCTTTAGCGCCGCTTCGACCTGTGCCAGGGCCTCGGCATTCCGCCCGGACTCCATCAGGAAATCGCCATAGGCCGCGTGGGCGTGCGCGCTGTTCGGCTCGATCACCAACGCCCGCTCAAAGCTCGCCGCGGCCTCGGCACGAAGTTCCTGAACGGGCGCGTTGGCATCTTGGGCCGCGACAGCAGCTCCGTAGGCTCGCATGAGATGCGTACGGGCCGACTCCGGCCGCAGTCCCGTCAGTTCTCGAGCCGATTCGATCGATTCATCCGCGTCGGAATTGAGCAGTGCCTCAAGGCAGTCCATCGCCAGGGAGAACCCCAGCAAACCATCAGGAATGGTCTCAAGAGGAGGTACCGGACGGCGCGCGACGGCTTCGAGACCATGTTGCCCCAGCAGCGCATCAATCGATTCAATGCCGCATCCCAGCGCATCGACGTGGGGCATGCGCAAGAACAGGAGTCGCCGAACAGTCGTCCTGTTGATCTGCCCCAATACGCCGACCACCCGGCCTGTGTCGGGCAGGACGATCGCCGAACCGCTCCAACCATGCGTGACCTTCTGCGCTCCTTCCAGTTGAATCGCCTGGTTGGGCAACGTCCCATCAGCCTCGATGACCGGAAGCAACTCTCCTCTCGTCCGGCGCCCCAGTCGATAAGGCTTCTCGTGCCTGACCGAGGGACGGCTCACAATCAGGAGCCGCCGCGCCGCGGCCAACTCCTCCGCCGTGGCCAGCGCCAAGGCAGGATGGGCAGGCCAGGAGGCTCTCAACACGGCCACATCCGCCTCCTTATCGACGGCAACGATCTCGAAACCGAACGCGTCGCCGTAGTAGGGACTGATGACCACAATTTCCGCCGCCACGGGTCGGGCGGCGCGTTCGCGAAGATCGTCCACACAATGGGCCGCCGTCAGGAGCAGCGTACCGTCACCGATCGCGAAGGCCACGCGCGGCCATTGAACGCTCGCGCCCTGGCCACTTCGGTCGAAATATGCCAGGGTCACGACGGCTCGAGTGTCGAGCCCCGCGACGCCCTGAAACAACGCCTGCTCCTGAGCCGGTGAGGCATCGGAGACAGAGGCCCCTGAAACGGTCGCGACGGCCGCAGCGAGCGCCAACAGGCACCGGAACAGATAGTCGCCCATATTCAGATCCTCAAACAGCGCATTACGCCCCCGCCGACGCGTAGGGCGTGGTCACACCCTATTATCTCTGCCCGGCACCGAAAGGCAAGATGCCAAGCCGTCAGGGCGTGAATGCCCCCTCATGATGACGGATTTCGGGCCGGCCGGAGGTGCCCACGACGATGCTGACCACGTCGAAGCGACAGGGATGATCCTGGAGATCATGAGTTCTCAGGAAGTAACGGGCCGCTTGTGTGATGCGGCGTTGCTTGGCGCCTGTGATGGCGGCTTCGGCCGGGGCAAAGCCCTCGTCGGCCCGCGTCTTGACCTCGACGAAGACCAGCATCCCCTCCGGGTCGATCATGACCAGATCCAGCTCCCCCGTCTTGCAGGAGACGTTGCGGGCCAGCGCCCTGAAACCCCGGCGACGCAGAAATCGTTCGGCCCGCTTCTCGCCCCACCGGCCCAGGCGGACCCGGTCCGACAACAATTTGCGCCGCCGCCACCACATTCCCGCCACCTCTGGATTCTCAGGTCCCGCCTCACTGACATCCAGGCAAGGAAAGCTCGCCAGAAAAAAGGCCGCATACGAGTGCGGCCTCTGTCTTCCAATCAAAATCGCTCCGCGGCGCACGCCGCAAACCGACAATTGCTACTTCGAAACGGTGTGCTTGCTGTGACGCTGGGGCAGCTTCACCGCCTTGCCCGTCCGCTGCCGCAGGTAATACAGCTTGGCCCGCCGGGTCTTGCCGCTGCGAATCGCCCGAATATCCAGCACGTTCGGCGAATGGATGGGGAACTTCCGCTCGACGCCCTCATTGTTCACGATGCGGCGTACCGTGAAGCTTTCGTTGATCCCCCGCCCTTCCCGGGCAATCACCGTACCCGTAAAGATCTGGGTACGAACCTTGTCGCCCTCGCGAATCCGACAGTGAACGTCGACCGTGTCGCCGATCTCGAAGTGCGGAATATCCTTCTTGAGGCTTGTGCTCTCAACGAAATCCAGAATCTCAGTCTTCACCGAACAATCTCCTTGAGCAGATCGTCTACCCACCTTTTGCGAAAACTCGTAGTATACGTAGCTGCCCTGTCCAAGGCAAGCACTTTTTTTGCCTGGGCCCGCCAATAATAGGAACAGGCGTCGCCTGACCACGGTCGGCTGACCATGGCCAGAGACGCCTGCACGGGGCCAATTGAGCTGTTTCCCAGGCCCCCAACCCAATGCCTACAGTAATCAAGGCCCGCCGGGCCTAGATATAGCCCTGCTGTAACATCGCGTCGGCGATTTTGACGAAGGCTGAGACGTTGGCCCCCCGGACGTAGTCTACGATGCCATCGCCGTTGCTGCCATATCTGCGGCAATTCTCGTGGATCGAATGCATAATTCCCCGCAACTGCTCGTCCACAGCCTCCCGGGACCGTCTCATGCAACCGGCGTTCTGATTCATTTCCAGCCCGGAGACGGCCACGCCGCCGGCATTCGCGGCCTTGCCGGGACCGTAGAGGATGCCGGCATTCTGGAACACATCGACCGCACCCGGCGTCGAGGGCATGTTGGCCCCCTCGCTAACGCACCCGCAGCCGTTCGCTACGAGTTGCCTGGCATCGTTCTCGTCGAGTTCGTTTTGCGTCGCACTGGGAAATGCCAGATCGCACGGGATGCCCCACGGCCGCTGGCCCGGCAGGTACTGAGCCGTCTGGAAATGCTCGGCGTACTCGCTGATGCGGCCGCGCCGGACGTTCTTCAGCTCCTTGACCCAGGCCAGCTTCTCGTCGTCAATCCCCTCGGGATCGACGACGGTACCGCCCGAATCGGAGAGCGTCACGACCTTGGCGCCCATGGCATTGAGCTTCTCCACCGTGTATTGCGCCACATTGCCGGCCCCAGAGACCGTGGCCGTCTTTCCGGCGAGTTCCTCGTGGCGCGTGCCCAGCATCTCGCTGGCAAAATACACGGCCCCATATCCGGTCGCCTCGGGCCGCAGGTTCGACCCACCCCAACTGAGGTTCTTGCCCGTGATGGCTCCGTGGAAGCAATTCGTCAGCTTGCGGTACTGGCCGAACAAATAGCCAATCTCCCGCGCGCCGACCCCGATATCACCGGCGGGAACGTCCACATCGGGACCGATGTAGTGATACAGGTGGCACATGAAGGCCTGACAGAAACGCATGATCTCGCCATCGGATCGCCCTTTCGGGTCGAAATCTGAACCGCCCTTGGCCCCCCCCAGCGGCAGGGTTGTCAGACTGTTCTTGAAGATCTGCTCGAAAGCCAGAAACTTGAGGACCCCAAGATTGACCGACGGATGAAAACGCAGTCCGCCCTTGTAGGGGCCGATCAGGCTGCTCATGCGGACCCGATAGCCGCGGTTGACGTGGACCTGCCCGCTATCATCGGCCCAGACGACGCGAAAGACGATCACGGTATCCGGGACAACAAGCCGTTCCAGAATCCGCGCTTCGCGGTAGACTGGATTGGCTTGAATCACCGGCATCACCGACCTGGCAACTTCATGCACGGCCTGATGGAACTCGGCCTCCCCCGGCGATTGCGCCACGACAGCCTCCATGAATACCTGCACAGCGGTTTCCACCGCCGCATCCTGTGCTAAAGGCTGCGAAACTGAAATCGACATAGCATCTCCTCATTCACTGTCGGCCAAGTCGAGAGCCACCCCCTCTGCGTCACTGGGGATGGCAACCGGCGCCTGGCTATTGCTTGGGTTCGGCGATCAATGTTGCTTGCTGCAGATCCGCTGAACCGAGTCCAGGTAGTGTTTGAGCAACCAGAGCTTCTCAAGAAACTCCGGCCATCCACAGGACGGAACAAAGCCATCCTTCGCCTCCGGACGAACCATCCCGCCCGGCGTCACCAGCGGTTTGAACTCCCCCCAGATGTCGCCCCAGGCACAGTTGGCATCCTGGGTGACGGAGGCAGCCACTTTCAACAGGTGCTCTAATTGGATCAGTGGCGTGAAAGGCAAAACTTCCGGCGCTCTTTCCAGAGGGCCGACCCGAGGTTCTCCCACTTGCTTCTGCTGCGGCATCATGATCGCTCTCCCACTCCACAGTCATACGGTTCGCACGCCCGGCTCCGCCGATGCGGGCCGGTACGAATCCATTGCTTCCCAAGTCTAGCAGATACGTGGCTTCCTCCTTAAGCTCATATAATATTCATGTATTACCCATTGTTTGTGGGCTCTCTACTACGCATGGTTTACCCATATATTGCACACTTAAATGTGTACTACAACGCCCTTCTGGCGTACCCCAAAGCACCAGAAGTCGCGTAAACGCCTCCCATACAACAACTTCCACATACCCTCCATGCACACAGAGAAGGGCTTGACAAACGAGGCTCCGTTCTTGATGATGGAAGAACGCGTGTACGGCGTCGGATTCGATGGGCATTTGATGGGTAGCGAGAAATGGCAAAGCAACCCCCTCAGGCGGAACTGAAGGCTCAGGTCAAGGCGCTGCGGCTGCGCGTGGCGCAACTGGAGAAAGCCGCCATGCACGGCGGGCCGCAGTCGGAACTGGAATTGGCCCTCCGCGAGCGCGTCAAGGAATTGGACTGCCTCTACAAGATCGCCACGCTGCGCGAGACCCACTTCTACTCCGCAGATCACTTTCTACAGAGCGTGGCGGAATGCTTGCCCCAGAGCTGGCAGTTCCCCGAGCACACCTGTGCCCGGATCGTCTACGGCGGAAAACACTATGTTACCGAACGCTTCAAGGAGACCAAGTGGCACATCGCCGCCGACGTCTTCGTCGACGGCCAAGTGGCCGGCCGCGTCGAGGTGTTCTACCGCAAGGTCACTCTCACCGGTTCCGATGGCCCGTTTCTGAAGGAAGAATACGCGCTGATCCGTGCCGTGGCCGAACGGGTCGGCAGTGTCCTGATGCACATGAAGGCCCAAACCGATCTGCGCGCGGCCCACAGGGCCATCCAGACCGAACACCAGGCGCTTCAGGAGGCCAACATCGCCCTGCGCGCCGTCCTGTCGCGTCTCGAAGAGGAGAAGCGCGAGATTCGAGCTTCGATCCTGGCCAATATCCAGAAGATCATCATGCCCATCGTCTTCGAACTGGAACTGGAGGTCTCCGGTCGTCAGCGTTCTTATGTGACGCTGCTGCGACAGAACCTGCACGAGATCGCCTCTCCGTTCTTGACCCAGATCTGCCGAAGCCATATGCAACTGACGCCGGTCGAGATTGCCGTCAGTACGATGGTTCGCAACGGGCTCTCGACCAAGGAGATCGCCCACCTGCGCTGCATCTCACCCGCTACGGTCCGCCGGCATCGTGAGAACATTCGGCGCAAGCTGGGCCTGAAAAACCAGAAGATCAACCTGGCCACCTATCTCCAGGCATCCTTCACCGACGGAGCAGTTCCGGGGAGCGAAGACGGGCGTGCCCCGGCACCCGAGCCTTCGAGAGTCGATCGGATATCGCCTTAGCCGACCCCGGGAAGGAACCCGCGAGAGAGCGGTTGTTTTTCGCGCGGGATTGCGGTACGCTGGTGCTATGGAATGTTGCCCATCGTGATGTGGCCAAACCATTCCGCACTTCTGCCCCAATAGGAGATTTGGCATGAGCGGTCTCTTTGGCGTGGTCTCGGAAAAGAACTGCAGCGAAACCCTCTTCTACGGCACCGACTATCATTCCCATCTGGGCACCGAATACGGCGGCATGGTTGTTTTGGGCGACGAGTTCGTCCGCCAGATTCACGATCTGAGTCAGAGCCAATTCAAGTCGAAGTTCTTTGACGACTGCCACAGAATGACCGGTAACAAGGGGATTGGCGTCATCAGCGCCCGTGACGAACAACCCATCTACCTGAACTCGCGCTTCGGACCGCTCTGCCTGGCCACAACCGGCATCGTGGAAAACGCCGAGGAGTTGGCTGCGCAGCTTCTGAAAAAGGGCATCTCATTTGCCGAGGTCGGCTGCAAGGGCGTCAACACGACCGAACTGATCGGCAAACTCATCAATCAGGGCACCGACCTGGTCGATGGCATCGAGAAAATGTTTACCACCATCGAAGGGTCGTGCTCGCTGTTGTTGCTCAATCGAACGGGGATCTACGTCGCGCGCGATCGCTTCGGCTACACCCCTTTCATCGTAGGGCGCAGCGCGAACGCCTGGGCCGTGACCAGCGAATCCAGCGCGTTTCCCAATCTCGGGTTCGAGATCGTCAAGTATGTCGAGCCGGGCGAGATTCTGCTGATCAATGAAGACGGTATCGTCCAGCGCAGGCCGGGCCGTAGGCACCCCACCCAGGTATGCACGTTCCTCTGGATTTACACCGGTTTCCCGGCGTCCAGCTACGAAGGCATGAACGTTGAGATCGTCCGCGAACGCAGCGGTCGGCACCTGGCCAGGCGAGATACCGATATCGATATCGATGTGGTCAGCGGCGTTCCCGATTCCGGTCTGGCCCATGGGCTGGGTTATGCCATGGAATCGGGCAAACCGTTTCGTCGTCCTCTGGTCAAGTATACGCCCGGATACGGACGCAGTTATACGCCCCCCTCCCAGAAGACGCGCGATCTCATCGCCAAGATGAAGCTGATCCCCATCAAGGAAGTCATCGAGGGCAACAGCATCGTGGTCTGCGAAGATTCGATTGTGCGAGGGACACAGTTGAAGAATTTCGCCATCAAGAAGCTCTGGGACTGCGGCGCCCGCGAGATTCACGTCCGCCCGGCGTGCCCGCCCCTGATGTTCCCCTGCCGCTTCAATCTCTCGACCCGCTCGATCAAGGAACTGGCCGCTCGCAAGGCCATTCGCCAAATCGAAGGGCACGATGCCGTGGACGTCTCGGCGTACCTTGACCCCACCTCGGCCAAGTATGAGCAGATGGTCGAGGTGATCCGGCAAGACCTCGGGGTCACCACGTTGCGCTACCAGACGGTGGACGATATGGTTGAGGCCGTAGGCAAACCCAGGCATCAGCTTTGCCTCTACTGCTGGACGGGCCACTGTCCCAAATCCGCCTGCCGACGTACGGCCATCGATATCATGGAAGCGAAGAAGCGATCGGGCAAGGGCAAGACCGCCGACGATCCGCTACAGAAACACCTCTGGTAGGCCGCGGCGCGACTGGGCGCCGCCCTTCGGACCACAGAGCGTTTCCCGTTCCGGTGACACCGGCCTTTTCGCCGTCCTCCTTCTCCCGACGGTGGCAGGCCCGGCAATATTCGAGTAATATGCCGCAAGAGAATCGCGGCCACAGCATCGGAGCATGGTGTCGCGACCGGATCGGATTTGGAAGAGGAGACCCCGCATGAGCGAACATGGCAGCACGAGACGACAATTCCTCAAGGCCGTCGGCGCCACCGCCGCTGCTTTGACCATCCCGCCGGCACACGCAGCCCGGGCCGCGAACGCTCTGGTGATCGATCCGGAGCCGCGTTTCGAGTTATCCCCGTACCTGTACATGCAATTCATGGAACCACTGGGCACGACCGATGGTTCGGTGGCCGCGGCGTGGGATTTCGGCCGCGACCGCTGGCGGCCGGACGTCATCGACGTGACCCGCAAACTGGCGCCCTCGATGATGCGCTGGGGTGGGTGCTTCAGTTCCTACTACCGGTGGAAGGAGGCGGTCGGTTCGCGCGATCAGCGCATCCCGATGCACAACATGTGCTGGGGCGGGCTCGACACGAACCAAGTCGGCACGGTCGAGTTTATCGATTTCTGCCGGCAGGTGGAGGCCGAACCACTGATGTGCGTGAACTTCGAGTCGGACGGGCGCAAGTATTGGGAGAAGGACCCGAAAGGCTCCGTGCGATCGGCCGGTCCGGAGGAAGCCGCCGCCTGGGTGCGCTACTGTAACGACCCCGACGACAAGCTCCGCCGCGCCCACGGCATCGAAAAGCCCTGCACAATGCGCTGGTGGCAAATCGGAAACGAAACCTCCTATGACCGCAACGCCTACAACTGCGAGACTGCGGCCCGGAGGACAATCGCCTTTGCCAAGGCCATGCGCCAGGCCGATCCCAATCTGACCCTCATCGGCTGGGGCGACAGCGGCTGGGCCAAACAGATGCTCGAGATCGCGGGTGAACACCTCCAGTACATCGCCTTCCACCACATGTTCAATCCCGACCGCGACCGGGAGAAGTCGCCCCTGCGCGACACGGAATATCGCATAGACCCGGCCCGGACCTGGGAGCATCTAATGAACGCGTACAAGGCCCAGGAGGCCCGCATCCAGTGGATGCGCGAACAGGTGGGTGACGATCCGACGCCCTTGGCCTTGACCGAATGCCATTTCGCCCTGCCGGGCCGCAACCGATGCGAAGTCCTTTCTTCCTGGGCGGCCGGCGTCGCCAACGCGCGTCTGCTCAACGTCCACGAACGGCACGGCGACCGCCTCAAGATCGCGACATTGGCCGATTTCTGCGGCACGCGCTGGCAGGTCAATGCGATCATGATCCCCGTCCCCGGCGGCCAGTCGTTCATGATGCCCGTGGCGCGCGTGATGAGCCTGTATCGCCATCATTCGGGCGAGAAGGCCGTCACCGTCCAGCGGACCCCGGACGGACTCGACGTCACGGCCAGCCGGACCGGAAACCGGGTCTACCTGCACGTCGTCAATACGAATCGGCAACGCTCCATATCGACCCAGCTCGCCATTACGGGTCTGGAGATTGCCTCCGGGCGCATCTTCGAGCTGGCCGGCGATCCCGAGCACGAGATCATCAAAGCCCAGCCCAACGGGGTAGCGCTGACCGAAAAGTCACTGCCACAGGACGGATGCTGGACCTTCCCGGCCGCCTCCGTCTCAGCGGTGGAACTGGACGTGCAGAACGCTTGAGGGGAGAGACAGAGGATGGGGACAGAGACCAACACGCGACGCGATTTTCTGAAGATGGCAGGATTAGGGCTGGCCACGGTCGCGGCCAGCGGTTCGCTCGGCCGCGGTGCCGAGCCTCAGGGTGAGAAGAACGTGGACAAGGAGTTCTTCATCCGTCCGGAGGAACTCACATTGAAGTTTCATCACAGCGGCGCTAAACGCCGTGTATCGTTCGCCAATTTCGAGGGCACGCCGCAGGCCTGGAAGAAGGCATGTCGCGCGAAGTTGGCGGAACTGATCGGCTTCGTCGAGCCGGCGCCGTGCGCGGCGAAACGCGTGCGCTCAATCGAACACGAAGGCGTGCACATCGAGGCCTGGGTGATGCGGGTCAACGACCGACTATCGATCCCCGCGTATCTGCTCTCCCGCGAGCCTAAGAGCAAGAGCACAAAAGCCGTCATGGCGATTCATGGCCACGGCGAGGCCGAGCCCTGTATCGGCATGTACGAGGATTATCATCACCGTTTCGCGCTGCGGCTGGCCCAGGCCGGGCACTTCGTGCTGTGTCCCGAGCTGCGCGGATTCGGCGCGTTGGGCGATATGGCCTTTGGCGACGAACGCTATTGCCTGGACTACTGGAAATCCGCGCGGGGCCGGCAGTTCACGCTGATCTCGGACGCCTTCCTCTACGGTCAGACCGTAATCGGCCAGACCATTGCGGACCTGCTGCGTTGGGAGCACTGGCTCAGCGACAGCTACGGCGTGCAAACCCTCGACGTCGCCGGCATTTCGTATGGCGGTGACTTAGCCGTGACGTATCCCGCCTTTAGCAAGCGGATTGGCAAGATCTACACCAGCGGCAGTATGGGCTCGTTCGAAGGCATCTTCTCACGCTGCTACAACGCCCCGGCGCACGGCATCCCGGATGTGCTGAACTGGCTGGATCGCAGTGACATTGCCGGGCTCAGCGCCCCGCGTCCGATCCGCCTCCACTACGGCGAACTGGACACCCCGGGCCCACGCAATAACTCGGCCGCCTACAATGAGACCGTCCGCCCCGCTTTGGCGGAACTGCGCGCGATCTACAAAGCCTTCGGCGCCGAGGAGAATGTCAGCCTATACGTGACCCCTAACTCGTGGCACGAGATGGACAACGACGACCTGCGCGCATTCCTGGCCGGCTGATCCTGAACCTCAGGGTTCACAACGCGGCTCGACGCCCAGCAGGTGACGGACGAAGAAATCCATGCGCCGGCGGCTCGCGTACGGCGTCTCGCCTACGCCGTGACCACCGCCCGGAACGATCACAAAATCGAAGTCCTTGTCTGCTTTGATCAAGGCATCGACCACCTGCATCGTGGACGCCGGATCGACATTGCGGTCGAGCTCGCCCACGGTTAGCAATAGCTTGCCCTCAAGCTTGTGGGCCAGCGTAACGTTCGACTGCTCCTCGTAGTGCGGACCAAGAGGCCAGCCCATCCACAGCTCGTTCCACCAGATCTTGTCCATGCGGTTGTCGTGACAGCCACAATCGGCGACGCCCACCTTATAGAAATCTCCGTGCGCGAGCAAGCCACCAAGCGTGCTCTGCCCGCCGGCTGAGCCGCCGTAGATACCGACGCGTGTCAGGTCCATGTAGGGATACTGCTTCGCAGCCGCCTGCATCCAGAGAATGCGGTCGGGGAAACCTGAGTCACCCAGGTTCTTCGCGCAAACGTCGTGGAAGGCTTTCGAGCGATACGAGGTGCCCATGCCGTCCATCTGCACGACGATGAAACCCAACTCGGCGATGGAGTGTTGCTTGGCCTGCAACCCGAACGACTTGGGCACGAACGCTCCTTGCGGCCCCGCGTAGATCTGCTCGATCACCGGGTACATCCGGTCCGGATCGAAGTTG
>Ga0272443_10003973_pt1 | contig 16708 bp, 14 predicted proteins | sample SSMAcet12_FD_193581 | JGI IMG/M metagenome (GOLD analysis project Ga0272443, IMG submission 193581) | Marine sediment archaeal communities from Little Sippewissett salt marsh, Falmouth, MA, United States - SSM-Acet-12 | ecosystem: Environmental > Aquatic > Marine > Wetlands > Sediment ... | reverse complement strand
AGTTAAGCCCGCCCACGTTTTGGTGCTGTACTGAGATACGAGAGTTCCCGGGAACCACCAAACGCTGCAATTGCTCAATTGATTGAGTGGTTGTGTCTCTTCTGAAAAGTTATTTGTTAATTCATTACTAAATTATTCTGTTATAATTCTTTGCCAATTCATTCAATGGCGTTTATAAAAATTAAGTATGGGCAAATTTATTTAATTATTTCTGGATTTTTTGAGTTATTTGTTATCTCTTTAAAATTGTGATTATTTTCTGTTTTGTCTTATGTTTTATTTTTTTATATCATCTTTCAAAAACTATATTCATAAGAAATATAACCCATAAGCAGACTATAAGGTTATTCACTGAGGGAAAAGGATGCAGCACAGAATAATACCAAAAACCGGTGAAGAACTTCCTGCACTTGGATTTGGTGCAATGAGGTTTCCGGAAACTGCCGGAAGAATAGATGAAACAAAAGCATATGAGATGCTTCGCTTTGCAATAGAAAATGGTGTAAATTATATTGATACGGCTGTTCCATACCATAAAGGCCAGAGTGAATCATTCATCGGAAATTTCCTTGAAAAGGAAAATTTAAGAGATAAAGTTTTCATTGCAACAAAACTGCCTCACTGGTCAGTCAGAAATCCGGATGATATAAGTCATATATTTGAAAAACAGCTTAAAGACCTAAAGACCGGATATATAGATTATTATCTTCTTCATAGTCTTTCAGGTGAAAGCTGGCGCAAAATGGCTGATCTTGGAGTAAAGGATTTTTTAAACCGGGAGAAGGCCTCCGGAAGAATCAGAAATGCGGGTTTTTCATTTCATGGTGATATCCAGTCCTTCAAAGAGATTGTGGATGCCTATTCCTGGGAATTCTGCCAGATTCAGTACAATTATCTTGATGAAAATAATCAGGCGGGAACGGAAGGTCTTGAATACGCTGCAAAGGCCGGACTTGCTGTAATAGTAATGGAACCTTTAAGGGGAGGAAATCTTGCAGGCAATATTCCGGAAAATATTATGAATGCCTGGAATAAGGCAGAAATCCGGCGCACTCCTGCTGAATGGGGTTTTCGGTGGGTATGGAATCATCCGGAAGTTACAACAGTTCTCTCCGGAATGTCAACTCTGGATCAGGTAAAGGAGAACATCAGTATTGCAGAAGATGCCCTGCCTGAATCCCTTTCAGAAGATGATTTGAAAATTATCGGAGAAGTCAGGGAGAAATATAAAGAGCTTATGAAAGTCGGGTGCACGGGGTGCAGGTACTGCATGCCCTGCCCTGCCGGCGTTGATATCCCGTCCTGTTTTGAGTATTACAACAGTTACCATCTGTTTAAAAACGGAAACTGGGCTAAATGGCAGTATGTATTCAGAACTCATGGTATCATGGACGGGAAAAAGTCCCATGCTTCATTATGCATAAATTGTGGGAAATGCAAAAAAGCCTGTCCTCAGCATCTTGATATTCCGCTTCTTTTAAAGGATGTTGCAAAGGACTTTGATACCCCTGTGACCAGAATATTTTCCGGAATTGCAGGTCTTTATCTTGGCATAAGGGAAAGGATTTCCGGAAATTTTAGAAGGAAAAAATAGTTCATGAAAGAAATTCCGGTTGGTAAAATCAAAAAATATTAAGCAATTAAATCCCGGCATATAACTATCCGGTTAACTCATATAAACTTCCCTGTTTTATCCATTTATATCCTTATAATGCCATTTTTTAATAGAGTCCCTGAGTGGATTCACAGGAATATAATATAAGGAGATAAAATATGAAAATAACAGAGAAAAAAAGCGCAATAATCCGTTGTATCTCGCTTTTTATGCTTGCAATGATTCTTGCTGTTCCGGCAGTATCTGCGCTTGAATACACGGAGGCCTCTGCTTCAGCCAATACCAATATTTTAATGAAAATATCAGGAAAAACCACTGATTCTGTTAAGAATATAGAATTGGTGGAAGAATATACAGACAAAGAACTCCCTCCAAGACCCAGAGACCCGACAATCCCCTTAACCCCTCTTGAGTATCTTGAAGAACTTGAAAAAGACGGATATGACATCACAGAGATTAGAATTTCAATATCAGCAGGAGATTATGATACTGCGATTGGACTTCTAAAAGAGATCCATTGTGATTTAAGTACAGATATCTGTCAGCTGATAGTTTCGGAATAATATTAATTCCCTTTTTAGTGAGAAAAGACAATATTGAAATGTCTGTGATTTATGATAATTTAGCTATTCTCCAGAAAAACCATTTAAAAAGCTCCGGAAAATTAAAATTATAGATTTCCGGATTAAACCTCTTCTTATTTTGCAAAAAATTATATTTTGTGCTGCATTAATTATGTTTTGAATAAATATTCATAAAGCCCCTGTCGATCATGCTGATTATCAATGATCATATTGTGAATTTCTACATATCCATTATATTCATCAAGAATTTTCTTGTATTCTGAATTTATTTCCTGATATTCTTTAACAAGTGAATTGTATTCCGGAACAAGGGCATTGTAACGGCTAACCTTCCCGGAAGCCTCAATTCTTTTCATATCAGAGTCCATTGCCAGAATCTCGTTATGAAGAGAATCAGTTTCTTTTTCTAATCTTTCAATTTCAGGATTAAGTTCATCAATTTTATTCCCGGAATTAAGATAACTGTCATAGATTGATATCACTTCTTTGCATTTATTATACCCTTTTTCCCCGCCTGAAACCGGAATTATAAACGGTTTTTCGGTAATTTTTTTGTCACCTTCAAGTGTAATATCGGGCCATCCAATAAGGTTTACATCTGTTGCTTCGATATATGCATAATCAGTTCCAAAATATCCACATCCTGGCGAGAGAATTCCGACACCCATATGCTCTTCCTCAATGAATTCAAATAATACGACATCATAACCCTCCCTCTGCAAAAGTCCCGCAAGAAGTATACTTTTGTCATCACAGTCTCCGCTCTTTTCATATATTGTCTCAACCGGGAATTTAGGATCAGGATTTTCATCGTCAGTTCTATATGGTATGGACTGGACGTAAGCGGTAATTAATTCTGCATAACCATTATCATCAAGATTCATTCTTGATCTTATACCCTGAAGTCCGGAGATAACTGTTGCATAGATCTCTTCAAGGTCGGGGTCATTAATAAATGAATTATAATATTCTTTTGACCATTCATTAGTACTGCTTTCTTCATCAGTGAGATAAGCACTTTTATCTGTATCTTTGGCAGTATTGTAGAGATTGCTGTCAACCGGAATATTTAGTGATACTATATTTTCACGGAATTTAAAGTCATGAAGGGATTTTTCATATTCAGGGTTGCCTTCATATGATATTCCCGGGTATTTCTGACCTGTATCTGTTGTATCTGCTGAAATACAGCCTGAGAAAGAAAGTGCTGCAATGAGAAGACAAAATACAATTATATTCCTTAATTCCAGACCTGTTGCAGTATCTGAGATATATTCCCAAAACGATCCATGATCGGTATATTTCCTGATAAAATCCCTCTTATTCATAATGGATATTTTTAATATATCAATAAAATGGTATAAACATAATGTATTATGTTCGTGTTTTTCCCTATTTTCAGTCAAAAAGTATCCTGAAAAAATGATTATAGTCAATAATTCATTCATTTTCTGTAATATGTGAGACTGCCACCCTGAACTGTGATAATTTCTGGTTCTGACTGAATTACCTTTCCGGATGGCAGAGTCATATTGGGATCTCCTATTATTTTTGTATCAACAGTCTCGATATAGGCATATCCTGTATCCCTGAAGGTGTTGTTTTCAGATGCTATTCCAACGCCCATGTGTTTTTCCTTTTCAAAATAAAAGAGGGATACATTGTATCCTGATTTTGCTAAAAGACCTGCAAGGAGGAGGCTTCGGTCATCACAGTCTCCCCGTCCGTCATATAATGTCTCAACCGGATATTTAATTTCAGGGTTATTCATGTCTGAAAAATACGGTAAGGTCTGCACAAATACTGTAATTAACTCAGCATATTCATTACTGGTGAGATTATTTTTATCACTTATGTCTGTTAATTTAAAGAGCACTGCTGAATATGTGCTGTTCATATCCGGACAATTAATAAATGAATGATAATATCTGCTGTGCCAGTCATAATATATCCGGTCAGACCATGTTAAATATGCAGATTTATCAGTTTTTCCGGCACAAATATACAGGTTTTTGTCAATCATGTATTTTATTCCTGTGATATTTCCCCTGAATTTAAAATTTCTTTCAACTTCTGTAAAATTTTCTTCTCCGGAATAGTTAATAGAAGGGTAATCGGATACTTCGTAAAATCCGGTGAAATGTACAAGGCCAAGTATGAGTAATATGAACAATATTAAAGCAGCTGTGGCACAGATCAGAATTCCGGGTTTAAACATTTCCGCTAGCTATTATTAACAATGAATTCAATGTAATCTGTTATGAATATTCTCCTGGGGGTTGGTAATCCTCTTTTGGGGGATGATGGTGCAGGATGCTTTGTAGCGGAAAAATTCTTTAAAGAAGGCTGGAAGTGTTATAACTGCGAGACAACACCTGAAAATTTCACAGGAATAATCAGGAGGGAAAAACCTGAAAAGGTTCTAATCATTGATGCCGCAGATATGGGCATTAATCCGGGAGAATTAAGAATAATACCGAAAGCAAGGATTGAAGATGCCGGCATTGGAACTCATCAGCTGCCACTTTCTCATCTGATAATATATCTTGAGAGTCTTGCAGAAGAGGTTATCTTTATTGGAATTCAGATTGGAAAACCTGATATTTGTGGTTATTACTACTTATCGGGGAGTCCTGTGCATTCAGAAAATAATTGCCTTTCAGAAAGTTATAATGTCGCCGGCAGTTGTTTTCTCTCTGATAATGTAAAGAATGGTGCTGAAAACCTTATATCGTTGCTTAAAGAGAATGAACTGAAAATAAGAATATGGTGAATAAAAATGACAGATTCTGATGAAAAATCCGGGCAGAAAAAACATTCACGGACACTGCACTGTCCTGACTGTGATTCTACGAATATTTATGTCCCAACCGGAGGATATACCGGCAATTATTACCACTGCAAAGACTGTGGATATGAGGGTGCACTTGTAATAGAACATGATGACGATGAGGATTTTACCCGGGAAAAACCTGCAGAAGATGAATCATCTGTCAGAATTCCAGGTGATAGCAGATCACTTACTGCAGGATTTATAGTTCTTCTTATTCTTGCCGGAATTTTCTTTCTGATAATTATACTTGGCCTTCTGGGGGTTTTTTAATGGATATAGGTGTTGATATTGTTGATATTCACAGGTTTGATGATGATTTGATCGGTAACAGGACATTTATTGAGCGGATATTCACAGAAGGGGAGATTAAATACTGTATGTCTCATGGTCATCCGGCGCAGCATCTGGCTGTTCGTTTTGCTGCCAAGGAGGCTGTTATAAAGGCTGTTGCTCCGTTTGGGCTTGTTCCTGATATGAGGGATATTGAAGTTACAAATGAGGATTCCGGCATTCCGGATGTAAGAATTTTAACAAAAGAAGGGCAGAAGTTTGAGTTTAAGATAAGCCTTTCACACTCCCAGTCACAGGCGGTTGCATTTGTCATTGCCGAGCGTTCAACCAGAAACCTGATATTTCTTGACCCTGCAAAGAAGTCAGGTCCTGATCATTTCCAGAGCTGAGAATATCAGAAGGAGAATTAATACCACCCGGATAACTTTTTCATTAAGTCTTCTGTTTAAGAATACTCCTGCATTTGCCGTTGTTATTGTAGCTATGGCAAGAACTGCAAAGTGAAGAATGGATATATATCCGGCTGAAAGAAACGGAAGGGAAACGCCTGTTCCAATTCCTCTGTAGAGATACATTATTATTCCTCCGGTTGCGGAGAATAAGATATATGCCGATGATGTTCCTACTGCCTTTTTTGTCGGAAATCCGGCTATTACTATTAAGAACGGAACAAGAATTACTCCGCCGCCGATTCCAAAAATTCCGGATGCGATTCCAGTGATAAATCCCCCTGTAAGGAGAATGATTGGGTCATAAACCGGAATTCCACCCTCCGTTTTTCCTTTTTTTAAAAAGAGCCGGATTGCAGTAATAGCCAGAAGAACTGCAAAGAGAAATCTTAATATTTCACCGTCAAGTACGGTTGCAGCGTAGGCTCCGGCAAGCCCACCAAAAAATCCTGTAATTCCGGCTGTAAAAGCGGACTTCCATTCGACATTATGGCTTTTATTGTGACCATATACTCCACAAAGTGCAGTTGGCACAACTACTGCCAGTCCGGTTGCAAAAGCTGCCCTGATAGCAATTGTTTCATCAATACCATAGAAATTTACAAAAACCCAGTAAAGAGCGGGCACTGTTATAAAAGAACCTCCCACACCAAGCATCCCGGCGGCAAGGCCTGCCAAAAGTCCGGCAATGATCAGTACCGCAAAAGGAAGGATAAAATCCATCATATCAATATCTGTGTGATGATATAATTGCTTTCATGTAATATCTGAATCAGCAATAGTATTATGAAGTAAATATATCCGTAAATATCCGGGAATAAAAAAATGATGAGGGAGATTACAATGCCGGAGGCCATCCGTATCTGTTCTCTCTGAACTCTGTCTCCATGTATTCTGCAAATTTCTCTGCTTCATCCGGATTATCTGCATTATTTGGAACAGTCCATCCATAAATTGTGGACCTTCCGATTCTCTCACTGCCTATTGATGAAAAACGTTCAAAACCAAGATTTACAGATACATTATCATAGATACTGTTCATGGAGGAATTTCCAAGATTAATTTCTTCCGGCAGTCTGATATAATTCAGGTCATGTCCCTCTGCAACACTTTTGTATTCAATGGCATAATCAACCCCGCCGCCTTCAAGAAGGTAAAGCAAAAATATACTTCCGTCTCTGATCTTAAGTTTTTCATCTGAAGGCTGCACCAGTTCCGGAAGCATTATTCTCTCCGTTTTTCCTGTTTTTTCAATAGTAATGCCTCCCTTCATGTGATCGCCCGCAATTTCATATATTAGATTATCATCGCCGTAATACTGCCCGGAAAGCTGAAAGAGCATGAATGTCCTGTATCCTGCCGCATCGAGCATGGGGTTTGAAAATCCGACAGTAACATCAGGCCTTTTTAAGATCTCATACCAGTTTTCCTGATTAATCTCATCCGAATAAAGGCTCTCGTCAGTATAGGCAATTACAATCTCATTTGTTGCAAATTCGGTATAATCATCAGAATAATTCTCTCCTGTCTCAGGGTTATTTCTCATCATCATATCGGGAATAAGGCTGCTGTCAGCAACGACAACAAGGTCAAAATTCCGGTTCAGATCAGTGACCTGTCTTATGCACTGGATACTTCCGTGTCCCTCATACTGAACGTCAATCCCGGGATTTTTTGATTCATAATCCTCTTCCAGATATTCAAAAGGGAGCATAAGACTTCCGGCAGGAAGAATTTTTAATACTGTTTTCTCCTCAGGAGTGTCAGAATCTGAAGTGCATCCGGAAGAGAAGATCAGAATTCCGGTGAAAAAAAGAGCAAATATTAAGAGATTTAAATTATCTGCCCTTTTCATCAGCTTCTCCCCTGATTTCGATCTTTGAAGTCCACTTTACCCAGCAGCTTCCTTCTGTTATTATGTCTTTTCTGTCAGATATTATTGCAACCCTGTAGGGGGCACCATCGTTGTATTCAAGCGGATGGCCGTCAATTGTATGCATAAGTATTACTTCAAGCTCAGGTGATTTTGTCTCCTGAAGGTTTTCATCGAGCGTGATATATCCGCCCCCGTTCACCTGTTCATAATCAAATACCCACATATAACCGTCATCAGCTGATACCCACATCATATCGCCGTCTTCCATTCCTCCTGCGATCCCGGCAATATCGGAGAGGAGCGGACCTGTGCATTTATATGGTCCATATTTAATTCCTACTGTTGAAACTGCATATCCCCACCCTGTCTTCTGCGGCAGTCTGCTGAGATCCTCATAATTCAGGGTTCTTTCAGTTCCGTTATTATATACAAGTGTTATTTCGCCCGAAGGTTCTTCTACAGCTGCCTGGCTGCCTGCAATATTTTGATCTGATTCAGCACTTCCGGTGCATCCGGCGGAAAATACCAGAAAAAGAGCAACCAGAAGGAGAGGTAATACTCCTTTAAGAATATTTCTTAAATTAAACATTCCGGCCATTAATTCCTCCTCTTTCCGTAAATTCCGGCAAATCCTGCAATTCCAAGTGAGATGAGAACTGTCAGTAAAATAAATCCTGACCCGGATTTTTCTGCCGGAGCCTCAGTTGAAGTTTCTTTAGCTTTCTCTGCTGCAAGTGACTTTGAAGGGACTTCATATCCGCCTTCATATCCACCCTTAAAAACTGTCAGCCGGTCAACCCATTTAACATTGTATCCGCCGGTTGCCGGGTAAAGATTATCAAAAAGATGTATCCTCTCCTCCGGGAAACTGACTCTCATATCAGTATTTCCAAATACGTGGAGTCCTTCTTCGTTGGTGGAATTGTCAGCAAAGAGAATTAACCTCATTCCGTTATAATAGTCCGGCGGGTATCCTGTACCCTGTCTCTCACCTTTGGCTGCTTCTTCTCCGTTATACCAGCAGAGAACGATCTCGCCCTGTCTTTTTGGTGCTTCATATACATTTTCGTAGTCAAAGACAACATTGTATCCGTCTGAGGCACTGATCATGAGATCATCTCCTTTCTGCATACCTCCGGCAATATCACAGAGATCCTTTACTGCCGTTCCTTTGACTGCACCACGATCCTTGAAATTGGCAGTCTCGTTTAAATCCCACTGTTCTTCTTTATTATCTGTGAATACCGGCCCCTGGTGGAAATAGTGTGTCACACCGTCCCCGTAAACCGGAAGGTTTTCTTCCATCCATTCGTAGTCAAATGTCTTTTCTGAGGTCTGGTCACCGTTTTCATCAATAATGCATACAGTAACTTCTGTAGTCGGGTCTGCAGATGCGGAAGTGACAGTAATTCCAAAGATGAGAATCACTGCTGTGAATAATACTGCGGTTGTCCTGAAATAACTGCCCGGCTGACTGTCTGTCTTCATGCTCTTAATATCTCCTTAATGCAAAACAGGCTGCAATAGCTCCGATTATACAGAATACTGAGAGAGGTGTCTTTGTCTCCTCAGCACCACCGGTGTTCTCTCCTTCATTTTCGCCGGATATTTTTTCCGGTTCGTAAATCTCAATCTTATCCACGTACTTTATCGAAAGTCCGCCTGAAGACGGCCATTCGCCATTGAAGTAATGCTGGTTTTCTTCGCTTATTGTCTGTTTCATATCCTCATTTCCGAATACATGGTAACCCCAGGGGTTTACGGAATCGTCAGCGAAAAATACAATTCTCATGCCGGTATAGTAATCCGGAGGGTAACCGGAACCCTGTTCTTTTGCTTCAGGGGATGACTCCTCACCGCAGTACCAGCAGACACATACCGGCCCCTGTCTGGGGTCAGGACCGTAGATGTTATCATAGTCTAGTTCTTTTGAAAATCCGTCCTCCGAGATAATTTTGATTGTCCCCCCCGGAGTCATGCCTCCGATGGTCTCACAGATATCCTTAATATCGGTGCCCTTAACAGCGCCCATATCGCGGCTTAAGACGTTAATATCCTCTGCAGGGTTCCATTTGTCATTTTCATCAAAGGTTGGCCCCTGCATGTAATAATGTGTAACTCCGTCTCCCTGTACAGGCAGGTTCTCCTCAAGCCACTGGTAGTTATAGGTCTTCTCCTCTGTGAGACTTCCGTCAGCACCGAACTTGGAGATTGTAAGCTCTTCTGTTGCACAAAGTCCCGGCTGAATAACAAATACTGCCATAAGGATAAGTGCCATAATTAATCCGGAGAAATAATTCCTGAAATTCATGGATTTTCTGCCGGAATAATCTGATATTTTTTCCGTTCTGTTCTTTTTGTTTATCATAATTTAACCTCGTCTGAGAGTTTGGTTTCCTGTAATCGGATAATCTTCTGAATTGGTTTTATTCGGTTGTCTGTTCATTATCTGTGCATGATACCGGGCCTCCGGATATGTGCATCCCTGCTCTTCCGGATGTCATATCATAACCCGGTTATCCTCCGTGAACTGTAAAAATGAATAATCTTCTCTGATTATCATAATATTCTCCAGAAACCGTTTGTATGCATAATAATCTCCTGCAACCGAACAGTCAGAAACTTCAGGTATTATTCGGTTTTTCTGATTGTCTGTATAATCTTCCGGCATATCTCCGGTGACATTGCTGTGATAATCTGCCGGCGTGGGCGTGACAAATGAGATTTCAGCGGATTTTCCTCCCGGAGCAACTATGATTTTCATATAGCCGTATTTACCTTCAATTGATTTTACCGGAGCATCTTCCTTATCAGGATAAACCCCAAGATGATACAGCTCCCCACCGCCTGTACCGCAGACGATGTAGGTTACATTTCCGGTTTCAAACCTCTCGTAGGCATGCACATGTCCGGAGAATACCACTGAATTCTCTGTTTTTTCAAAGGACTCTCCCCATGCTTTGTGTATATTCTTCCATCCGCCGGGGTGCCTTTCATCACTGCTGTATGGCGGATGGTGAAAGAAGAAGAAATTCATCTGGGGGTTTTGCTGCATGCCTGTCTCTTCATTTACCGATTCAATCAGTTTTTTCTGCTCCGGAAATGATACCGCCGCATAGTCATTACTGTCAAGGAATACAAAACGGCATCCGCCGGCATCCACTGAGTAAAACTGCGGGTATCCGAAGATGTCATAATAATATGTGCTGTTCTTCTCATGGTTTCCGGGAGTTGTGAAAAGCATGGTTTTATTGAGGAGAGATGATGACCTGGTGAAGAAATCCTTCCAGTGCTGAATATTATATCCGTCGTGAACAAGATCGCCGGATATTATTGTTATATCCGGAGAATCGTTAGAATTTATGCAGTCTGTTATGGTTGTTATTGCCGGAGTTTCGGGGATTATGCATCCGCAGTTTTCCGGTGATGAATGAGTGTCAGAGAGGACAACAAATTCAAATCCGGAGTTTATGTCCGGAATTTGAAATGAAAATGGCTGTAGTACTGCACTCCCCTGCATCAGTTCCCCGGAGATATGACTTCCCGGATAAGCCGGAATATCGGCTGAATACAGAGTAATATCTGAGATATTTTCTATTTTTATGTCGCTGCTGCTGATTCTGTGTTCTTCTCCGGAATTGTTGTGAAGGTATGTGATGGTGAAAGTGTTTTCATAGCTTTTGCCACCTTCGCTTTTTTCACAAATCCATCTGACAGAAGTGTTATCATGATTTTTTTCCGTTATGAAAACGCCTGAAAAATAGCTGGATGATGTGCCGTTTTCGGGCTGATTATTCTCTGAAAAGTTATTACTTTCATAAATGTACATGTCTTCGGTTGTTGCTGCCTGTACGGGAGTTATGGCGATAATGAATACTAAGAGCAGGCAGAGGAGACTTGTCCGGATAAATGAAATGCCTGTGTTCGGTTTATACCGGTTATGTGGCCTGCCTGAAGAGTTCATCGCATATCCTGGATTATTTCAGTTTTCTCAAATGGACAGACAGTTATGTCAAGCAGTCCGGATTTCTCAGACCCGTTTACAAATTTTATTTTGTACGTCCCTATGTTAAGATAAGGAATTGTAACCGGTGTTACAGAACCTGTATATATATCGTTTAAGTACACTTTTGCTCCGGAAGGGATGGTGTCAGCAAATATAGTTCCGGCCGGGAACTCTTCAAGGGTGAAGGAGTACTCCCCTGCAAATGGATTTTCCTCTCCCTGGTGGACCATAATCTCTTTTTTCTCCGGGATATATCCCGGTTTTGAGACCATCACTTTGTGATGCCCTGCTGAAATGTTTGGGATCAGATAGGGCGTGTGGTATTCTGTGTCAAATCCGTCGATGAAAATATCTGCACCCTGTGGTTCTGAATCAAAGAAAACTTTGTAATATCTGCCTGTGTATTCCGGAATGGTAAGCTTTTTGTCGATATAAGGGTTTGAGGGGATATAAAATGAGATGAACTTATCATCGTCATTTATGCAGAGATATGTGCTGCCATAACAGACTTCATCCGATGTAAATGGGATTTTATAGCCCTGATAAATGCCGTTTACACTTGCAGGTAAGCTCTTGTACCTGTCAGATACAAATAAGACTTCTCCGGCGTATCTGTCGTCATCGGGGACATAAAGAGGCGTAATACAGTTGTCATATACATAGACTTTCCTGCTCCCGTAATTATCAGATTTCCCGGTGAAGATATCGTGGGACTTCAGACGGACTGTGTGGGTTCCTTCTTTAATTCCGCTGATAATTCCTGGTGTTTTTTTGAATGTATCTCTGTTGTCTATGAATATCATCAGGTCTTCAGATGTGCTTTTAATGTAAAGACTGCCTGTTTCTGAAACGGATTCGTTTTTTGTCTTTACTGTATGCAGGTACCTCTCAGAGATATGATCGTCAGCAGGAAGGAGGTCAGGTTTAATAGTCCGGTTTTTTATGGTAATTGCATTGCTGTAATTTTCAAATCCTTCCTTTCTGAGCAGGATGGTCTTATTGGATATTTCCCCGAATCTAAAAGATGACGGTGTAATCTTTCCGGTGTAGGTTTCGTTTATGAAAATCATAGCACCCTCCGGGTATGATTCAATAGGAACTGGTTCATCAGAGGATATTTCCTCTTCTGTCTCTTTAGGGTCAGGTACCGGAGTAATTATTGCTTTATATGGGACTAAATGACTTTCTTTGTAACCTCTGCAGAGGTCGCAGTCATATGTCTGCTCTGTGTAATCATCTCCTTTGATGAAGCTGAATATTGCATTAACAATTATTTCAAAAACTGAATGTTCTTCTTCTTCCTGACTGATGCAGTATTCGCAGTAATGTGGATATATCTTCTGGAGATTTTCCTGTGATGGAAGATCGTATGATTTATTCTGCTCCGGATATCTGCCTGAAAAGTTATCTTTTCCTTTCTGTTGCTGTGTCTGGTTATCTGAAAGGTTCACAGACATATCTGTTCCGGATGAAAATTTTTCATCCATAGTGACGGAGAAGATCAGGTTTCTTGCTTCGATGTATCCTTTGTCAGATTCTGAGGAATCGCTCTTTATTCCTGCAGAGTATGATGCACCATCAAGAAAGAGAAATACATCAAATGTCCGGTTCAAAAGCCCATAATCTTCATCCTCAAAAATGTCTGTCCATTCTTCATTATTAAATACAAATGAGATGTCTTCCGGGGAAGGTTTTTTTATCGCAGTTGCGATGCAGACGGCTTCTGCTCCGGATATTTCACTGTCCGGTTCATCGGGTGAGGCGTAGGAATAATGTGATTCATCGTTTTCTTCATATCCCGGCCAGATTATGTCGCATCCTTCATAACCCTCCCAGAATGTTGTTATATTTCCGTTTTTCTCTTCTGTAAGGAGTGCTATGCCATACAGTGTAAATTCTGAATTGTCGGTACCGGTATTTGTCACCTCCAGTTCTATTTTACTGTCGGTGTAATCGTTTAGTTCCGGAGAATAGGCAAATGTTGCGGAATATTCCCTGTCTCCGTCATCTTTCCGGTCGAAATACTCTTTTGTTGTGATCAGTTTTTTTTCTTCGGCAGTAAGGGTTATTTCCGGTTTAATTCCTGAACCGTCATTTGATTTGTGTGATTCCCCGACATACACCCAGAGTCTTGAATATGTAATGTTTTCAAAATTCTCAATGCCTGTATCAAGTGTGATATCTTTTGATCTCCCCTGCTTTAAGATATATGGTTTATCTTCTGAGAGGAATATGTTAACACTACCATCAACTTCTGATTTTTTAAATCTCCTCATTTCCTGACCGGAATAGCCGGAAAAGTTCTCCTCAAGGATAAATTCAAGAGTTGTCTCTGATGCCAGAGTTACTGTTGCAGTCCTTGTATCAGGAGTTTTGTACCCGTCAAGTTCTACACGTACTTCATATTCCCCGTCATCGAGTTCTTCTATTGTAATATCGGTAGTCCCGAAGTATTCGTCATTTAGGTAAACGTCTGCACCTTTCGGTTCGCTTTTAACCGTAATTTTGCCGGGTGGTGCTTCCTCATCGGTGAGTATTTTTATTGTAGAGATGTACTTTGCAGAAAGTCCCGTTGTTGCAGGGTAATATGTGCCACTGCTATAATAGTAATGCCAGTACTTCTCATCAAGTGTCTCTTTCATATCCTGATTGCCGAAGATATGTTCTCCCCATTCATTCGTGGAAGTATCGGCAAAGAATACATTTCTCATACCATCACCGTAACCATCACCGGCATAGCTGCCATCTTTCCACCAGGTCAGAACAATTTCACCCTGGCGACTCTCCGGATTATAAACGTCTTCATAGTCGAATTTCTTTGAAAATCCATCATTTGACATTAACTGAATTTCATCACCGTCGGAGGCACCACCAACAAGTTCACATAAATCTTTAATGTCAGTTCCTTTCACAGCGCCCATATCCTTTGCCGGGTATGAATTAACGTCCTCACGGGGGTTCCACGTATTATATGGTTCGCCGGGGTGTACATTGTTCCATTCGCCTTCAAATACTGGTCCCTGCATATAATAATGGGTTTTACCATCACCTTTTACCGGAAGGTTCTGCTCCATCCATTTGTAGTCAACTGTATCTTCACCGAGTACAGTGCTATCTTCAGCACATCTGACAACATGAACTTCGGTTGTTGCACTGACACAGGCAGATGTCAGTAAAAGAAAAATTATTGGGGACAGTATTGCCAGTCGTGATCTCAAATGTCATTTCTCCGGTTGTGTTGAGAATTTAATCATTTTTGAGTTTAATATTTATAAATGTGCTGAAAATAATTTTGTAAAATACATTAATTTAGTTCGTTAAACTCATTTAACTTTTATTTGCGGCATCTTTTGCCGTTTTATTCATTTGGCTGATGCATTATGCGCTCGTTATTTTTGTAATTGTTCAGAATAATGACTAATGTTGATTTGATCTGGTTATTATCTCATATTTGGTGATTTCTTAATATTTTTAAGAATTAGGAAAATTAAGTCTGGATTTCATAAGGTTAAGTTAATTAGGTTAATATTATTGATTCTCGGGTTTTTAAGTTTAAATTTAGAAAATGTGCCTCTATAGGGGTTTGAATGTCTATTTGGTGTTGGTAGGTAATCTTTTGATAAGCAGAATATTCTTATTCTAATATATTTAGAATTAGACCTGTAATCTAATTGTATTGTAATGTGTTGTTAGTTAATTATTATTGGTTAATTTGGTATTAGTATGGTTGAATTTAAATTACAATGGAAAGGTGTAATGCTCGCAGTTTTTCTGCTGGTATTTATCTTTTCATTCAATCCGGGATCCGCAGTCAGCACTGATCAGGTGACAGTGAAGAAGATTGCTGTGGATGGTTCAACGGTTATCAAAGAGATGACCGTTAATGTGAGTTATATGGAGAACAATCTCCCTGTTCAGGGAGATGGAGTGACGCATTATTATATGCAGGGGCCTGTTTTTGAGGCAGCATGGGAGGAAGCCCATCCCGGTGAACCATATAATATGTGGAATCCCCGTGAGGATGTTAACACTTATCTGGTTGAAGATAAGGATAAGGGTGCCTTAAAAGGGACTGATACAAAGGATATATGTGATCTTGTAGGTGGTGCATCTGCCGGTGATGAAATTCAGTTTATTTCCAATGATGGTTTTTCAAAGAAATTCGGATATGAAAATGTTTACACTCCTGAAAGTCGGCAGGGAAAGATTGTTCTGACCTGGTGGAAGGATGGCAGTTATACTGGTCTGAGTTACCCTGATGGTATGAGAATTGTTTTCTTTGCTGATAATTCCACAAATGAGTGGGGCAAACACATATTCGGCAATCAGGATATGAATGTTACACTTGATGAGGAGTACCGGCATTACTATTATAGCAGTGGTACAAATTACCCCTCAACAACCGGATTGAGTGTAAGTTATATTAGCACTATTAATATTCTGACTGATGAACCTGCACCAACTACAGATGTTATTTTTGATGGAACAGTTACACTTGGTGAAGGTACAGTCTCAGTTGAGTCCATTCAGGGCAATAGCTATGATGTAAATGAATTAACACCTCTCGGTGCCCTTCAGACTGTTGCCAATGATGAAGGTATTGCAATCAATGTTTCTGATAAGAAATATGGTTCAATGGGGATTCTTCTGCTTGATGATGTTGGAAAATACCTCTATGATGTAGATGACAATTCCTGGTGCTGTTTCGTTAACGGAAATAAGCTTGACGAATTTGGCAGTCCTTCAACAGACGGCCTGAATGTCTGTCCGCTTTCTGACAATGATGAAGTCCTCTTCCTCTACGGCGGGGATGATGTTACAGAGGAAACAGCGGTTGCAAAGGTTTCAATAACTGTTGACGCAGGCGGCTGTGATACCATCTATGAAGGCACGGTTACTCTTGGTGAGGACACTGTCTCTGTAGATTCCATTCAGGGCAACAGCTATGATGTAAATGAATTAACTCCGCTTGGTGCCCTTCAGACTGTTGCCAATGATGAAGGTATTGCAATCAATGTTTCTGATAAGAAATATGGTTCAATGGGGATTCTTCT
>Ga0272443_10003972_pt1 | contig 16715 bp, 17 predicted proteins | sample SSMAcet12_FD_193581 | JGI IMG/M metagenome (GOLD analysis project Ga0272443, IMG submission 193581) | Marine sediment archaeal communities from Little Sippewissett salt marsh, Falmouth, MA, United States - SSM-Acet-12 | ecosystem: Environmental > Aquatic > Marine > Wetlands > Sediment ... | reverse complement strand
CTTCCGTTCACTGCCCTGGTCAGAGAGATGATGGAGACCCTTAAAGCTGACGGAAAGGGACAGAATGACCACAGCGGTCTGGCTCAGTACTACGAGAAAGTCAGTGGAACAAGAATCGGAAAATAGTCACCCGGAACAGCTTTCACACCTTCTTTAACCTGCATCCCGAAGAAATGTGAATCCGGGATGCAGTCTGCGGCCATCAGAATTTAAAACCTTCGGATTTTCACTGGATACCGGCTCTATCTGTTGGTCACACAGACCGGACCTTTCACCTCTGCCGGACAATGTGTGAACTGCCTGCCTCATGGTCAGGATAATCTATTCTCACACACCCTGATCCCTCCTGTGTGAAAGATTCTGTCTTCTTTCAAAGCCGGCCGCCACCTCTCAGTTGTGGCTGCAAATGCTTCATCCTTACCATGCAGTGTTCTCCGTCCCAGCCTGTTTTTCCCAATCATAACACCACCCCCTTTCAAACCCGTCCTGATCAGGAGGTGTTACCAGCATTCTTCTGCCTCACTCATGCAGGAACTTCCAGGGTGCCGATTTCACCTGGATATCGAAAATCACTGAAAGGGCAGTTCCCCTGATTGAGAAAGTTCTCCGGCGGACTAGGTGTGACACGTGGTGATCCAGAAGGGTCAGCTACTATCAGGGATGATCAGATTCTTATTTCACAGACCTTTTACGGCCATTCCTTCAATTCTTTGAAGTAACCGGAAATCAATGACTGATTATTAAAGGTAAAAAAAGAAATAAAAAAAAAGGTTTGACAGAACAGTAATCCGTGTTAGTATACCGTATACATAATACGATTTTCAATCAAAGGAGACAGTATGAAAAAACTAGTAGTTCTAGCTGTAATGGCAAGCCTCGTATTCTCGATGGCTTTCGCACAGGGAGAGAGTGACGGCGCCGCAGAATCTGTTCAGATGAATATTCAGCACAACCTGCCGAAGACAGAAACCTGGCAGACAGGTTTTGAGTTCATCAAATCAGAGATGCAGAAAAGGTATCCGGATCAGATTCAGTCTACCATCTATCCTAATGGACAGCTGGCAAACAACAACTGGGCAACGATCTTCGAACAGACTCAGGAAAACGTTGTGCAGATGGCATGTGAATCTCAGGTGACACTTGCTTCACTTGTTCCTGAACTCTTCGCACTCAGCACACCGTTCATGTTCGAGGACATGGAACACGTCCTTCGCTTCATGGATCAGAAGCCTGCTTTTGTAGACAACTGGTTTGCAAAACTTGAGGACAAGAACCTGAAGGTTATCGCCTACTGGCCACGCGCTCCCCGTCAGCTTCTCAACTCACAGCGCCCTATCATCACACCTGCTGACATCAAGGGCCTTGTATTCAGAGTCCCCGCCATGGACCTGTTCGTAACCACCTTCCAGGCAATGGGCGCAAACCCTGTCCCCCTCCCCTCCGGCGAGATCTACACAGCAATGCAGATGGGCACTGTGTCAGGTGAGGACAATGCCATATCGACAGTCCAGTCAACAAGGACCTATGAGCAGGGAAAATACTTCAATGTATGGAACTACATGGGTGACGGAGTGCTTGTGGTCGTGAACAAGGACTGGTTCGAAGGGCTTTCTGCTGATATGCAGAAGAGTCTCCTCGAAGTTGGCGCTGCTTCTACAGATGTAGTTCTTGAAGCAACCATCGCACGAGAAGTGGCCGGACGTAAGACCATGGAAGAAGCCGGAATCCAATTCACCGACTTCACCGCCGAAATGAAGGAACCCTGGAGAGCTCTGATGGGTCCTGCATACAAAGCGATCGAAAAGACCATCGGTACTGACGCATGGAACGAACTGGTCAGAATCGCTGATGCGACACGTTAACCGACTCTGAAGGTATACGCGCATTGAACTCAGGGATGCTCCGTCTGTTCGGAGCATCCTTTCCATAAATACAATAACAGGTGTGGGATTATGAAAAACAAAAGAAAAGATGTAATGTTCTTCCTGAAGAATCCGGAGTATCTGCTATCTATAGCGATCCTTGCGGTGATTCTTCTTTCTTCTCTCATGCAGGTCCTGAACAGACTGTTTCCGTCGATCAAAGCTCCGTGGACGCTTGAGCTGATCACCTATCTGTTCGGTGCCCTGATCTGGATCGGTATCGCACTCGCCATCCACGATGATTCCCATGTCGGAATCAAGAGCATCTATCACAAATTTCCGAAGAAAGCCCGAAAGGGGCTGAAGATCATCCACATGTGCCTGTTCGGCATCATGCTGCTCTTCTTCGGATATCTGGGAATGCTTGCTCTTCTCAGTTATGCAAGGCGCGGTCAGTCTACTCCGGCCCTCCATGCACCCACATGGCTTATGAGATCCCCGATTGTTATCGGAGCGGTTATTTCGTTATATCGTCTGGGAGAAAGGATCGTAATGATCGTGAAAGACACTGACCCGGAATTCAAATACGACATCCCTGAGGGACTTGCCGATCTGAGTATCGAAGAGCTTCTCAAGGAAGGTCTTATAACAGAAACAGCACCTGCACAGGAGGATAAATAACATGGTACCAGTAATGAGCTTGACGGTCTTTGGACTCGCTTTCTTCCTCCTTCTTTCGGGAGCCCCCGTATTTGTGTCGATCGGACTGGCCAGCATAGCCACGATCCTCATCCACACCCCGGTCCCTCTCATCTCGATTCCTCAGCTGATGTTCTCGGGGATAGAATCATACGTTCTTGTCGCAATTCCCCTTTTTGTCCTCTCAGGGGTTCTCATGGAATCCACCGGAGTAGCAAAACGCCTTATCGACTTCGCGAAAGCCGGTGTCGGCTGGGCCCGCGGCGGACTTGGCGGATCCAATGTCGTTGCCAGCTTCATTTTCGGCGGCATGTCAGGCTCTTCAGTGGCAGACACAGTTGCTCTGGGGACTATCCTGATCCCCGAGATGGAAGCAGACGGGTACGACAAGGGATACTCAGCAGCAATCACGGCCCTGTCATCTACCCTGGCTGTCATCGTCCCCCCCAGTATTCTCATGGTCATCATCGGAGCTGTCAGTGAACTCTCGGTCTCCTGGCTCCTCATCGGCGGCCTCGGACCCGGCCTTCTTCTCACTTCGACCATGATGATCCAGAACTACATCATCTGCCGCAAGAACAACTATGGATCGGTCAGAAAATTCAGCTTCGGGAATCTGTGGAAAACCTTCAGAACGGGAATCTGGGCTCTTGGGGCACCGATCATCATCATGCTGGGTATCATGTCAGGTATCGTAACCCCGACTGAGTCTGGTGGACTTGCGGTCATTTACACCCTCCTTATAGCAACATTCTTCTATAAGACCCTTACCGGAAAGATTCTGTACGACTCCTTTGTTTCCGCGGCACGGCTCACCGCAGCTGTGGTCGCGATAATCGGCTCCTCATCGATCTTCACCTTTATCCTCACCTTCGAAGGATTACCGCAGATCGTTGCTGATTTTCTCCTCGGGTTCACGACGAATCAGATGGCGATCTTCTTCATCATCAATATCTTCCTCCTTTTCATGGGAATGTTCCTTGATGCAGGAGTAGCGATCATCGTCATGGCACCGATCCTCTTTCCCGTTGCCACTGCAGTAGGGATCCATCCGATTCACTTTGCAGTAGTATTCGTCCTGAACCTTGCCATCGGCATGGTCACTCCCCCGTTCGGCGTCTGTCTGTTCAGCACCTGCAATGTCGCACGAATGGAAATGGGGCAACTCATCAGATCAGCACTGCCGCTGTATCTTTCGATGATCACTGTACTGATCCTCACAACCCTGCTGCCACAGATAGTACTGTGGATCCCGATGCTCACACTGGGATAGAAACAGGGAACGGGAAACACTTCCTGATCCCTGAAGCCGGGGTCAGGAAGGCATCTGCCGCCATGCGGCTGAAAGAGTCACAATCAACATATAAGGAACAACTTATGGAAAGTCTGAAAGGTATGAGAGCCATCATTACCGGGGCAGCACAAGGTATGGGAAAAGGCATTGCCCTGTACCTGGCATCATGTGGTGTCGATATTGCTATCTGTGATCTGAAGGAAGACACCCTTGAAAAGACAGCTGAAGAGATTCGCCTGAAAACAGGACAACAGGTCATTGCACAGGCTCTCGATATCACACAGGAAGAAGCTGTGAAAGAGTTCGTCGCCGAGATCCTCTCCACCTTCGGTGAAATCGACATCCTCGTAAACAATGCAGGTATCCACCCCCTGAAGCCGATTGAGGAGATCGAAGGAGATGAGTGGGACCTTGTCTTCGCCGTGAACGTAAAGGCCTCCTTTTATTTCTGCAAGGCGGTTCTGCCGGCCATGAGAGAAAGAAAATTCGGTCGAATCATCAACATTTCCAGCGAGGCAGGAAAGAATGGCGGAACCGTAGCCGCGCTCCACTATGCCGCATCCAAGGGTGCTGTACTTGCCTTTGTGAGAAATCTTGCTCAACAGGTCGGTGCTGACGGGATAACGGTCAACGCGATAGCACCGGGTCGGATCATGACGGCGATGTCCTCAGCGGTGAGCCCCGAAGAGAATCAGAAGTTCATCGACAACAGCATCACCAAATCATTGGGAACACCCGAAGACATCGCCTACGCTGTAGGCTATCTTGCGAGCCGTGAAGCATCCTTCGTCACAGCTGAGACCATGATGGTCAACGGCGGGACACTGAGAGACTGAGTGCCGCCAGGATATAGGAGAACAGCTATGAATCCAGCAAACGAGAAAAGGCAGTGGGATCGGGACGGTGTCCTTGAAGGAATGCTTTCACCAATTCAGCTTCCGAAGATGGCCAGAGTCCGTCAGAAATTCAACAGCGACCGCATTGAAGACATACCCGCTGCCGTCGCCAGGGAATTTGAACGACCCGAGATCAGCGGAACCATTCTACCCGGCGCTGAGATCGCGATCACTGCAGGAAGCAGAGGTGTGGCGAATATCCCCCAGATCATACGGAGCCTGGTAGCCAATGTGAAACGCTACGGCGGAAAACCCTTCATCGTTCCTGCTATGGGAAGTCACGGGGGGGCCACTGCTGCCGGTCAGAAAGAGATGCTCGAGGGGCTGGGAGTAACAGAAGAGTATGTAGGCGCACCTATCCGCTCCTCTATGGAGACTGTCCACATTGGTGACACTAAGGACGGCAAACCGGTCTTCATGGATAAGATCGCCGCGGCTTCAGACGGTATCATCGTCGCAGGCAGAGTGAAACCCCACACCTCATTCCGCGGCACCTATGAGAGCGGCATCTACAAGATGATGGCTATCGGACTGGGCAAACAGAAGGGAGCAGAGGAGTGCCACGCCGAGGGATTCGGCCGTATGGCCTACAATGTCGTGACCTACGGAGAAACGATTCTCAAGAACGCTCCAATCCTCTTCGGGTTTGCGATCATCGAGAATGCATTCGATGACACCGCTATCGTTGAAGCCATAGAGAAGGACCGTATAACAGAACGGGAGCCTGAACTGCTGGAGACGGCCCGCTCTCTGATGCCCTCTATCGGTATCAGGGACATCGATATCCTGATTGTCGACAAGATCGGAAAAAATTTCAGCGGAGACGGTATGGACCCGAACATCACGGCAACCTACAACACCCCGTACGCTTCCGGAGGACCCACAGTCCAACGCTATGTCGTTCTTGACCTGAGTGATGAGACACACGGGAATGCGATCGGAGCGGGAATGGCTGACTTTGCGACAAAACGGCTCTTCGAGAAGATCGATTTCGATGCCGCCTATCCGAACGCTCTCACCTGCACCGTCCTGCTGGGGGCACGTGTACCGGTCATCATGAAAAACGATGAGATGGCCTTCAAGGCCGCCATCTATACCTGTGTCGGAATCGACAAAAAACATCCCCGTATCGTCAGGATCGCCAACACCTCCCACATCGACACGATCATGGTGTCAGAAGCTCTGGAGGAGGAAGTATCCCGGCATCCTGCCATGGAACTGCTTGAACAATTCAAGGAGATCGATTTTGACAAAGAGGGAAACCTTCACCTGTAGCAAAGAAGGAGGGTGTCGGCTGCCAGTGAATTGACCCCCACACCCAAGACACAAAGGCCGCTCACCTTCCCTGACTCTCCCTGTATATCCCCTGGTTCCGGAGACACCTCCGGCAGGGGATATACTCTGTCCCGGAGGTGAGTATTCTCTATTCGAATATATCGGATTCCAGAATATCCCTGAGACCGGTATTGTGGTGTTCTTCCATCAGACGCTTTGCCTCTTCGGGGTTTCTTGCCAGGATCATTTCAATGATCTGGTCATGCTGGTGCATCGATGTCAGTTTAATCTCATGTGAAGCTTCGACGTGCGACCATCTCCTGATAAGCCACCACAGGTCACGTATCATGTCGAGGTGAAATTTCAGGTGCTTGTTTCTGGCATAGAACAGGATGCCTTCGTGAAAGGCGATATCATACTCTTCCAGCGGAGTGTTGTTCAGACTGCCGGCATCCATGTTCCTGAATCTGTTGAAGAAGGTAAGCTCTTCATCAGTGCTCCGCAGGGTACACTGTTCAACCGCCATTTTTTCGAGTTCAAGACGGAGAGAAGAGATATCCTTCACCTCATCCCGGGTCGGCTTGAATACGATGTAGCCTTTTCCCTGCTGACTTATCAGACCCCGCGAGATGAGAGAGTGCAGTACATCCCTGATGGGTGTCCTGCTCACATTGAATTCTTCCGCCAGTGTGTCTATCACCAACCGGGTTCCGGGAAGGTACTGCCCGCTGATGATGTTCTGTTTCAACACATCATGAATCTGTTCCTTCAAATTGGCCTGGATAATCAGTTTACTCATTCGCAGTCTCCCGTTGATTCTGGATAGGCATCTCGTTACCTGCACCTGGTATCAAAATACACGGTACACCGAAACAAAGATGCAATCAAGATACAATACGATAATTATAATCGCTTGACACTTTCATTATATAGTGTATCATATACGGTATACGATAAACAGACAAGGAAACACAATGTCATCAATATCCAAAGAGAAGCGCCCGGTTGCCATCATCACAGGTGGAGCCAGAGGTATCGGCAAAGCCATCGCAATGAGACTCGCCGGAGAAGGAATCCATACCGTTCTGCTCGACATCGACGAACAGGCTCTTATCTCAGCATCGCAGGAACTGGTCTCCCTGGGATACTCGGCACAGTGGTTTATGGTAGATATCAGCATGCCAAAAGAGATCAGCAAGGCTGTTGAAGCTGTGTTTGAAACACACGGATCAATCGATATCCTCGTGAACAACGCAGGGATTCTGAGTACGGCGAACATTCTCGAGATTGATGAGAATGAGTGGAACCGGGTCATGGATATCAACGTCAAAGGTCCTGCATTCATGACCCAGAGCGTGCTGAAATACATGACCGCTGCAAAGAAGGGACGAATCATCAACATCTCGTCACTGGCTGGAAGGAACGGCGGCCTGAAGACGGGTACCGCCTATTCGGTCTCAAAAGCTGCTGTGATAGGGCTCACAAAACGCACTGCACGGTTCGCTGCAGAGTATGGCATCACAGTCAACTCCGTGGCACCGGGAACGGCCGCCACCGACATGGTTCAGGGCTTCAGTGATGAACAGATGGCCTCACTGCTTCAGAATATCCCGATGGGAAGACTCACACAGCCCGAGGAGATCGCTGCCGCAGTGGCCTTCCTCGCAAGTGACCTGGCCCGCTCTATCACGGGTGTCGTGCTCGATGTGAATGGCGGAATGTATTTTTAGGAACAATCAGCAATAGGAGAATATAAATATGAAAACCGACTACCTTTTATGGATGGCTTCACACACAAAGAGTCAGTGGAACAATGATTCGACCGATCATAACGATATCGAGGATGCACTCGCTTCCGGAGCAGTCGGGGTCACCAGCAACCCCCCCCTCACCTACTCCGTACTCACCGAATATCCCGAACTCTACAAAGAGGAAATCGACAGAATTGATCCGTCACTCACGGGAGATGACCGGATCGTAGCTCTGATCGAGATCGTCGTGAAAAGGATAGCCTCACGACTTTCCGAAATGCATGCAGCAACCGGCGGCCTTCAGGGGTATGTCCGTGCTCAGGTGAAACCGCTGGACGGAAACAATGCCGAAAAAATGCTTGCAGTCGGTAAAACGTTTGCCTCTTTTGCAGAAAATGTCAAAGTGAAGATTCCCGGGACAAAGGCCGGCATATGGGTACTGGAGGAACTTGCCGCTCTCGGTATCCCCACGAACCCGACTGTCTGTGTATCAATCTCTCAGATTCTCGCAACGGCGGAGGCCAATGAGAGAGGAAGGAAACGGGCTATTGAGGCCGGTATTGCACCTGCCGAATCAACAGCTGCCTTCGTCATGGGACGGCTCCAGGATTATCTGGCAGCTCTCAATGAGAAACACAGCGCAGGGGTCTCTGTTGAAGAACTCGAGAATGCCATGATTGCAACGACAAAGAAACTCTACCGCACTATGGAAGAGCGAGGATATCACCAGATTCTCATGCCCGCAGCGTTCCGCTGTGCCCGCCAGGTAACCGAACTCTCAGGAGCACGGGTCGAGATGACAATCCATCCGAAGGTCCAGAAGATGATCAATGATCTTGATGCAGGGAAAGGAATCGACCGAGTAGAGCAGTTAAACGACCCTATCGACGAGGAAGCAGTTGCACGGGTACTGGAAGCCCTGCCCGAATTCAGAAAGGCCTGGGATATTGATGGACTTTCAATTGATGAGTTTGATGATTTCGGTGCGACTGTCATGACTCTCGAAGGGTTCGACCAGGCCTGGCAGAAACTGTACACCCTGTGATGATGAAGGATACTATGAACAGACCCCTATTTACAGTGAGCGTCTCCGACCGGTTTTACGGAGACTCCTCCCCGATAACCCTCCAGGAGGAGGGTCTGAAGACAAATCTCGAGCTCGCTTCACATCTGGGCTTCGAAGGTATCGAGATTCAGGTGCATACCCCGTCAAACTATGTGTGGGAACGGATAGCTGAACAGACAAGGGAACTGGACCTCAAAGTCACTGCCTTCGGAACAGGTCTCGAGTATGGTGTGAACGGCCTATCGTTCACTTCCAGAGACGAATCGGTCCGCAAACAGGCTCAGGAACGTTTCCTCGAATATATCACGGTTGCATCGAAGTTCGATGCGGCCGTGTTCCTCGGACTCTGCCGCGGCACGAGCCCTCGGTTTTCCACCAGAAAGGAATACCTGGATCTCCTGTACCGGCAGTTCCTCCCTCTCTGCGAACATGCTCAGAAACTCGGTGTCCTCCTGGTCCTTGAACCTATCGTCTTCTACCTGACTACCCTTCTCAACACTACGCACGAGACCCTTGAATTCCTTGAGAGGCCCGGTATGGAGCAGATGCAGCTCCTCCTTGATACACATCATATGTTCATCGAAGATGCAGATTACATCCAGTCATTCAGAGACGCCGCAGGTAAGATCGGACACCTTCATATTTCGGACAGCAACAGGAAGTATCCCGGGTGCGGGAATGTGGACTATACGGCAGTGGGAGAAGTGCTTAAGGAGATCGGCTACAGCAATCCGGTCTCTCTCGAGACCCTTCCGTATCCTAACGGGCCCGAAGGCGCACGTATCGGTCTTGAGTGGATGAAGAAGACCTGGAGTGAATGAAACGCAGTACAGATTTTTTCAACGGGGCCCTGCCCCGTTTTTTTTGTGTTGAGATCTGAAGCCTGCTGTGTAATTCGCTCCCAGACCGGGCATAGCGTGAAATGTGAAGATATAGATTCCCCCTTCGACACCGATGAGGGGAGTAATTCCCTGAGCGGGCAGAAGGGGGAAAGGGGGTAATCTACATCATCATAGAAGGGAGCCAGAGGACCAGCTGCGGGAAGTAGGTGATGGCGAACAGGACGATAAGGAGAGGTATCAGGAAGGGAAGGATCGCCTTGTACATCTTCTCGATCGATATGCCGGCCATTCTTGAACAGATAAACAGTGAGGTGCCTACCGGAGGAGTGGCCAGACCTATCATCAGGTTCAATACTATCACGACACCGAGATGAACCGGGTCTATGTTGTAGGCACTCATCAGGGGCACGAGGAACGGTACGGTGATGGTCAGAACGCTGAGAGCCTCCATGAACATTCCCAGAAGCAGAAAAGCTATATTGATGATCAGCAGAATCAGGTAGGGGTTGTCAGTCACACTGGTAAGGAACCCTGCTATCGCATTGGTTACCCCGAGCATGGCTACGAGCCAGCTGAAACTTGCCGCTCCGGTGATGATGAACAGAATCGTCGCCGAGTCTATGGCTGCTGATTTCAGTTCCTTCCACACGGCTTTCAGACCGAGTTCACGGTAAACAATAACGCTGAGGACGAATGCATATCCCACTGCAACGACAGCGGCTTCGGTGGGAGAGAAGATACCTCCCCAGATACCGCCTATGATAATGATCGGAGTAAGGAGGCTGAGTGCCGCTTCCTTCGTCGAAACAAGCACCTCTTTGATGCTGAACTTTCTCTTCGGGTACCCGCGCTTCTCACTCATGATGAAAATCAGCACCATCGTGGTGAAGCCCAGAAGAAGTCCGGGGAGAAAGCCTCCCATGAACAGTGCACCGACAGAGACCTCGGCCATCATACCGTAAACAACCATTGGCACGCTCGGAGGGATGATAGGTCCGACTGTGGCAGAGGCGACCGTAACGGCTGCGGAGAAGTCAGGATCGAACCCCTCTTCATCCATAGCCTGCATCTCGACCTGCCCCAGGCCTCCTGCATCGGCAACGGCAGAGCCGCTCATTCCACTGAAGATAATCGAGGCGACGACGTTCGCATGACCGAGCCCGCCGGGAATCGATGAGACCCACGCTGAAGCGGCACGGAAAATCCTTCGTGTGATACTCCCTGTGTTCATCAGCTTGGCAGCCAGAATGAAGAAGGGAATGGCGAGAAGGGTATATGAGTTCGCTGAACCGATCATCCGGTGAATGATTGCCGTGATCGAGAATGTATCGGTCAGGAAGACGGTCATGATTGCCGAGAACGAGAGTGAGACCGCGATGGGAACCCCTCCGATCATAAACAGAGCGAACAGGATTATGAGAACCAGACCGACACTCATTTCGCGCCTCCTTTGTAATCGTTTCTCATCTTGAAGGTGCGGTGAAGCACGTGTACGAAGGCCGGCAGTGCAGCGATCGGGAACGAGAGATAGAATACACCCTTTGAGAGAGGGATCGTATTATACTTCTGCCCCATCGTCTTCATAGCCACCTGCATACCATGATACACGACAAGCACCAGGAATATCATGATGATACTATTGATCACCTGCTTCCAGTAATACCCCACTTTCGGTGACAGATGATCTACCACTATGTTGATTGAGATATGTTCATGGTTCTTGAATGCCATCGCCGTACCCAGAAAGATCATCCAGGCAAACGATACGATCGAAAGCTCGTAACTCCATTCGAGAGGGCTTCCCAGGACGTACCGGAAGAAGACTCCAATGAGTGTCAGGATGGAAAGCACACTCATCAGGATCCCTGAGATCGTGCTGGTCACATCATCGAGAATACGGCTCAGCCGTTCCAGAAATTTCATGTAATTCCCCCTTATGTGCGATGAAGGACCCGAAGCGAGTCCTTCATCCTACTATACAACAGAAACATTTACTGCGCAGCAGCTATAACCTTGTCCATCAGGTCTTTACCGAACTTCGGCTCAAACTGCTTGTACACGGAAGCCGTCGCATCGACAAAGGGCTTGGTGTCGGGTCGAGAGACCTTCATGCCGTTGGCCTCGAGTTCAGCGAGCATCGAGTCTTCGGCCGAACGAACCATATCTCTATGTTCTACACCGAACTTTCTGGCAGCTGAAGCGATCAGTTCCTGATTTTCAGCAGACATGTCGTTCCACACATCCTCACTGACCATGAAAACGAGAGCTTCGTACTTGTGGCCGGTAAGAGAGATGTAGTCCTGAACTTCGTCGAACTTCGCAGCGTGGATGTTTGCGATCGGGTTTTCCTGACCGTCGAAGGCACCCTGTGAAAGTGCGAGATAAAGTTCAGAGAATGCAAACGGAGCGGGCTTCGCACCAAGAGCTCTGAAGATCGCAAGGGTCATATCGTTCTCAGGAGTCCTGAGTTTGATGCCCTGAAGGTCAGCAGGCTTTTCGATGGGGCGGACGCTATTGGTGACGTGACGGAATCCATTCTCCCAGTATGCCAGAGGTCTGAGGCCCTGTGCGGGCAGCGAGCTGAGTACTTCCATGCCGATTTCACTGTCAAGAACCTGGTCGACCTTCTCGTAGGAACTGAACAGGAAAGGAAGTTCGAACACAGCAACCTTCGGTTCGTACTTGGCAACGACACCGACTGCATTGATAGTCATGTCGAGTGAACCCATTGAGGTCATCTCTGCCATTTCGGGATCGGTTCCGAGCATCTCTGCGGGGAACAGCTCGATCTTGACCATACCGTCGCTCTCAGCTTCCACATACTCTGCAAATTTCTCCGCAGCAAGGTGACGGGGATTGGTAGTGGGGCTGCCATAACCGAGACGATAGGTGACAGGGCCGGCTTCTTCGCTTTCACCCTGGGCAAATACACTGGTCGCTGAGACCAGAAGCAGTGATACGATGAGTATCAGTGATACAGTTCTTTTCATTTTAGAACCCTCCTTTGTGATATCTATTAACAACAGCGGACTCCCACTGTATTAATCCATATGTGAACCACCGTTGATATCGATATCCTCACCGGTGATGTAGGCTGCCTCTTCGGCAGCGAGAAATGCGACTGTGAACGCGATCTCTCTGGTCGTTCCCGGACGCTTCATGGGAATCGTCTCCCAGATAGCCCGCTCTCTCTCATCCGAAAGACCTTTGCGGATATCGGTAGCGATGAGGCCGGGACAGACTGAATTGACTGTGATCCCCTGCTCGACGACTTCACGTGCAAGAGCCTTGCTGAATCCCAGGATCCCGGCCTTCGCTGCCGAGTAGTGGGAACCGCCATACACTCCGCCACCTCTCTTTCCTGATACAGAAGAAAGGTTGACGATACGTCCGTAGTTGTTTTTTGCCATCACGGGGATGACTGCCTGGGAGCAGAGGAACGTCCCTGTCAGGTTAACCGCGATGATCCGGTTGAAGTCTTCGAGGCTCATATCTGCAGTGGTGATCGGCTGGGTGATCCCGGCATTGTTGACCAGCACATCGATCCTTCCGTACTTCTGCACGACAGTCTCGACCATACTCTTAACCGATTCGGGGTCTGTGACGTTAAGTGAGACGGCAAAAGCCTTCCCTCCATCTGCCTCAATAGCCTTAGCAGCTGCTTCAGCGCCTTCCAGGTTCATATCAGCGATCACTACGGTAGCGTTGAGTGATGCAAGATAGTTTGCAGTTTCCCGTCCGATACCTCGTTCGCTACCGGCACCTGTTACGATGACAACTCTGTTCTCGAAATTCATTATTTATCCTCCAGCATGGTTTTTGCCTGTTCGACGATGTGAGCGACACTCACTCCGTTAGCCTTGAGCAGTTCTTCATAGGGGCCTGATTCACCAAACCGGTCTCTTACTCCCATTCTGAACAGTCGGCCCTTTCCATACTCTGCTACCACCTCGGCTACGGCACTGCCCAGCCCGTTGATGATACTGTGATCTTCGACCGTGATGATCTGAGTGCAGGTATCGATCGCATCTCTCACTGCCTCTTCGTCAAGGGGTTTGACCGTGTGGAAATCGACAAGCCGGGCTTTGATCCCCTGTGCGTGCAGCTGGTTCACTGCCTCGAGTGCGAAGCTCATGATATCCCCTGTTGCAAGGACCGCAATATCATCGCCTTTAACCAGTGTGTGAGCCTTTCCGATGGTGAGGGAAACAGACTCGTCATAGATATAGGGGATGGGATCCCGGGTGAATCTCATGTAGACCGGGCCGTACATCCTCACAGCTTCACGTATCAGGCAACGTGCCGAATGATAGTCGGCGGGAGCGATGACGGTCATGTTCGGAAGAGTCCGCATCACTCCAAGGTCCTCGATAGACTGGTGGGAGGCGCCATCGTTTGCCGGTGTGAATCCCCCGTGGGAACACATAACCTTCACATTCAGATTGGGATAGCAGGCTTCCTGCCTGATCTGTTCGATCATTCTCAGAGAACCGAACACCGCATAGGTTGATACGATCGGAATCTTACCGAGAGTCGCAAGACCTGCAGCCACTCCGGCTGCGTTCTGCTCGGCGATACCGACGTTTACATGATTCTGCGGATACTGTTCCTTGAACGGGACAGTCTTACAGGATTTACCGATGTCTGCATCGATAACGTACAGTTCAGGAAACTCCTTGACGAGTTCAAGTATCTCATCACCAAACGATTCTCTCAGAGCTTTCATACGATCTCCCCCTCTTCGATTTCCTTCATAGCCTGCTCGAACAGTTCCTCGTTCGGAGCCATTCCGTGCCAGGAGGGAACATCCTCCATGTAGGAGACGCCCTTACCTTTGGTAGTGTTGGCCACTATCACCTGAGGCTTGCAGGATGCTGTATTCCTGACAGCATCGAGTGCATCAAGGATCTGAGGGATACTGTGGCCGTTTATATTGTGCGTATCACAGCCGAAGGCCTTGAACTTCGCTTCAATATCCTGAACCGGCATGATCTCTTCACAGAATCCGTCATTCTGGATCCTGTTCTTGTCAAGAATGATGACGAGGTTGTTCAGTTCATACTTCGCGGCAGTTTCGACCGCCTCCCATACCTGTCCCTCCTGACTCTCACCATCTCCGACGAGGGTGAACACCCGGGCCGGAGAGTGATCTCTCTTGAGTCCGATCGCCATACCCACAGCCGTGGATATTCCCTGACCGAGAGAACCGGTGGATATGTCGACACCCGGTGTCTTCTTCATATCGGGATGACCCTGCAGGATGGAACCGTACTTCCTTAGATTATAGATCTCACTCGTGTCCATATACCCTTTAAGGATCAGCGAAGAGTAGAGAATCGGGCACACATGCCCCTTGGAGAGAACAAATCTGTCTCTGTCTGCTTTGGCAGGATTCTGAGGATCTACATTCAACTCTGAAAAATAGAGCGCTGCCATGATCTCCGCTGCAGAGAAGGACCCGCCCGGATGTCCTGACTGAGCTGTATAGATCATCGTCAGGGCTGTTTTACGTAATTCTTTTGCTTTCCCTTTCAGGAACTGCACTAATTCTTCCCGTTCCACTTACCGTTACCTCTTGTTTGATACTTGCCGACCGATTCATCTCAACCACTTCTGTGCCAGCGAATCTACACACACTGTACGGGCTGGAATTCTATCTGTCAAGAAAAATTTTTCAAATATATAATATTTTTTTTGAAAAGCATTTCATTATTTTTTTTCATAATGCCGCTTAATTGCTTTTTAAACGTATATACAATGGTTTCTATGTGAACAGTGAGATATGAGATATCGTAAGAAATTTCATGAATATTATATTAGATTGAAAAATATTTCTTATTTTCTCACCCTTTTGATGCTGAGCAGTTTTGCGATCTCCTCCCGATAATCACCGAGTTCTTCCCTGCGCTTGATTGACAGGGCGGCATGGATTGCAGAGACGACATTGAGTTCACAGATTCGCGCTGAAAGGGTATCGGAGAAGTAGGGATGATTGGAGACACCTGTGTGAAGCGTGATGTCGAGATACCGGGTCAGGGGAGCGCCGGTGATGCCGACGAAACCGATAGTGGTGAGGTGCCTTTCATGGGCCAGCTTGATGCTTTCGTACACATTCCGGCTCATGCCGCTGTGACTGAATCCGCAGATCACAGCATTGTCCTCTCTGTCGAGCTTTGAAATGGCAAGGATCTGGAAAAAGGGATCCTCGATGAGGCGGGCAGGAATTCCGATCTGTAGGAACGAGTCGTAAGCGGCTCGTGCAGAGGATCCCGACCCCCCTTCCCCGATGATGATGACGGCGGAGGAATCGTTGATATAGTTTATCGCCTTCTCGAGAGCCTCATCATCAAGTACTGCAAGTGTCTCATCCATACTGTTCTTGTTGAAGTTGAATGACTTCTGTTTGATCATTGCAATCGACTCATCACTTTTCAGTTCATACCAGTTTGCTGTGGGACTGATGAGTTCCTGTTTGAGATGCATTCGAAACTCCACAAAACTCTTGTATCCGATGGAACGGCAGAATCTGACTACAGTTGCGGCACTCGTTCCGGTCACCTCTGCCAGCTGCTGCGAAGTGAGATCACCCATATCCGCATGGTTTTCGATTATGAAATCCGCTATTCGCTTCTCGGTAGTACTCAACAGGTGATAATGATGGTTGATTCTTGTGATGCTTATGAGGGTATGCTTCATGAGTCTGGTCTCCTTTGCATGTCATAGCATACACTGTTTTTCAGAAATTTTTTATACTTTTTGAAATTTTTTTCACTGTTCTTCTTGAGAAGGTCATTCTGTCATGGTACAGTGAGCTCAGCCGACAGATATCAGCACACCTCAATGAGATCATGTGAAATACTCAAGTGAGCCGGACAGGTTCACACCAAGGAGACAAGACCTATGAAGATCGTAGTACTCGACGGATACACACTGAACCCGGGAGACCTCTCCTGGCAGGCTCTTGAAGAGCTCGGGGAGCTGACAGTCTATGACCAGAGTCCTCATGAGGATCAAGCCATCATAGAAAGAA
>Ga0272443_10003970_pt1 | contig 16716 bp, 12 predicted proteins | sample SSMAcet12_FD_193581 | JGI IMG/M metagenome (GOLD analysis project Ga0272443, IMG submission 193581) | Marine sediment archaeal communities from Little Sippewissett salt marsh, Falmouth, MA, United States - SSM-Acet-12 | ecosystem: Environmental > Aquatic > Marine > Wetlands > Sediment ... | reverse complement strand
TCATTGGTCTTCACCGCCTTTTTCGTCATGGCCCTGTTCCTTATCAGCATCCTCGTCTCCGTCAGTACGCCGCGGGGCAGGAACAGGATTACAAGTATGGTAATGACACCCAGAATACCCGAATGCAGCTCGAGGAACTGGCTCCAGATGACCTCGGAAAGGACCTGAAAGATCCCCGCTCCGAGGATCGGTCCTAGGATTGTTCCGACTCCTCCCAGCAGCACCATCAGGATCGAGGTCACGCTGATCATGACGTTGAATACATCGACGGTGCTGATATAGGACATCCAGTATCCGTACACCGCACCTGCAATACTCGTCAGCGAGGCGCTGATCACCCAGGTAGCGGTCTTATAGAAGGTCGTGTTGACCCCGAGCGAGCGGGCCGCATCTTCGTTCGACTTGATACTGCGAATGGCGAACCCCATCCGGCTCCGGATGATCAGGACATTGATCCCGATTGCCAGCAGCATCAGCAGCAGCATAGCAAAGTAGAACACCTTGTTGATCATGTCCGGAGGAAGAGAGATCACGGGAAAAATGATCCCCATCGCCCCGCCGGTGAGTCCGGTCGCGTTCAGCGCGATGGCCATGAGGGCCCCGTTGAGTCCGATCGAAGCGACTGCGAAATAGTGTCCCCTCAGACGCAGCACCGGCGTTCCGAAGAGGATACAGACCAGTGAACTCACCACTATACCCAGCAGCATGGCAACGATGAAGGGCATTCCGTTGGACATACCGATCCCCGCCGAGTAGGCACCCAGTCCGAAAAACACCACATTGCCGAAAGGCACGTAACCGAGATATCCCATCATCAGGTCAATCGCCTTGGCGATTACCGCGAACATGAAAACCATCGTGATCAGCCGCGTCCAGTACCCGGACAGAATCCACGGCAGGACGATCAGGACCGCCAGGATCACGACCAGAAACAGATTGCTGCGCTTATTTTTTATTGCATCAAATAGCATCATTCTCTCCTTACACGTCCCAGAACTTCTTTCCGATCAGACCGCGCGGACGGAACACGAGGACGATTACCATGACGATCAGACCGAGAGCTTCATTGTATTCAGGGCCTACCGTAATGGTTCCGATCGATTCCACCAGACCCAGGGTGATTCCTCCCAGGGCGGCGCCCCAGATGTTCCCGAGTCCTCCCAGGACCGTGATAACGAAGACCTTGCCGAGCAGTCCGCCTGCCAGCACCACGGAAAAAGCGTTGATATTCGAAGCCAGTGCTCCGGCTACAGCCGCTATCGCGCAGCCGATACCGTAGTTGTACATGTACATCTTTTCCACGTTGATCCCGATAAAACGGGCGCCCGCCGGGTTGAGGGCGGAAGCCTGAATCGATTTGCCGGGCTTGGTCTTGCTCATGAAAAGATACACCAGCAGGACGCCGAGGATACTCATCAGAAAAATCAGCGCTTTGATGAAGGGGAGGTGGGTACCGAAGATATCGAATCCTATACTCGAATAGGGGCTGGTGATTATCCGGTAGTCGGACGCCCACACGAGGAGCATAAAATTTTCCAGCACCAATTCCACCGCGAAGGTCATAATGACGGTGACGAAAAAGCTTCCCTTCTTGATCGTCGGACGCAGGAGAAATGAGTAAACCAGCAGTCCGAAGAAAAAGAGCACCACCGCTGCGGGGATGATACTTACAATGGGCTGGATGTTGATGAGCCGGTGCAGAAAAAAGGCGATGTATCCGCCGAGCACCATCATCCCGCCGTACGAAAGATTGATGATGCCGCTTATCCCCCACTGAAGCGAGAAACCGGTCCCCATCAATGTGTACAGGCCGCCCAGCAGCAATCCGTTCAGGACGATTTCAAATAGCATGTAATTCCTCCGTATGATTCTACATGGAGCACATATTTTTTTACTATGGATTATTTACTTTTTACCAGGAACGTTTTTCATTATAAATCAAACCGGTACTATGTCAACAATATACCGTCTTAAAAAAGGGCAGTTTGTGCCGGATAACGGAACCAATTCTCTTATAATGGAACATGTCCTCAGCTTTGAAGTTATTTGCTTGACGGCTGGTGTGGATCGGAGTACCATTGGAAGGGTGTAAAACCCCACTTTTCAGAAGGAGGAGAAGATGAAAAGAGTTATTACTGTTTTACTGGTCATTGTCATGCTGGTAAGCGCCGCGGCTGTTGCTTTTGCAGGCGGCGAACAGGAACAGGCCGAGGGTGAGAAGGTCATCAAGATCGGCTGTGCCGTATCCATGACCGGTAAGATGGCCCCCGAAGGGACCAACGTGAAGCGCGGCGTTGAACTCTGGGAGAAGTTCATCAATGAAAAGGGCGGCATCAACGTCGGCGGCGAGATGTATCCGGTGGAGGTCATCTACTACGACGACAAGAGCGATGCCGGCACCGGTACGAAGTTGACCGAGAAGCTGATCACCGAAGACAAGGTCGACTTCCTCTTCGGTCCTTTTTCCAGCGGAATCACTTTCGCGACCACTGCAATCGGCGAGAAGTACAATATCATCACCGTAGCCCCCGAAGCGAATGCCACCAACGTCTATGAACGCGGCTACAAGAACGTGTTCTCGATCCTGCCCCCTGCTCCGGCACTGACTCAGCCTATTTTCGAAATGGCTGCGACCCTCGATCCCAAGCCCAGGACCGTAGCGATCATCGCCGCCAACGACCTCTTTCCGCTGAGCTGCGCCGAAGGCGCAGTGGAGAAGGCCGAAGAACTCGGCATTGAAGTCGTACTGTACGAAAAGTACCCGGCCGACACCAATGACGTAAGCGCCCTGCTGAGCGTTGTAAAGGACAAGGCTCCGGACATTTTCCTCACCAGCGGCTACACCAAGGACGCGCTCATGGTCGTCCGCCAGGCCCGGGAGATCAACCTGAACATGCCGATGTTCGCCTTCTCGGTAGGGATCATGCTTCCCGAGTTCATCTCTTCCCTGGGAGACGATGCCAACTACGTAGTGGAAGGTGAGTGGTGGCTGCCGGACGGCAAGGACGAAGGCCCCGTTTTCGGTTCGACCGCTGAATATACCAAGATGTTCAACGAAGCGTATGGAATGAATCCCGGTTATCATGCCGCCAGCGGTTCCGCCGCGGGCGTCGTACTTCAGCTCTCCATCGAGAAGGCAGGTACCATCGAGACCGCAGCTGTGCGCGAAGCCATGCGCGGTCTGGACGTGGTCCTTGCTGTGTGGCCCGGTATCAAGTTCAATGAGAAGGGACAGAACGTCAGCTCCGAGCACCCGGTCGTGCAGATCCAGAACAGGGAATACAAGGTCGTGTGGCCGCCGGTCAACGACGTGATCTATCCCATTCCCACCTGGTCTGAACGGTAAGATTCGGCTGATTCCAATATAATATAGAGGCCGCCCCGGCGTGGGGCGGCCTTTTTCAATTATACGGAGAAGCAGTATACGGAGGAGACAATGAACGACGGATCCGAATATTCCGGGAAGACCGTTCTCGTCGCCGGGGCGGCCGGCGGGATAGGCTCAGCACTCTGCACCGCCTTCGCCGGCGCCGGGGCGCACCTCATTATGCTCGACAGGGCCGGAGATGATCAGCCGGACGGGCAGCTTTCCGCCGGGTCCCTCGCATCAGAACTGCAGGCCGCCGGGCACAGAGCGGACTTTACGGCATGCGATCTGACCCGCCCGGAATCCATCGAAGCGGCCCTCCGGATCTCTCTGGGCGAAGGGCCGTCAGGATCCTCCGGTACGCTTGATGTCCTGATCTACAACGCGGCGGCTTTCACTCCGACGGTCCACTTCGCTGAACTCGACGAGGAACAGTGGGACACAGCCGTCCGGGTGAATCTCACCGGGGCTTTTCTGCTGGACAAATACGCCCTCCCCTGGCTCAGACGCAGCCGACACGGGGTGATCCTCCACATCGCCTCGCAGCTTGGTCACTCCGCCGTGAAAGGACAGACCGCCTACTGCGCTACCAAAGCCGGTTTGATTCACATGACCCGTGCCATGGCCGCCGACCTGGCGGATGAAGGGATACGGGTAGTGTCAATCTCTCCCGGCGGAACTGCGACCTCCCGGCTCGAACACCGCTTCGGGTCCCTGCAGGAGGCCGAAAAAGTCCTTGGAAGCAAGCATCTGCTGAATCGTCTGGCCCGCCCGGAGGAGATCGCCGAGGCGGCCCTCTTCCTGGCCGGATCCCGGGCATCCTTCATCACCGGCAGCGATCTGCTGGTCGACGGGGGCTACACGGCCGTGTAGATGCGCCGGTCCGGCTCAGCCACACAGTGCCGTCCCGGCTCCACCCGCATATCCCCGCCCCTTGACAGCCCTGGAAGACGGTGGTACATCAGTAAGGCATGAATATCGGCGCATTTTTCGATATAGACGGCACCCTTCACCGGAATTCTCTCCTGATAGAACACTTCAAGAAGCTCGTCCGCTACGAGGTGATCGATCCCCGGCTCTGGCATTCCGGGGTCAAGTACACCTACAAGGAGTGGCGCAAGCGGGAACGGCACTATGAGGATTACATGCTCGAACTGATCGACATCTACGTCGAAGCTCTCAGGGGACACCGGAAGGAGGACCTCGAGTTCATTTCTCAGCAGGTGATCAAACTGAACGGCGACATTGTCTACCGCTCCACCCGGGACAGGATCAAGTGGCACAAGGAAGAGGGGCACAAGGTTTTCTTTATTTCCGGCAGCCCGAATTTCCTGGTCTGCAGAATGGCGGAGAAGTTCGGCGCCGATGCCTACCGCGGCTCTCACTATCTCACCGACGATTTGGGACGCTTCACCGGCGAGGTGATACCCATGTGGGACTCGGTCAGCAAGAACAAGGCCCTGAAAAAACTGGTCGAGGAATTCGAGATCGATCTCGACAGCAGTTATGCCTACGGCGACACGATCGGCGACCTCTCCATGCTCAAAAAGGTCGGTCATCCGATCGCCATCAATCCTACCGCGGAGCTGGTGGAAGCCATCAAGAGCGATCCGGATCTGTCGGTAAAAAGCTCCATCCTCGTCGAAAGAAAGGACCTTATTTACCGGCTCAAAGCCGACGTGGATGTCATCTACGAATGAGCTCCCTGCGGATACTCTTTCTCGAATCGTTCTTCGGGGGGTCTCACCGGGCCTTCGCCGAAGGTTTTCAAGCCCATTCAAAGCACGCAATAGACCTCGTAACGCTCCCGGCCCGCTTCTGGAAATGGCGGATGCGGGGGGCGGCCCTCGAGTTGCTGCAGCGGATCGATACTCCCGAGGCGTATGATCTCATCTGGACCGGCAGTCTGCTCGATCTCACGGACCTGAAGGCGCTGTGGCCCGGCACCTGCCCTCCTGCGATCCTCTACTTCCACGAAAACCAGCTCCTCTACCCCCTTGCACCGGGAGAAGAGCGGGATTTTCACTACGGCTTCACCAATATAACATCGGCTCTCGCAGCTGACCGGACGGTATTCAACTCATGGTATCACCATGAGGCATTTTTCGCCGAACTGCCGGCTTTCATCGCCCACCTCCCCGACTGCAGACCGTCCTGGGCGGTGGACGTCATCCGATCGAAGAGTCTGGTCCTCCATCCGGGGATACATATTCGCGAGCCGGATCCTCGGGGCCTGGATCCTTGCCTGCCGAAACACCATCAGCAGTGGTCCGCCGGGCCTGCGGATGAGAGCCCGGAACCCGCAGATACCGCCGATCCGGTCATCCTCTGGAACCACCGTTGGGAGCATGACAAGAACCCGGAGCTCTTCTTCCGCACACTCTTCCAGCTGAGGGATAAAGGCACCCGATTCAAACTGATCGCGGCGGGAGAGCAATTCTCCCGGGTTCCGGCCATTTTTCAGGAAGCCCGAAGACGCCTACGCGATGAGATCATCAGCTGGGGTTACCTGGAGCAGTACAGCGATTATGTACGGGCACTCGAAGCTGCCGACATTGTTGTAAGCACATCCAACCAGGAGAACTTCGGGATCTCCATGGTGGAGGCCATGAGCAGGGGGTGTCTGCCTGTGGCCCCGCGCAGACTCTCATATCCCGAAATCATTCCGCCCGAACTGCACCCGGCCTGTCTCTATGAATGTGATGAAGAGCTTCTTCGGGTCCTGTCAGCCGCGTTGTCTTCCGTCCGCAGTCCTGCCGCTCAGGAACAGGCCCTGCGGCTGCGTCAGGCAATGCGCAGGTTTTCCTGGGATGCGCTGATCGAAGGGTACGACCGCCTATGCGAGGAGACAGCCGGTAGCAAGCGCCGGAGATAAGCTACGGCATAAACCGCCGCAAATGGGTTTCGGCGGCAGATTACGATAGTTGCCGGCAGTTGCCGTAGTCGCGGATAATCCGATATGATAATGAATCTGGAGGAGAGAATGCACACACACAGAGTCACGGGTAAGCAGAATAACAGCAAAATGTGCCTGGTCTGCGGTCTCAAGAACCGTTTCGGCCTGTTCAGCCGCTTTTACGAGACCGAAAACGGTGAGGTGGTGGCCCATGCCGTCGGCCGGGAGGAACACCAGGGATACCCGGGGCGAATGCACGGCGGCATCGTAAGCGCCCTTCTCGACGAGACCATCGGCAGGGCGATCATGATAGAGGACACCAACGCCTGGGGTGTCACCGCGGAACTGAATGTGCGCTTCAAGAAACCCGTACCCCTCGATGAAGATCTCAGGATAACCGGCCGGATCGAAAAGAGCGGCCGCAAAGTGTTCACCGGAACGGGCGAACTGACCCTCGCCGACGGTACAGTGGCAGCCACCGCGTCCGGGAAATACATCCGGCTTGCAATAGACGAAATTGTCGAGGACGAAGCCGCCTTCGCGGAAGATTGGTTCCCCTATCCCGAAGAGAACGATCCGGAGATGATCTGAAAATCATGTCCAGTATTCTGCATATCAGGAACTGCACCGCGTACCGCGGGGCCACTCCCGTCTTCACCGATCTCTCACTGCAGATCGACGAGGGACAGCACACGGTCATCCTCGGCCCCAACGGCGCCGGCAAGAGCACCTTCCTCAAGCTGATCACACAGGAAATACGGCCGGTGGTCCAGCCGGGCAGCTTCGTCAGGCTCTTCGGACAGGAGCGGTGGAACGTATGGCAGCTCCGGGACCGTCTCGGCATGATCTCCGACGATCTGCAGAACGAATACCTGCCGGGGGCCACCGGCGAGCACGTCATCCTCTCGGGCTTCTATTCGAGCATCGACATCGCCCCCCATCACACCTTCAGCAGGGTCCAGATCGACAAAGCCCGCGCGGTTATGGAGGAACTCGATATTACCGATCTCAAGGACCGGGAATACGGGAAGATGTCCACCGGGCAGAAACGCCGGTTCCTCCTGGGACGGGCCCTGATCCACGACCCTCAGGTGCTGGTTCTGGACGAACCGAGCAGCGGCCTGGATCTCAAGGCGGTGCAGACCTACTTCAGCCACATCCATCAGCTGATGCGCAGCGGCAAGACCATCATCCTGGTGACCCATCACATTTCCGAAATCCCCCCCGAAATCTCCAGGGTTATCCTCCTCCGGGACGGCCGGATTGTCCGGGACGGGGGGAAAAAGGAACTGCTCACCTCTGACACCCTCAGCGCCCTGTACGGTACCCCCATTCAGGTGATCCACTCCGGGGGCTACTATCAGGTCCTCCCTGACACTACAGCATAGGTAACACAACGTATACATACTGTCCGCCGGCTTCATTCCCCGGCCGGCTCATTCCTCAGCCGAGCTCAAACTGCCGGAATCAGTCACGGCTGCGGATGAGCCAGGTTCGGTGTATCTTCGGATTCCGCTCGAAGTCCGCCGGAATGGTGTCCCGGGTGATCTCCTCCACCAGGTACCGTTCCTCTATCTCCGGATCCATGGCGAAGCGCCGGAAATTATTGGAAAAAATGATCAATCCGCCGGGTGCCATCCGTTTCACCGCCAGGTCGATCATCATCCCGTGGTCCCGCTGCACATCGAATACGTCGGAGGCTCCCTTCCGGTTGGAAAAAGTCGGGGGGTCGATGAAAATGAGCTCGTATTGATCAACATCGGTCTTCAGGAATTCCAGGCTGTCCTGCCGCTGGAACAGGTGCACGTCGACGGATATCCGGTTGAGTCCGAAATTTTTCCGCCCCCAGTCGAGATAGGTCGAACTGGTATCCACCGACACGGTCCTTGCTGCTCCTCCGTCGGCGGCATACACGCTGGCTGTACAGGTGTAGGCGAAGAGGTTGAGGACCCGGGAGCCCTCCGCCCGGCGGCGTATGAGCTGCCTCGTCGGACGGTGGTCCAGGAAAATTCCGGTGTCCAGGTAGTCGCTGAAATTCACGAAGAATTTCAGTCCCCCCTCCCGGACGATGTAGAACTCACCCTCCTGTCCGAGCTTCTCATACTGCCGGTCCCCCTTCTGTTTTTTTCTCTGCTTGAGGTAGATCCGGGACGGTTCGATGGGAAAGCAGAGGGGCACCGCCGCGACGACCTCCTGCAGACGGTGTGCGGCGCGGTCCCGATCGACGGTCTTCGGCGGGGCGTACTCCTGGATGACCGCGTAGGTGTCCTCGTAGATATCGATTGCAGCCGAATACTGGGGAATGTCCGCGTCGTAAATGCGGTAGCAGCTGACGCCTTCGCGGGTCAGGTAATTTTTCAGGAGCCGGCGGTTCTTCTTCAGGCGGTTCACGATCATCGGGACGCCGGTAGTCTCGTCCCCTCCAATCTCCAGCCGGGACGGCGTGACAGCTGACGATACACCCCGTCCATCCTCAACATTCGGGACACCAGGCTGATAGTCAATGTAGCGGTTTTCCTCCTTCAGGGAAAAACGCGCCGCTGTGATCTTGAGATTGCCGTTGTAAAAAGTGTTTAGCTTCTCCGCCTGCAGCCCGAGGTATCGGGCGGTTTCCCTGTCGGGGGCCAGTACCGTCGCGGTGCTGCCGCTGAAGTTATCTGCCAACCAGCGGCCGAAGTCCCGGAAGAGCTGCTGCACCCCCCTCTGTTTCTCCAGACGGACCCCGTAGGGGGGATTCACCGCGATCACCCCGGCGCGCCGGGGCAGGACCGAACAGTCGAAGGCGCGGAAGTCCGCGCTGAAGAGCTGTACCTTCCCCTCCAGCCCGGCGCGCCGCACGTTTTCCCCGCAGATTCTGATCGCTTCAGGATCGACATCGACTCCGAAGAGGGGCGGGACCTTACCGATACCATCGGCCAGGCGCCTGCGCGCCTCGTCGACCAGCCCTTCCCACACGCCTGGATCGTGCTGCTGCCAGGCGCTGAATCCCCAGCGTTTCCGCCCGAGGCCGGGAGCAGAGTCCGCCGCCATCAGGCCGGCTTCGATGATCAGTGTACCGGAACCGCACATGGGATCCAGGAAAAAAGAGTCTTCTGCCGACTCGCTGTTCCAGCCGGCTTTCATGAGAATGGCCGCGGCGCTGTTCTCCCGCAGAGGAGCTTCGCCTGCTTCGAGACGATAGCCCCGTTTGAACAGGCTATCCCCGGACATATCCAGATATAGTGAGGCCTGTGTCCGTTCGACATGGACGCTGATCCTGATATCCGGCGCATCGGTGTTCACCGAAGGGCGCCTTCCTTCATGATCCCGGAACCAGTCCGCTACTGCATCCTTGACCTTCAGAGCTGTATAATTTTCATTTTTCAGAGAAGACCGGACCAGACTCGCATCAACCATGAAGGTCCGCTCCACGGTAAAGTGAGCGCCCCATTCAACCGCCCGCGCGCCTCTATAAAGATCCTGCTCGCCTCTGCACTCGAAGTCGGAGATTTTCAGAAGCACACGGCCGGCGATGCGTGACCACAGACAGATCCGATACGCAGTCCCGAGGTCAACCCGGCAGGCAGCTCCTGCTTTGGTGCGTCTGATCTCTTCCGCTCCCAACGCCTGGATTTCTTCCGCGAGGAGCTCCTCGAGATAGCGGGTACACGTGACGAAAAGCGATACGTTTCCGATGTTCGGTTCCTCCTGTCTTCAGATGGTATATGATAGGTATACACAATTTTTTGGTCAATCCGGATCTCAGCGTTGAAAAATCTGGAAAGCCGTCATTCTTTTTGTTACATTACTAGAGAGAAGAGGTTCAATTATGAAAAAAACAAATCTGTCTGCACTGTTCGTCCTCACAGCCGGATTGCTGATTATGCTCTCCTCCTGCGTCACTCCGATCATGGATATGGAGATTGCCGATCTTGAGGTCATCATGCGCGATGCCGACGGGAACGTTGTCGAGACCCTGCTGCCGGATACTGAATATGAGATAGACTTCCGGGTTACCGATGCGGCCGGGAAACTGTACAAGAATCCGAATTACCGAGAGTTCAACATAGACCGTCTCACCAATCTCCAGCTCCTGCAGCAGGCACGGTTCACCGTAACTGTCAGGACCAGCTTCGAGTCCTTCCACGCACCGGACCGGCCGGCCTACGGATTCCGGCTGGCAGTGAAGAACAATCCCTACCCCGTCAAGTTCCACAGCTATGACTTCGACTGGCGGAATTACCGGTCCATCGATTACAGCGGTATGGATGGAGAAGACGGCGAGAACGGGCGCAACGGCGCCAACGCCTCGGGGGAGTCCGAGGATACCGTGTCCGGCGGATCGGGGGAAGACGGAACGGACGGCACCGGCGGCTACAACGGACAGGACGTCACCCTGGTAATCATGAAGTACATCCATGACGGCAATCAGAGGCTGCTCTGGTACGAGCCCGAACGGGACCAGCTCTTCCTCACCGAAGTCACATCGATCACCGTCAATACGAGGGGTGGAGACGGGGGAGACGGCGGATCAGCCGGGAACGGCGGACGCGGCGCCGATTACGTGGATGAAGGAACGGGAACTGTAATAAAGGAAGGAGTCCCGGGCAATCCCGGTGACAGCGGAGACGGCGGCGACGCGGGCAATGGCGGCGACATCACCCTGCTCGCGGTGGATCCCCAACTGTTCAACTATGCCGAACCGCGCTTTCAGGGCGGCGACGGCGGCAATGCCGGCGGAAGCGGACGATCCTACGACAATGACGGAGACGTAGTCGGATGGGGCGGCAGAGGAAGAAGCGGACGGGACGGACGGGACGGAGATCTGAAGTACCGCACCATCAGTGTGTCGGAACTGCAGGCCTACATCAGGAAGATAGACCGTCCCGGATTCGACGTAAATCAGGTGCTGAACTGAAGCTGCATTATTTCTCTAAATTTTTATCGATTTTTGCCCGTAAGTACTTGACGAGATTTACTCTTTTTCGGTATGTTTATGCCGTTAAGATGATATTGGAAAAATTTCTTTCTGTTTTTAACTATTCCGTTAAAATGCAGATTGATATTTTATGAAAAAATAAAGATGACATTTTCACATACATTGACAGCGTGCAGGCCCGCCACTACATCCACTGCCAGGAACATACACTTTAGCGGCGGGTTTGCATTTCTTATATCTTTTCTGCCTGCAGTGCGGTCTCTCTGCAGGCAGTTTTTTCACCACTCAACTTGACCTGTCCATCAAAACACCCTAAGGTAATCCCATGAACGAATATCAGGACATTTTCGATCATACCGGTACCGCAATGGCGATAATCGACCAGAATCACCTTATCAATCTGGTCAACGGTGAATTCGAGAAACTGTCCGGCTATTCGAAGGCTGAACTGGAAGGGAAGATCTCCTGGCTCTCATTCATCAGTGAAAAAAATCTGGAGACGATGCTTGCCCGTCATGCAAATCGGCTCAAAGACCCGTCCGGCACTCCCAATTGCTACGAGTTCGACTTTATTAAAAGAGACGGAAACGAACTGCCCACCCTTCTCACGGTGAATCTCATCGACAAAGGCTCCAGGACGATCGTCTCGCTTATAGATATAAGCGAACACAAGCGAAGGGAACAACTCATCGAGTACCGGCTGGCCCTTGAAGAACTGATCGGAAACATCTCCCGTGAGTTCATCAACATGCCCAGCGATCAGATAGACAAGACCATCAACCATACCCTTGAACAGACGGGAAGATTCGTGGATGTCGATAGAAGCTACATCTTCATTATCGCTGAAGACGGAACCACTATGAGCAATACCCATGAGTGGTGCGCCCCGGGAGTCGGCCCGCAGAAGGAGATACTTCAGGACCTTCCCCTGTCCGACTTCAAGTGGATTATCTCCGTCCTGCAGAAGGACGAGAACATCAACATCACCTCACTGGATCAGCTCCCCCCTGAGGCCGCTCCGGAGAAGAACCTCCTGGAAATCCAGGAAATTCAGTCCCTCGCCATCGTTCCGATCCATTTCGGCGGAATTCTCAAAGGCTATTTCGGATTCGATTCGACCCGGAAAAAAATACTCTGGAACGAGGAAGATTTTACCCTGCTGCGGACTATCGGCGACATCATTGTACGGGGAATGATGCAGCAGATGCTCGAAAACAGACTGATCCAGTCCCAGAAAATGGAAGCCCTCGGGCGGCTGGCGGGATCCATCGCCCATGATTTCAACAATATTCTGACCACCATCAAAGGCCACAGTCAGCTCCTGCTCTACTCCGTCAACATCCGCCAGGAAGACCGTGAACTCATCAATACGATCACCGAGGCGACCGAAAGCGGCGCCCAGTTGACGAACCGCCTGATGGCGGTGAGCAGAGACCAGCGCACTGTACCTACAGAGATACATCTCAATAACGCTATCGAGAATTCCCATAAGCTCTTCGAGCGGCTGATCCCGGGCAGCATAGAGCTCACAACCTATCTGAACGCAGCTTCCGACAAGATCAAGGCCGAACCCTCGCAGGTAGAACAGATCGTGATGAACCTGGTACTCAACAGCGCCGACGCAATGCCCGACGGCGGGCATCTGCGGATCACTACCCACAACGTGAAACTTCTGAAGAACAGTCTTCTTCGCCAGGGAGGCATCAAACCCGGTGACTATATTCTGTTCCAGGTCATCGACACCGGCCACGGAATGGATGAGCACACCCTCGAGAAGGCCCTGGAGCCTTTTTTCACTACCAAGCAGCCGGGGAAGGGCAACGGTCTCGGCCTCCCTACGGTGTACACCATCGTGGAACAGTACAAAGGATATATGGATATTTTCTCGAGTCTGAATCAGGGCACCCGGATCGACATCTACCTGCCGGTCTGCAGCTGAAACGCCCGATACACGAGCGGGCTGGCTCCAGTACGCCTGCTGCCTATTGTCCGCGCGTACTACCTTCTGCAGCCCCGCGCAAGATCTACGGCACGAACAGCTCCGCGTTCAGCTGCGGCTCGAAGCCGACCACCTGTGCAATCAGACTTCCATCGCCGCGGGTGATCTTGAGCACCTTGCCGCTGATATCCGGAGAAAACCAGCCGACGAGGGTCTCGCGGTTCTCTTCCGGACCGCTGCTCATCCTGACCGCCCGCACCCATCTTCCCGCGATGCGGACCGCCTCCTCTCCGACGATATCCATGGCTGCATAAGCAGCGCTTATCTTCGACTGATACTCTTCACGCCGGATCTTCTCGAACCACGCGACCGTCTGCTCATATGACTGGCCGGTCATGTCCGCGGCTTCCGTCTGGTCCGGCTGGTCCGGCTGGTCCGGCTGCATCTGGGCATAGAAAGTAGGCCGGCGGATAGTCTCTCCTGATTTGAGATTTTTTACCCGCACCTCCTGCGGGATCCGCTCCGGTCCTGTCCGCACCTCGCATATGAACTGCGCATCCGGCGCGTCGTGTACCATCTTCCAGATGGGATATTCTTCTCCGCCGCCGGCCGCCCAGCCGCGGAGTATCCGGTGATACGGGTTCCCTTCCTCATCGTAGAAGGCCAGAGCGACCCCCTGTCCGGGCAGATAGGGTTCGGACTCCAGCCAGATGATGGAGGACAGGTAATCCTCGAACACGAGATCTCCCCAGAGATATTCTGAAACGTGATCAACGCTCTCACGCAGATCATTCAGCTGTACCAGTGCCCGGACCATCTCCTCCCGGCTGTAGCTGTGGGTAAAGGGGGGCAGTTCAGGTCTTTTTCCGGGGGCAGCTGAACCGGCGGCGATCTCGTCATCCGATCCGCCGCGAATGCCGGCGCCTCCCCTCCCCGGAAGCATTTCGGCAAGGCCGGCACAGCCTCCGAGCATCAGCACCGCGAATAATGCGAGTACAGCCGCTGCGAGCAGTTTTTTCACCATTCTATTATCCACCATCTCCGCCTCCTATCCCTGTTTCATCGTCAGGCTGATCCTGCCGCGGTCGCGATCGACCTCCAGCACCTTCACCGTCACTTTTTCCTGTACGTGCACGATCTCCGCCGGATCTTTGACAAACCTGTCCGCCATCTCGGAAATGTGCACCAGCCCGTCCTGCTTGATCCCCACGTCGACGAAGGCCCCGAAGCGGGTGATGTTGGTCACGATCCCCGGCAGCACCATACCCGGCTCGAGATCATCGATGCTGCGCACCTTCTCGATGAATCGGAACTCCTCCAGCGCCGGACGGGGATCCCTGCCCGGACGGGCCATCTCCGCCATGATATCACGAAGAGTTGGAAGACCGGTTTTTTCATCGACATATCCATTCAGGTCTATACCCTTCCGCAGCTCCGGTGAAGCCATCAGTTCGGCTACCGAACAGCCTGCGTCCTTCGCCATCCGTTCAACTACGGGATACGATTCCGGGTGGACCGCCGAAGCATCGAGGGGCTGCTGCGAATCCGGAATGCGGAGAAAGCCGGCGCACTGCTGGTAGGCCTTCGGTCCCAGTCCCGGTACCTTCAGGAGCTCTTCACGGGAACGCAGGGGCCCGTTTTCCGCCCTGAATTGAACGATCCGCTCGGCCAATTGAGGCCCCACACCGGAGACGTACCTCAGGAGGGCCCGGCCGGCGGTGTTCACATGTACCCCGACCTGGTTCACGCAGGATTCCACCACAGCGTCCAGCCCCGCGCGCAGCTTCTTCTGGTCCACATCATGCTGGTACTGACCGACGCCGATGGACTTCGGATCGATCTTCACCAGCTCCGACAGGGGATCCATCAGCCGCCGTCCTATTGACACCGCCCCCCGGACCGTGACGTCCTGGTCCGGGAATTCCCTGCGCGCCTCTTCAGACGCCGAATAGACCGAAGCCCCGTCTTCGTTCACGAGAAAAACGGAGACCGGCCGGCCGAAATCGATCCGCCGCACGAACTGCTCCGTCTCCCTTCCGGCAGTCCCGTTCCCGATAGCGACCGCCTCGATTTCATGGGCCGCAGCCAGCTCGAGCAGCCTGGCCTCCGCTTCGGGGGCCCTGTTCTGCGGTTCATGCGGATAGATCACATCGTGGTGCAGCAGCTGTCCCTGTCCGCCGAGGCAGACGACTTTGCAGCCGGTGCGGTAGCCGGGATCTATGCCCAGGACCTTCTTCGGTCCCAGAGGAGGCGCCAGCAGGAGCTGCCGGAGATTCTCCGCGAACACCTTGATGGACTCCTCATCCGCCGCCTCTTTCGCCGCGGAGAGGAACTCGTTTTCCAGCGAAGGAGCCAGGAGCCGCCGGCAGGCATCTTCGAAGGCTGTATTCAGCTGGGCGGCGCACTCGGGGTCCGGCCGGCTCGATGCGTTGGAGGGAACATCCTGCTGCTTCCGCGCCCCCCTATGAAAGAACCGACCCCTGAGAATCTCCAGCGCCCGCTCTTCCTCCACGCTCACGCTCACCCGGAGGAAGCCTTCCCGCACGCCCCGGAGGATCGCCAGCAGACGATGGGCGCGGCAGCGCTTCAGCGGCTCGCTCCAGTCAAAGTAATCACGGTACTTGGCAGCCTCCCGCTCCTTTTTTTTCACCAGCTTCGAAGCTATCACCGCCTCCCGGCTGTAGCAGGCCCGCAGCTGTGACCGCGCATCGGCGTCTTCGCTGACCCGTTCGGCGATGATGTCCCGGGCGCCCTGCAGGGCCTCCTCAGGACTGACAACATCATCGTTCACGAAGGCCGCGGCTGCCCTGTTCAGGCCGCCCTCTATTGCTTTCATGGAAAAAATCATTTCCGCCAGGGGTTCCAGTCCTTTTTCCCTGGCCATGGAAGCTCTGGTCTTCCGCTTCGGTTTGTAGGGAAGGTAGAGGTCCTCCAGCTCCCTCGGGTCCCAGGTGTCTGCAATCCGCTTCCTGAGTTCTTCGGTCAGCGCTCCCTGGGCTTCGATAGTGTCCAGAACGGTTGTCCGGCGCTTTTCGAGGGCTTCCAGCCTTTCGAGCTGCTCCTTTATATCCTGGATCGCCACTTCGTCGAGACCGCCGGTAGCTTCTTTCCGGTACCGGCTGATAAAGGGGACCGTGGCCGCATCGGCCAGGAGTTCCGCGGTCCGGCCGACCTGTTCCGGGCGGACCTGCAGTTCTTCGGAAATAATTCTGATGTGGGGCTGCAAAGCATACGTCGTACTCATAGCTTCCTACTATAGTGATAAAAACTCCGCAGAGCAAGAAAATCCTGCTTCCGCCTGATTCCGCCCATGTCCGCCTGCTTCCGCCTCGTAGTGTCCCCGATCGTGAGGATTTTTCCTGACTAATCCCGGGCTGCAGGGCTGTTTACGGCTTCGATCCACAAACCCGGCACGAATATTGTACTTTGACACCCGGCGTGCTATCTTTTTTATCATGAAAAAATCATCACTCTTCTGCTTCATTGCAGGCCTCTTCCTGGTTGTCTCTTCTGCGGCGGTGTATTCCCAGAGCACTCCCGCAGTCGTCTCACCCGAATTCTCCAGCGCCACCTCCGGTATCGCCGATTTCATTCTC
>Ga0272443_10003969_pt1 | contig 16722 bp, 17 predicted proteins | sample SSMAcet12_FD_193581 | JGI IMG/M metagenome (GOLD analysis project Ga0272443, IMG submission 193581) | Marine sediment archaeal communities from Little Sippewissett salt marsh, Falmouth, MA, United States - SSM-Acet-12 | ecosystem: Environmental > Aquatic > Marine > Wetlands > Sediment ... | reverse complement strand
GCATGAGTTCATTTAATATTCATGCTGCCTGAAAAAATATCTTCCCGGAATCAGATAAATTTTTCTTGTTTTTGAGTACGTACTATACTAATTTCTGTCTATTGCTGCACTGTCAAAGAATTCACAGCCATTCTAACGATAAGCATTCAGATAACAGGGAGGTATTATGAAAAACGCAACAGTGTACATAGCAGCAGCTGCTGTATTGTTCATGTTCACCTTTGCAGTACAGGCGCAGGAGTCCTATAAGGATTTTCATAAATATTTTATTTCTGTCAAGGGGTGGGACGCTGAAGATGCTGAAGGTATGGAACTGAACATGCCGGGTATGCAGCTCATTACCTCGTTCAGGAATTACACACAAGGCGATAAAGAGATTGTCGCGTATGTAATGATCGGGTCAAACCAGGCAATGGCCATGCAGCGGGCAAAAATATCGCTGGAGAGTACCGATTTCAGCATGAAGACCAAAGAGATAAACGGTTTTCAGGTAACCCATACCTATGATAAAAGCGATCAGTCGGCACTTGTACATGTGGTTTTGGGAAAGAGTGAGGCAAAATCCGCCTCGCTGATGTTTATTGGTGAATCAGTGGGAAAGGGAGAAACCATGGCGCTGGCTGAAAAATTTGACTGGAAAAAGATAGCAAAGGCTGCAAAGGCGAAACTTTAGGACCCGGGTGTTACTGGTATGCTGTGCCGAGTATAAAAAAAGCCGGAGCGTTTAATAACGCCCCGGCTTTTTCTAAAAGAGAGGAGGGAGAATGTATGTGTTTATTGAGAGTTTTTTCTGTAAACCCGCTTTCTGTGTCGGCTTAAGATCAACAATGCTGCATATTTATATGTAAACGTTTTTACCACCGAAAAGATCCCGTTTTTATCAGTATCAGCCCCCATTTTTAATACAGAGTATATTCCTGTTTATTCCGGGTTTTAAAAATAATGAAAAACATACACAACAGCCTTGAAAAAGCGTGTGTTTGTGTATTAATTGTATGAATAATTTCAGTGTGTACTATTAAAAAATTTTATTTTGATATCGAATTATTTTTAGTACATTAAAGTCTAATCTGAAAAGGTGGATAACTATCCATGAAGGAGCTGTGTTAATTATGGCTGAAAACAAAAAAATCGATGAACGGAAAAAACTGTGGGAGCAGAACACAGTAAAACCTGTTCTCGACAGATTTCCTGAACGTAAAGAGCAGTTTTCAACGGGCTCGTGGCTTCCGATTGAACGGGTTGCAGATCCACGGCCTTTTACTGAAGATGAATATCTGGAAAAGCTGGGATTCCCCGGTGAATATCCATATACCCGGGGTGTGCAGCCGACCATGTACCGGGGCCGGTTCTGGACTATGCGTCAGTACGCCGGATTCGGAACAGCTGAAGAATCCAACAAACGGTACAAATATCTACTCGACCAGGGCCAGACAGGCCTTTCCGTGGCATTTGACCTTCCTACACAAATCGGGTATGATTCTGATGACAGCCATTCTGTGGGCGAAGTGGGCAAGGTCGGCGTGGCTATTGACACACTGAAAGACATGGAGGTGCTTTTTGACGGCATTCCTCTTGACAAGGTTTCCACGTCCATGACAATAAACGCGCCGGCATCAGTGCTGCTGGCATTTTATATCGCTGTTGCAGAAAAACAGGGCGTGACCAAAGACCAGCTTCGCGGCACGATTCAGAATGACATTCTAAAAGAGTATATTGCCAGAGGCACGTATATTTTCCCGCCCAAGCCGAGCCTCCGGCTGATAACCAACATTTTTGAGTACTGCTCAAAGGAAGTGCCCAAATGGAACACCATCAGCATTTCGGGCTATCATATTCGTGAAGCCGGATCAACGGCGGTACAGGAAGTTGCCTTTACTATTGCCGATGGCATCGAATATGTAAAAGCTGCCATAGCAGCGGGCCTCGATGTGGATAATTTCGCGGGCAGGCTTTCATTCTTTTTTAACGCGTACAATGATCTGTTTGAAGAGGTGGCCAAATTCCGCGCTGCCAGAAGAATCTGGGCGCGCATCATGAAAGAAAAGTTCAACGCGAAGAATCCCCGTTCCATGCGACTGAGATTTCACACCCAGACCGGCGGATCCACGCTGACAGCGCAGCAGCCCGACAACAATATTATCCGGGTTGCCATACAGACCCTGGCAGCTGTTATGGGCGGAACCCAGAGCCTGCATACAAATTCCCGTGATGAGGCCCTTGGGCTTCCAACAGAGGAATCAGTACGGATCGCCCTGAGAACCCAGCAGATCGTAGCCCATGAATCGGGCGTGGCCAACACAGTTGATCCTCTTGCCGGCTCATTCTATGTTGAATCGTTGACAGATACCATTGAAGAGCAGGCATGGAACTACCTGAACAAGATCGAGGAGATTGGCGGAATGGTTCAGGCTGTGGAGGCCGGATTCGTACAGAAAGAGATACAGGATGTGGCCTATAGATACCAGCAGGAAATAGAGAGTGCTGAACGGGTTGTCGTGGGGGTCAACAAATTCAGTGTGGAAGAAAAAGAACCCAAAGATATACTCAAGGTTGATCCGGCGCTGCGCAAGGTCCAGATGGACAAACTGGCTGCTGTACGGGAAGCCCGTAATAACAGCGCAGTACAGGAAAAATTGAAAGAATTGAAACAGGCAGCCCGGTCTTCCGATGCCAATCTCATGCCTTTTATTGTGGATGCAGCACGGGAATACGCATCTCTGGGCGAGATTTGCGGGGTATTGCGGGAAGAGTTCGGCGAATATAAAGAATCAATAGTTCTTTAGAGGATTCTATGGATAAAAAAATACGAATTTTAATTGCGAAGCCCGGCCTTGACGGCCATGACCGCGGAGCCAAGTATATAGCGCGAGCCCTGCGTGATTCGGGCTATGAAGTTATCTACACAGGCATACGCCAGACACCTCAGTCAATAGCCAGGACCGCTGTGCAGGAGGATGTCGATTTTGTGGGCCTGAGCCTGCTGTCGGGTGCCCACAATGAGCTGTTTCCGGCTGTTGTTGATGAGCTTGTAAAGAATGGAGCCGATGATATTGTGGTGTTCGGCGGCGGTGTCATACCACAGAGTGATATACCGTTCCTCAATGAAAAAGGCATACAGGCAGTGTTCACACCTGGAACGCCCATAAAGACCGTTGTGGATTTTATTGAAAGTGTACAGGAGCGGGCCTGATTGTATGTCTTTATCTGAGAACGTACGTACTGGTGACATGCGGAGTATTGCACGGGCCCTTACTATTGTTGAGAATAATGACCAGGGCAGGGAAGACCTTGTAGATTCTCTGCACCCCTATTGCGGCAACGCAGTTGTATGGGGTGTGACAGGCCCGCCGGGTGCAGGTAAAAGCAGCCTGGTAGACCATATTATCACCCTGCTGAGAAAAGACGGCAAGCGAGTAGGCATAATTGCGGTTGATCCCAGCTCTCCTTTTACAGGGGGCGCCATATTGGGCGACCGGCTTCGTATGCAGTCTCACGCTGCAGACGATGGCGTTTTTATCCGTTCCATGGCGTCACGGGGGCACCTGGGGGGCGTTTCGGCGACTACAGGCGATGCTGTAAAAATACTCGATGCAGCCGGGTATGATGTGGTTATTCTTGAGACCATAGGTGTGGGCCAGACCGAGATAGATGTCATGCGCATAGCTGATGTAATCCTTCTGGTTCTGGTGCCGGGCCTTGGTGATGAAATACAGGCGCTGAAAGCCGGTGTCATGGAGATCGGCGACATTTTTATCGTAAACAAGAGCGATAAAGACGGCGCTGACAAAGTGCGTGCAGAAGTCGAATATATCCTTTCTTTAAAATATGCTGACGCGCCGGAGAAAAAAAATCCGGTAGTCATGGCCTCAGCCCTGCGCAGTGAAGGGATCGATACCATTGTTTTAAAGGCCCGTGAGTTTTTTGCACAGATGCAGGAAAACGGAGGCCTGGAAACACGACGCAAAAAAAGAATAGAACTGGAAATACGAAAAAGCCTGCTCCATAAAATAGAGCAGGCAGTGCATTATAACCTGGATTTTGAAAACCAGATCGATTCATGGATCGACGCAATCTATTCCAGGCATGAGCCAATGTACCGGCTGGTTACAAATAAATCCAAACATATTCTAAAGGAGCATGCAGCATCATGATTACACAGATCAATCATATAGGTATTGCAGTGGCATCTCTTGAAAAGGCGATACCTCTTTACAAAGATGTGTTCAAGTTCCAGTTTCTCGGCCAAGAGGAGGTGGCAGACCAGAAAGTGAGGGTTGCCATGTTCCGTATCGGTGAAGTAAAGATTGAACTGCTGGAGCCGCTTTCAGATGAAAGCCCTATTGCCAGATTTATTGAGAAAAAAGGAGAGGGCATTCACCATATTGCGTATCAGACCGATAATGTAACTGAAGAGATAGAACACATCGTTTCCAATGACATGCGTATGATTGATGAGAAGCCGAGGACCGGCGCCCATAATACGCAGATTGCCTTTATGCATCCCAAATCTACAGGAAGAGTATTGACAGAACTGTGCCAGATAAAAGGAGAAAGCCATGAGTAGAGAGCGCAAAATACTCGACCTGAAAGCCCGCCAGGATATGGCGAAAAAAGGCGGCGGCAAAGAGGCAATAGAAAAACAGCATAACAGGGGAAAACTGACAGCCCGAGAACGGGTCGAGCTTCTGCTGGACAAGGACAGTTTTGAAGAACTGGATATGTTCAGGATTAATACCGGTGATGCGTTTGGTGTTTCCGACAAACAGGTGTACGGTGACGGCATCATTACGGGGTACGGAAGCATTCACGGCAGGCTGGTATATGTGTTCTCCTTTGATTTTACTGTTTTCGGCGGCTCTCTTTCCCAGGTTGTGGCGGAAAAAGTTGTCAAGGTTCAGGAGATGGCCGCCAAAGTAGGCGCGCCCATTATCGGTATTAATGATTCAGGCGGAGCCCGGATTCAGGAGGGTGTTGACTCCCTTGCCGGGTACACCAGTATTTTCCTGCGTAATGTGCTGCAGTCGGGCGTGGTCCCGCAGATCAGCGCCATGGTAGGGCCGGCAGCAGGCGGCGCTGTATACTCTCCGGCACTGACCGATTTTGTCTTCATGATCAGGAAAACATCGTTCATGTTTTTGACAGGGCCGAAAATAGTAAAGGCTGTGAACCATGAAGATGTGACAGCTGACCAGCTGGGCGGCGCTGATGTGCACGCTACAAAAAGCGGTATTACCCATTTCACCTATGATGATGAGAAAACACTGTTCGAGGGAATAAGGGAGCTGATGACATTTCTTCCCCAGAACAATACTGAAGAGCCTCCCCTTGCTGAGACAGATGATCCATGGGACCGTGAAGATGAGAATTTGAATTACACGATTCCCGAGAACGCCCACAAACCATACGACATGAAAGAGATCCTTGTTTCTGTCCTGGATGATAATACATTTTTCGAAGTGATGGAGCCATACGCCCAGAATGTGGTTATCGGATTCGGCAGACTGAACGGCCGGGCTGTAGGAATCGTAGCAAATCAGCCCAAGGTGCTTGCCGGAGTGCTTGACAGTAACGCGTCTGTTAAGGCGGCCCGGTTTATCCGGTTCTGCGACTGTTTCAATATTCCCATTGTAACATTTGAAGATGTGCCCGGCTTTATGCCCGGAACAGTTCAGGAATACAACGGGATTATCAGGCACGGCGCAAAAATGCTGTACGCGTATGCCGAAGCTACTGTACCAAAAATCACGGTTATCACCAGAAAGGCATACGGCGGTGCCTTCTGTGTAATGAATTCCAAGCACCTGCGCGGTGATATTGTATATGCCTGGCCGACTTCGGAGATCGCGGTAATGGGGCCCCAGGGGGCCAGTGAGATTATCTTCAGAAAGGAGATAAAGGCTGCCGAAGACCCGGAAAAGAAACTTGCAGAAAAAGTTAAGGAATACCGGGATAAGTTTGCCAACCCCTATATCGCGGCAGGCAAAGGTATTGTGGACGAGGTGATAGAACCAAAAATTACCAGGTATAAGCTGATTAAAGCTCTGGAAATGCTGCAGAACAAGAGAGATCAGAACCCGCCCAAGAAGCATGGGAATATCCCGTTATAGGAGATGTGTGATGTTAGAAAATATTGCAGAAAATAACGGCCTTATTATCTCTCTTGTCGGTATTCTTTTTGTGTTTACCGGCCTTGTTATGATAGCTATTGCAATTTCGCTTTTCAACAGAGTGTTTCATAGGATGGAAACGCGGGCAAAGAAGAAAGAAGAGAGCGGGGCCCAGGGGAAAAAGATAAAAAAACCAAAAATAAGCCTCAGCACAAAAACAGTACCTGAGGATGACTTGGTAGCGATAACCATTGCGCTTGAAATATATAAAAAACTTCATTTTGAACAGCATTCCAACAAGGTGACCTTTACCCGGGGTGAAAGCTCATCGGCATGGAAATCCGGGTTTAGGTACGGCCAGCGGTTGTAGTAAAACAGAGGGAACAAATGAACGAAAAAGAGATAGTCCTTGATATTCACGGTAAAGAGTACAAGGTTTTGATTGAAGAGTTTACTGCTGACAATGCCAGTGTCAGAGTAAACGGCAATAAGTATTCTGTTGCAATAAAAGACCTCGGCATTGAGCGGGCAGCTGATGTCAAGCCGGTGAAGGACGCCCCGATGCAGCGTCCGCCCAGGGTGGCTGTTGGTGAAAAGCAGAAAGCCAGAGCGCAAAAACCAATGGCAGCCGGCCCGGAAAACGCAGTGTTGTCACCTCTGCCGGGACAGATCATACGCTTCCTGATCAGGGAAGGAGATGAGGTCCAGGAAGGGCAGAAGATCTGCATGCTTGAGGCAATGAAAATGGAAAATGAGGTTAATGCTACGGTCAGCGGTGTAGTCATTGATATTAAATTCAATGAGGGCGACACGGTTAACCAGGGTGATGTCCTGATATTAGTTAAACCCTCGGAGAATGCATAATGGAAGTGCTGTTAAATGTTATTGAAACAACAGGATTCGCCAACATTACAATCGGCAACCTGATTATGATTTTTGTGGGGTGCGTTGCAATCTACCTGGCTATTGTAAAGGGGTATGAACCGCTGCTTCTCCTGCCCATTGGATTCGGTGTGATAGCCGGAAATATTCCTGCCATAGCATCGCTGCCTATCGGCGTGTATGATACAGTGCAGAACGGATACGGCCAGAACTCAGTGTTCAGCCTGATATATTACGGTGTGACATCGGGAATATTTCCGCCTCTGATTTTCCTGGGTATCGGCGCCATGACAGACTTTTCATCGTTAATTTCAAATCCCAAGGCAGTGCTTTTGGGAGCTGCTGCCCAGCTGGGGATATTTGTGACATATCTCGGCGCCCTGCTTCTGGGATTCACAAACCTTGAAGCCGCTTCCATTGGAATTATCGGCGGAGCTGACGGACCCACGTCAATCTTTATTTCATCGCAGCTGGCGCCGCATCTTCTGGGGCCCATAGCAATTGCAGCCTATTCGTATATGGCCCTTGTGCCCATTATCCAGCCGCCGATCATGCGGCTGATGACAACGAGAAAAGAACGGGTCATCCGTATGAAGCCGCCGCGGAATGTGTCAAAAAAAGAGAAAATTCTGTTTCCTGTTATTGTAACTATTCTCGCGGCTTTGATAGCACCGGGTTCTCTTTCCCTGGTCGGTATGCTCATGCTGGGCAACCTTCTGAAAGAGAGCGGTGTTACAGACAGGCTGTCAAAAACAGCAGGCAATGCGCTTCTCGATATCTGTACAATACTCCTTTCGTTTGCAGTGGGTGCGTCAACCCAGGCCACTCGAATTGTAGACGGTGTGAACGTAGGATTCCTTACACCCAAGTCAATAGGCATATTCGTATTGGGGCTTCTGTCATTTATGGTAGCAACGTTCGGCGGACTGATTTTTGCCAAGTTTATGAACCTTTTTCTCAAAGACAAGATCAATCCGCTCATCGGCGCTTCAGGTGTTTCAGCAGTGCCCGATTCAGCAAGGGTTGTACACCATTTTGCCCTGAAATATGATAAAGACAACCATCTCTTAATGCACGCCATGGCATCCAATGTGTCGGGCGTTATCGGATCGGCTATTGCCGCCGGTGTGTTTATAGGTATTTTCAGTTAATATTACTGTTGCGGCCGGATCTGTGTGAACCGGCCGCACTGTATTCAACCGCAGATTGCAACCCTCCGGATAAGCAGCGAACATCCTTTATATAAAGGAATGGCCCTATGCATGCGTCCATAAATAAACCTCTGGTAAGCAGCACTGATGTTGTGCGGCCGACCCGTGTAGAAGTAAGCCTTGACAGGCTGCGCCGGAATTTCAGCATGATAAAGAAACATGCGGGAAAAGCAGCAGTTATGGCAGTTCTCAAAGCCAATGCCTACGGTCACGGAATGGAGGAAGTGGCCCGGCTTATGCAGAAACAGGGGGCTGATTATCTCGGTGTTGCAGTACTGGAAGAAGGGATTCTCCTTCGTCAGCAGGGAATAACCATGCCTGTTCTTGTTTTAGGCGGAATTCTTGGAAATCAAATCCCCCATTTTATTCAGAACAACCTTACTATAACAGCATCTTCCATAGATAAACTTCGCATCATTGACCGCGCAGCACAAGAGATGGGCGTAAAGGCAAAAGTACACCTTAAAATCGATACGGGAATGGAGCGAATAGGCGTGCATTACTATAATGCCGACGCGTTTATTAAAGAGGCCCATGCATGCGGCAATATAATTGTCGAGGGTGTTTTTTCCCATTTTGCCAATGCCGATTCATCGGACCTTGCTCACGCGAGAATGCAGCTGGACCGGTTTCGCCAGGTCATTTCCCTTTTTCCGCAGAATGGTTTCGACCGTCCGAGATTTATTCACATGGCAAATTCAGGCGCGCTGCTGCAGCTGCCCGAATCATATTTTACAATGGTTCGGCCGGGAATCCTCATGTACGGCGTGTACCCGTCCAATGAAGCCAGGCAGACTGTAATGGTCAAGCCGGCCCTTTCGTGGAAATCCAGAGTAGTTTATTTTAAAGTAATTATGCCTGGGCATCCGGTGGGATACGGATCGTCCTGGGAGACGGACACGCCGGTACGGGCTGTGACTGTGCCTGTGGGATACGGCGATGGGTATATGCGGGGCATGTCTGGCAGTGCAGAGGTGCTGATACGGGGTAATGCCTACCCTGTTGTGGGGCGCATATCCATGGATCAAATAGTCGTCAACATCAGCAATGACAGCGCATACAATGATGATGAAGTCGTACTCATCGGACAAAGCGGTTCAAAGATGCTGAGGTGCGAAGATCTGGCGCAGTGGGCCGGGACCATTCCCTATGAAATATTGACCAATATTAATACCCGTGTTCCCCGAGTGTATGTGTAGCAGTTGTTCCCCTGTAATACGTCATGTCAATGTGCTTGGAAATATGAAGCCTTGTACTGATGCTGATAGCGTTCGCTTATACGGCGCAGAGCATCAGCACCCAGTTTTGCGCCGCTGAGCATGAGTACTGCGGTCTTACCCGGCCACTGGTGCGCGGTCTTCATATAGGCTGCAACACACAGGGCGCCGGCGCCCTCTACCAGCATGGCCTTTTCAAAAACGCAGTAGGCCACAGCCTTTTCTATCTCCTGTTCTGAAAGCAGCACAAAGCCGTCAACATATTCCTGTATTATGGGAAAAGTTATGGAGTCAGGCTCTATTCCACCGGCGGTTCCGTCGGAAAGGGTCGGGTGTGATTTCATGTTTACGATGCAGCCGGCTTTAACAGATTCGGCCATGACAGGAGAGTTGACAGGCTGACACCCGATGATGACAGTATCGGGATATTGGGACTTTACTGCCAGTGCAGTGCCGCTGATAAGGCCGCCGCCTCCAACAGGACAGTACAGGACATCCGGGCGTAAATCCTGGTCGTGCAGCTGGTACATAACTTCAAAACCGGCGGTTGCCTGGCCTGCAATAAGCACCGGGTCATTATAGGGGGGGATGTACCGGGCGTGTGCAGCCGCAGCCCGTTTCCGGGCAAAGAGTTCAGACTCAACACAGTCGTGCCCGTGCATTTTTATGTTAATACTGTACTGCTGTAAATAGTTCAGCTTTGTTTCAGATGTGTGCTCGGGAAGGTACACAGTAGCATCAAGCCCGAATTTTTGTGCGGCCCATGCAACAGCTGCGGCATGGTTTCCCGTTGACGAAGTAATGACCGGCTTTGCTGTGCCTGTGTCTGTCATAGTCAGCACTGTGTTGAGAACACCGCGTATTTTAAAAGAGCCGGTAAGCTGAAAATTTTCGCATTTCATATACACGCTGCCGCCGTGTGCAAGGCGGGTCATTGCGTGGTCTTTCACCAGGGGTGTCCTGTAGCAGAAAGGTGAAATGCGCTCGACGGCTTTCAGTCCGCCGGATACTATGTCATTATACATATTCTGCATGGTCATATAACTGTAAGGGTGCTGTACAGGGAATCGGTCAATTCTTTATACTGTTCTGTGTATACTTCCATGGCTTCAGCCAGGGCCTCCACAATGGTACTGGCAGTCATTCCATGAATACCATGCTTATCTGCAGCGAGATCTCCAGCCAGGCCGTGAATGAACACGCCGGCCTGCACCGCTCCCAGTGGATCGAGCCCCTGGCCGAACATGGCGCCGACAGTACCTGTGAGGGAATCTCCAGACCCGGCTGTTGCCATGCCGCTGTTTCCTGTGGGATTGATCCAGATATTCATTCCCGATGAACAAATAAGGGAATGGGCGCCTTTCAGTACTACATAGCAGCCAGAGGCTTCTGCCAGTTGCTGTACACCTGAGACAGGATCGTCCAGGACTTCCTGAATGGTGACCCCGGTAAGCCTGCTTAATTCTCCTGCATGGGGTGTCAGTACTGTTGGTGCTGTGCGCTTTTTAACAATGTCCAGATTATTCTTAAGAGCAGTCAATCCGTCTCCGTCTATGATTAAAAAACAGTCCAGACGGGCAGCAAGTTCGCGAACCAGAGCCTGGGTTTCTTCACACAGGGAGAGGCCCGGGCCAATGACAGCACAGTCACAGGCTGCTGCATACTGTTCCAGGTGAGAGCGGTTTGTCTCTGCAATAGAGCCTTCCCTGGTAGGGGCCATGGGAATACACACGATCTCGGGTCCCTGGCCCGCAATGTGGGGAACCATGAAATCCGGGGCGGCAAGGCGTACGTATCCGGCGCCTGCCCGGTATGCCGACATAGCAGCGAACAGCGGGGCGCCGTAGTATGATCTGGCGCCGGCTACAACGAGGATGTTTCCAAATGTCCCTTTATGCCCCATGGGTGTGCGCATGGGAACCGGCGGTGGAACATTGATCTGTGCCTTGATGGAATCCCGGGTATACAGTTCCGGCGGGAAAGAGATATGTGATACATAGAGGGTGCCGCACGCTTCGAATCCGGGGTAAAGGATGTTTCCGAATTTGGGGAGCCCGAAACTGACTGTGCAGTCTGCCAGAACCGCGGTGCCCATGATCTTTCCTGTATTGCCGTGTATACCCGAGGGTATATCAACGGATACAACAGGAAGGCCGCTTGCATTGATCCGGTTAATTATTTCTCTGTACAGGCCCGTTACTTCCCTGTGCAGGCCGGTGCCGAAAATGGCGTCGATAATGACGTCAGCTTCTAAGAGCACTGATGATATGTCGTCGGCTGAAGAGACCGATGTCCAGGGAATGTTCAAGCGTTTAATGCGGTTGAAATTGTCCCTGGCAGCACCCTGTATGCTGTCAATGTTACCGGCTACAGCCACATGGACCCGTGCATTATATGAGAGAAGTTTTCTAGCTGCAGCAAAACCGTCGCCGCCGTTGTTGCCGGTGCCGCAGATCACAGCGAATGTGAGTCCGCTTATACCGGTCTCCTTCTGTACAGCGCTGCACACAGCCAGGGCTGCGTTTTCCATAAGCAGCGAATCGGCGATACTGTACTGTTCTATTGCTGTTTTATCCATTGCGCGCATTGATTCCACACTGCATACTTTCATAGGGCTCTCCTGTATTTACAGCGATGATTTATCTTTTTCAGGGCAGTAATTTTGCTTGGCGTTCCATGGGTATGTGCAAATTGAACCTATAGATGTAAAATAGTGTTCCTGCACAAAAATGCAAGGACAATATTGGCGCAGACAGGAGTGTCACATATACGAGGAAAACATATTTTTTTAGAAATATGTTTGATTTCCATGCTTTGTTTATTATCTTTAAACCCGCGTTCCTCATAGTGTGAACGGGATTGTCCGGGCCCTATATATAGAGTAAGGAGGAGTCATGCAATCAAAATATGCTCTCGCCAATCCGCTTACAAAACTGCTTGATAAACCGAGAACAGATTTTACCCGCGAAGATTTACTGACCATCATAGAAAAAAGACAGATAGAACGCATCACATTTCATTATACTGCCCTTGACGGCAAATTGAAAGAACTGAAACTGCCCATTGCCAATAGACGCCAGGCAGAGATCATTCTGACAAACGGAGAACGGGTTGACGGGTCTTCTCTGTTCAAGGGAATGCTCGATGTTTCATTGTCAGATTTGTATGTGGTGCCGGTTTATAAGTCGGCGTTCTTAAACCCTTTTGATCCGGGAAGCCTCGATTTTATGTGCCGGTTTCTCACAAAGGACGGTGAACTTGCCAGTTTCACTCTGGATAACATCCTGCAGAATGCGTATACTCTGTTCCAGGAACGCACCGGCCTTGAGTTCCATGTCCTGGGTGAGCTGGAGTTCTTCCTGCTCAGCGACCCGGAACGGAAAATATACTCCATGGAGGCCCAGCGCGGCTACCATTCATCAACGCCCTTTATAAAAAGCGGCCAGATACTCAATGAAATGGTACGGTATATATCCCAGATTACTGAATCAATCAAGTATGCCCATAGTGAAGTCGGATATATTGACCGCGTGAGAAGCGATCTTGATGAAATCCGGGATAAACAGGGCGAACAGGTAGAGATAGAATTTCTGCCGCGGCCGGTTGATGAAGCTGCTGACTGGCTTGTCCTGTCAAGGTGGCTCATACGGAATGTTTCATACAGATGCGGATGTGTTGCTACGTTTGCTCCAAAGATCGAAGAAGGTGTGGCTGGCAACGGGTTCCATTTTCATACGGCACTGTTCAAAGACGGCAGGAACATCATGCAGGACAGTAACGGTGTCCTTTCCAAAGAAGCACGAAGAGTTATAGGCGGGCTTTGCACGTATGCCGATTCATTGACTGCCTTCGGCAATACAGTCTCCTCGGCATACCTGCGACTGGTACCTAATCAGGAAGCGCCGACACGCATATGCTGGAGCGATCTCAACAGAAGCGCCATGATACGGGTTCCGCTGGGATGGTCCCACCTGACGAACCTTGCCGGTGTTGTAAATCCGGGAAAGTCAACAGAACTGGATAATGTGGCGTCACGCCAGACCGTAGAATTGAGAAGCCCTGACGGCAGCGCCCTGATCCACCTTCTTCTGGCGGGCATTACACTGGCAGCAGAATGGGGCCTCACACATGAAGAGAGTGAGGCGCTGGCTGATAAACTGTACGTTACAGGAAATATTTTCAAGAACAAGAAACTGCTCAAGAGTCTTCCTGCCTTGCCGAAAAGCTGTGTAGAATCTGCACGCAGGCTGCTTAAAAACAGGCGTCTGTACGAGCGGGACGGTGTGTTTACCGCATCAAGCATTGACTATATTGCTGATCTCCTGAAAAAGGAGAACGACGAGCACATGAACGAACGATTAATTGACCTTCCTGCTGATGACCGGCTGCACCAGACAAGAAGGATCATGCACAAGAACCTTCACCGCCACTAACAGTAAAGGTTTTTGAGTGAAACTGAAGACTTCAGTCCTTGCCATTGGTGCGTGTCTTTTGTGGTCTACGGCATTTGCCGGTGTAAAGATAGGGCTGGAATACATGTCTCCTTTGGAACTGGCAGGCATACGATTTATGCTGGCCGGCCTCATGCTGCTGCCCTTTTGCGGTACACCCGCTTCTGTGGTTAAGCATCTGAAGGGGAACCTGAAAACAGTGCTGCTGCTAAGCTTGTTTCAGACTGTTTTGGTCTATACCCTGTTTTATACAGGAATGACCCGGGTGCCCGGTGCCACAGCAGCAATAATAATCGGTGCGTCGCCTTTGATATCGGCGCTGATGGCTCATATTTTTATACACGACGACCCTCTTTCATGGCGCAAACTGCTGTTTATCACCATGGGGTTATCGGGAGTGGTGATTATCAGCCTTGGAAAGCATGACGGCTCTGTGGTCATCGGTGATTATGGCGGTGTCCTGCTGCTGCTGCTTTCTTCAATATCCGGAGCCGGAGGCAATGTGCTTGTGGCAAAGAACCGTAAGAAGATCCACCCTCTGATACTCAATTCATTCCAGATCGGCCTTGGCGGCCTGGCTCTCTTTGTCATGTCGTGGTTTTTTGAGGGCGCCCCTGCATATTCAGGTCTGCCTGTAAAGTTCTGGGCCGCTCTTGTCTGGCTCAGTATGGTATCAGCAGCAGGGTTTTCCATATGGTTCATGCTGCTGCAGCGGCCGGGTGTAAAGGTGTCGGAATTGAATCTGTGGAAATTCGTCATTCCCATATTCGGCGCTGTACTGAGCTGGCTGCTTTTACCTGAAGAGAGCCCCAACCTGGTAAGTATTATTGGTATGATTACAGTATCGGTGTCCATTATCTCGTACAGCGTTTGCACACATAAGAAACTACGGGCCTTCTGCCCGAGAATTTAAACGGAATGTTATATGTTAGAAGCGGTACTGCTGGATATTGACAACACATTGATCCTTTTTGATGAACAAAGGTTTATCAAAACCTATCTTCCGGAGGTGTACAGGCCCTTTAATGATTTGATGGGCAGGGACGAATTTATTAAACGAATCATGACTGCAACGGAAGCTGTTTCCAAAAATCCGGGCATCCTGCGAAATGATGAATGTTTCCTTCAGGTCTTTTCCCGTAACACCGAGTGGCGCGCAGCAGACCTGTGGTCCAGATTCGAATCATACTACTCGGCTTCTTTTAACGCGCTGCAGCATCTTGTCGTACCCGCACCGGGAGTGCAGGAGCTTTTTTCCCACCTCAGGCAGCAGAATATTGCCATAGTGCTTGCATCGAATCCGCTGTGGCCTGAGAATGTTCAGCTCATGCGCTGTGAATGGGCAGGAGCAGATGCCGGAGATATACGGTTTGTGACACACATCAAGAACATGAGATCATGTAAACCGTTTGCCTCATTCTTCAGCAGTATATGTGATGCTATCAGCGTCAACCCGGAAAACTGCCTTATGATCGGGAATGATGAGATCCAGGATATGGCCGCCGGCAGAGTAGGCATGAAAACATTCCAGGTGCTCGACGGGAGGAAATTCAATGACGCTTTCTTTTTACAGGCGTATCACGATGACGCAGAGATGACTATTCCGGAGGCGGATTATTCGGGAAACCTTTTTGACGCTGTTGATGTAATTACTACCTTGCACAACGCATAATCCACGAGGGGGTGTTTTGGCCAGGACCGCAGTGGTCACAGGAGGCGCCCGCCGCATCGGGGTGCATATTGCTCTTTTCCTTGCAGGCAAAGGCTTTGATATAGCGCTGCATTACAACAGGTCTTTGGATGATGCGAGGAATGCAGCCAGGGAGATAGAGAAAACCGGCAGGCAGTGCAGCCTGTTCCGGGCCGATCTGAGCAGCGCCGGACAGGTTACTGATCTGTCCCGTGAGATAATAGATTCAGGCACTGATTGCGCAGTGCTTATTAACAATGCCTCGGTTTTCAGGCGCGCCCATCTTCTGGAAACCGGCACTGATTTGCTTAAAGACATGTTTTCAATTAACCTGTACGCACCGGTTATTCTTATGAGGGAGTTCGCGAAACACGCCCAGGACACCGGCCGTCCGCTTCATATTATCAACCTTCTGGACACCAAGATAACTCAGAACCATACACCCTATTTTGGATATTCATTAACCAAGAAGGCATTGGCTGACGCCACAGTAATGGCAGCCAGGGACCTGGGGCCTCTGGTGCGGGTCAATGGAATCAGCCCGGGACTGATACTGCCTTCAGCTGATTCGGGCCTTGAAGGATTCAACCGTATGAAGAAGGACCTGCCTCTCAGAATGGCAGGTGATCCGTCTTATATTACAAAGGCAGTTGAATTCCTGCTTGACAATCCTTTTATTACAGGAGAGATCCTTTTTATTGACGGAGGGGAGCATACAAACCGATGAATATGACGGTGAGAATCAAGAATCTGAGAGCAAGGACCATAATCGGCATACACCAGTGGGAAAAAGAGCATCCGCAGGAAGTGGTCATTAATGTTGTTATTAAATTTTCCGCTGATTCGGCAATAGTATCCGACAGTATTGAAGACACAGTGAATTACCGGCAGATAAAGAAAATGATTCTTCGGGAAGTCGAAGCCCACAGTTTTGAACTGCTGGAAAAACTTGCAGCGTTCGTCCTTGAAAAAGTCATGGAGGATAAACGCATACTGAAGGCGAGTGTAGAAATCGATAAACCCCACGCCCTCAGATTTGCCGATTCTGTGTCTGTGGAATGCTCGGCTGAAAGGTGAGATCTGTGAACAGCGCGGTTATAAGCCTGGGATCCAATATCGGACCCCGGGAAAATATACCAAAGGCGCTGGCCCTCATCAAGT